>VOFK01000548.1_pt1 | contig 20192 bp, 42 predicted proteins | sample 5384121 | NCBI WGS metagenome assembly VOFK01 (sample SAMN12384730, study PRJNA508395) | human gut metagenome | isolation source: healthy gut J | host: Homo sapiens | reverse complement strand
TCAAAGCTTGTTACGGCAAAGTTATCAATATGTTTCTGGATGTTAACGAGAACCAGGATTATTCGAAAGAACAGAATGGAGAGTACATGATGCCGGATATCCGCAGGACAGCTGGCAGCAAACTCATTATTTTCTGCCGGTTATCCTTACACTGGTCGGAGTGTTCCCTGATCTTTGGTCTGATGAACCGTCAGGGCGGCGGGGCCAATTCAAAGCAATGAATTTCGGAAAGAGCCGTGCAAAACTGAGCACAGACCGTGACAAGAAAGTGACATTTGCCCAGGTGGCCGGTCTGGAAGAAGAAAAAAGAGGAACTGGAGGAGATCGTTGATTTCCTGAAAGTCTCCGAAGAAATACATCCAGGTGGGGAGCACGTATCCCGAAAGGTGTACTGTTAGTAGGCCCTCCGGGAACTGGTAAGACGCTGCTTGCCAAAGGCAGTTGCCGGAGAAGCAGGAGTTCCGTTCTTTACGATCTCCGGTTCAGATTTTGTGGAAATGTTCGTTGGTGTCGGAGCTTCCGTGTCAGAGACTTGTTCGAGGAAGCGAAGAAGAATGCACCGTGTATCATTTTCATCGATGAGATCGATGCAGTTGCAAGACGCCGCGGAACCGGAATGGGCGGCGGACACGATGAGCGTGAGCAGACACTGAACCAGTTTCTTGCTGGTAGAGATGGACGGATTCGGCGTCAATGAAGGCATCATTGTGATGGCGGCTACAAACCGTGTAGACATTCTGATCCGGCAATCTTCGTCCGGGACGATTCGACCGTAAAGTTATGGTTGGAAGACCCGGATGTTCAAAGGGACGTGAGGAGATCCTCAAAGTACATGCCAAGGGCAAACCGCTCAGTGAAGAGATTGATTTGAAACAGATTGCGCAGACAACGGCCGGATTTACTGGAGCTGATCTGGAAAATCTTTGAACGAGGCAGCAATTTTGCAGCGAAAGGATAACAGAGTATTCTTAAAAACAGGAAGACAGAAAGAAAGCATTTGTAAAAGTTGGAATCGGTGCGGAGAAGAAGAGCCGCGTCATTTCTGATAAAGAGAAGAAGATCACTGCATTTCCATGAAGCAGGGCATGCAATCCTGTTCCATGTACTCCCGGATGTGGGACCTGTATATAGTGTCTCAATCATCCCGACGGGAAGCGGGCGGATATACGATGCCGCTTCCGGAAAAGGATGAGATGTTTAATACAAAAAGGAAAGATGCTTCAGGATATTACAGTTTCCCTTGGCGGACGTGTTGCAGAAGAAGAGATTTTTGACGATATCACAACGGGTGCTTCCCAGGATATCAAGCAGGCAACGGGCCTGGCCAAATCCATGGTTACGAAGTTCGGTATGTCAGAGGCAGTCGGACTTATTAACTATGATGATGACAACAATGAGGTGTTCATCGGACGTGATCTGGCGCATTACAGCAAGAGGCTACGGAGAGGGCGTGGCTACTGTAATCGACCAGGAAGTAAAGAGAATTATTGATGAATGTTATGACAGAGCAAGACATATCATTAGAAAATATGATGATGTTCTGCATGCATGCGCAGATCTTCTGTTGAAAAAGAAAAAGATTTCCCGGAAGAATTTGAAGCGCTGTTCCCGGAAGATGTATCAGAAGACTAGAAGAAAGCGTTCCTTTCCGAAAGCAAAAATGAGAGAGGTGTTAGTTATATGAATAAGACGGCTTTATTTTGTGATGGAACAGAAGGGTATGTATATCCCCCTGAACCGAAAGAAATGAACTGGTGACATTCCGGTTCCGTACGGCGAAGGATGATGCAGACAGAGTAGGGGCTTGTGACATCGGCTGACACATATGTAATGGAAAAAGAATGCACACAGGGAGAGTTTGATTATTATACGTTCGAGACAGCGTCTGGGGGAAGAGCCGTTTCAGATATTGTTTCGAAGTGCAGTCTGGGACAGAAAAATATTATTATGGACGATGTGGAATCTCTCGCGAGATCCTGGAGTACTATAATTTGTTGTAGTACCCGGATTTTCCACACCGGACTGGGCAAAGGGAGCGGTTATGTATCAGATATTTACAGACCGCTTTTCTAACGGAGATAAGTCAAATGATGTAGAGACGAATGAGTATTACTACATTGGGGATTATTCGCAGAGAGTAACGAACTGGGACAAATATCCGGCGAACATGGGGTGTAAGAGAGTTCTACGGAGGAGACTTGTAGGGAGTCATGGATAAGCTTGATTATCTGCAGGATCTGGGCGTAGAAGTCGTATATTTTTAATCCGTTATTTGTGTCACCGTCCAACCACAAATACGATATCCAGGATTATGATTATATCGATCCGCATTATGGAAGGATCGTAGATGACGGAGGCGAGGTGCTTCCGAATGGTGTGACGGACAACAGTCAGGCAACGAAGTATAAAAAACGCACGACAGGTCTTAAGAACCTGGAAGCAAGTAATGAGTCGTTCATTAAACTGGTGGAGGAATTACATCGCCGTGGAATGAAAAGTGATTCTGGACGGCGTGTTCAACCACTGTGGTTCATTCAATAAATGGATGGACCGTGAGAGAATTTACGAAGGTGAAGAGGATTATGAACCGGGTGCTTATGTATCGGCAGACAGTCCGTACAGAAGCTACTTCCGTTTCTTCAAAGAAGGACCGGAGAATTGGCCGTATAATGCCAATTACGATGGCTGGTGGGGACATGATACACTGCCGAAAACTGAATTACGAAGATTCTGTAAAACTGGAAAATTATATCTTATATATCGGACGGAAATGGGTATCGCCGCCGTATAATGTAGATGGATGGCGTCTGGATGTGGCAGCAGACCTGGGACGCAGCAATGAATACAATCACGAGTTCTGGCAGAAATTCCGAAGAGCCGTGAAAGATGCAAATCCGAATGCACTGATCCTTGCCGAACATTACGGCGATCCGAGTGACTGGCTTAAGGGGGATGAGTGGGATACCGTTATGAACTATGATGCGTTTATGGAGCCGGTTACATGGTTCCTGACCGGAATGGAAAAGCACAGTGATGAGGCGAGAGAAGAGCTCCTTGGTAACATCGATAACTTTATCGGTTCGATGGCACATCACATGTCGAACATGCTGCCTCCGTCACTTCAGGTGGCGATGAATGAGCTTTCCAACCATGATCATTCCAGATTCTTAACGAGAACGAATCACATGGTTGGCCGTGTGGAACATCTGGGGACCGGAAGCTGCGAACGAGTATGTGAATAAAGCGGTTATGCGTGAAGCGGTTGTTATGCAGATGACCTGGGTCGGAGCTCCGACGGTATATTATGGTGATGAGGCTGGTGTCTGTGGATTTACAGATCCGGATAACAGAAGAACCTATCCGTGGGGACATGAAGATCAGGAACTGATCGCATTCCACAAAGAAGCGATCCGCATCCACAAAGAGCATCCGGCACTTAAGACCGGTTCGTTGAAAGATCCTTGGCGGAGAAGAAAATATCCTGTCTTATGCGAGATTCAAAGGGCATGACCGGATCATTGTTGTGATCAATAACCGCAGCGAACGTGCGGAAGTAAAAAGTTCCTGTATGGGAAGCAGAGATTCCGATAAAAATGCCGCATGAAACGTCTGCTATATTCTTACAAAAGAAGGATATACAACAGAGTACGAAGAGTATCTGGTAGAAGACGGATGAAGTGGTTGCGAACATGGGACCACATTCGGCACTTGTACTGGGAATGAGAAATGAAGAGGATCATGACTGGCTGTATATTTTGTAGAATGGGTATGGACCGGCTAATAGTGAATTTTGTAAAGAAGATACAAACAGACTGATAGTGAAATAAAGAAAATAAAAAGATTACCGGAAAATGTAGTGCGTTTTCCGGTAATCTTTTTTTACGTTTTTATACAAACATAATAATGTGAGATCTGGTTTCGATAATGCAAAATTATATTATTTTGTAAGAACTTCTACACCATCTTCTTTTAATAAGAACCATATATTCAATCTGAGCAGAAAGACCGTCGTCATCCGTATAAACGGTCCATCCGTTGTCTTCATCTACATAGAATTCCGGAGAACCCCTGATTGATCATCGGCTCGATTGTGAACATCATACCAGGAACAAGCACCATTTCACTGCCTTTTGGTGTTACATAACTTACAAATGGCTCTTCGTGGAATTCAAGACCAATTCCATGGCCGCCGATCTCCTCTACGACAGAATATCCATTTTCCTGTGCATGTGAATTGATCGCATAAGCAATGTCTCCAAGATGTCCCCAAGGTTTTGCTGCTTTAAGTCCAAGCTCTACGCATTCTTTTTTGTAACACGGACAATACGTTCGGCTTCCGGTGATACGTCACCGATCGTGAACATACGGGATGCATCGGAAAAATAGCCGTTTAAAATCGTAGACACATCTACGTTGATGATATCTCCATCGATTAGAATCTCATTTTCACTTGGGATACCGTGGCAGATGACGTTGTTGATGGAAGTACATACGCTCTTCGGGAATCCCTCATAATTCAGAGGCGCCGGGATTCCTCCGTGCTCTGTTGTGAAATCATATACAAGTTTGTCAATTTCGGCAGTGCTCATTCCTGCATGAATATGAGCTGCTACATGGTCGAGAACTGCGGTGTTCAGTTCTGCACTTTTTTTTCGATCATTTCAATCTGTTCCGGTGTCTTCAGTAATGAACGGTCAGGAACGAATCTGGCCTTTTGGACGCAAGTGTCCACAATTTTATATCTAACTTATCCACAATACTACCTGCTTTCTACACAAATTTTCCACATGTATCATAGCACGTTTTGGAAAAAAGAGACAGGGGAATTTTTGTCAATAGGAGTTGCCGCAAGATGAAAAATCCTCTGTCCCTTATTGTCTCCACCATAAAAATAAGTTATAATTTTACTGGTATTGTATACAGAATGTGGATAAACTATTATGGTTCATAGTAATGATAAAATAAACGTTATACACAGGCAACATAGAAAGGAGCAGACATATGTTAAGAATAGGAATGCTTACAAGCGGCGGTGACTGTCAGGCACTGAATGCAGCGATGAGAGGCGTCGTAAAGGGGCTTTTTTCAAAAAACGAGATGATGTAGAGATTTATGGATTTGAAGAGGGATATAAAGGTTTGATCTATTCGAACTTTAAGATGCTTACGTCAAAAGACTTTTTCGGGGATTCTGACACTTGGTGGAACGATTCTGGGAACATCCAGACAACCGTTCAAGCTTAATGAGAGTACCGGATAAGGACGGAATTGACAAAGTAGAGGCAATGAAACACACTTACCACAAGCTGAATCTGGACTGCCTGGTAATCCTTGGGGGGAAATGGAACACACAAATCAGCCAATATGCTGAGAGAAGAAGGACTTAATGTGGTAACACTTCCGAAGACGATCGACAACGATCTGTGGGGAACAGACATGACATTTGGATTCCACAGTGCGGTAAACATTGCAACAGATACAATTGACAGGATCCATACAACAGCAACGTCTCACAGCCGTGTATTTATCGTGGAAGTAATGGGGGCACAAAGTAGGATGGGTAACACTTCATGCAGGAATTGCCGGCGGTGCCGATATTATTCTGCTTCCGGAGATGCCATATGACATCAATTCAGTAGTTGAAGCAATTGAAAAACGGCAAAAGCAGGAAAGAGATTTACAATTATTGCTGTTGCAGAAGGTGCGATTTCAAAAAGAAGGATGCAGCGCTTTCAAAGAAAGGAATTAAAAGAGAAAAAGCAAAGAAGAAATACCCTTCTGTTGCATATGAACTTGCTGAGAAGATTCAGGAAAAACAGATAAAGAAGTAAGAATTACTGTGCCTGGACATACGCAAAGCAGGCGGCTCTCCGTGTGCATATGACCGTGTAACAAAGACTTGGTGCAGAAGCTGCGAGAGCAATTTCTGGAAGGTGATTTTGGATGTATGGTAGGAACAAAGAATCAGGAGATTATCCGTGTACCATTGTCAGAAGTTGCCGGAAAATTTAAAAATATGTAGATCCAAAGGCATCGATCATTAAAGAAGCAAAAACCATCGGTATCAGCTTCGGTGATGAATAAGATACACAGGTTAAGCAGGATCTGCATTTAGACAAGGAGTGTAAAGAATGTCATATACGGCACTATACCGTAAGTTTCGTCCGGATGAAATTCGAAGATGTAAAAGGACAGGATGCGATCGTCCGACATTGAAGAACCAGATCAATGCAGATCGTATCGGACATGCATATTTGTTCTGCGGAACAAGAGGAAACCGGTAAGACGACGGTTGCAAAAATATTTGCGAAAGCAGTCAACTGCGAACATCCGGTAGACGGAAGTCCGTGCGGGGAGTGCGCAATGTGCAAGTCGATCGCAGCGGGTACATCGATGAACGTGATCGAGATCGATGCGGCATCGAATAATGGTGTGGATAATATCCGAGAGATCCGTGAAGAAGTCACATACCGTCCGACAGAAGGAAAATATAAAGTATATATCATCGACGAGGTGCATATGCTGTCGATCGGTGCGTTCAATGCATTGTTAAAAACATTGGAAGAACCGCCGGAATATGTTATATTTATTCTTGCGACAACGGAGGCACACAAGATACCGATTACGATCTTAAGCCGTTGTCAGCGATATGATTTTAAGAGAATTTCCATTGAGAAACGATCGCAGCAAGACTGCGGGAACTGATTGATAAAGAAAGGATGGGACGTAGAAGATAAGGCGGTCCGTTATATTGCGAAGATGGCGGACGGTTCCATGCGAGATGCACTAAGTCTTCTGGATCAGTGTGCCGCGTTCTATATGAATGAGACACTGACATATGATCATGTACTGGAAGTGCTGGGAGCGGTGGATACGGAAGTGTTCAGCCGGCTTTTAAGACAGCGCTTGCGATGGATGTGCATCAGGTGATCGAAACGGTCGATGAGCTGGTGATGCAGGGAAGAGAATTGTCCCAGCTTGCGGCAGATTTTACCTGGTATCTGCGCAACTCTTCTTCTGGTGAAGACTTCGGATAATATGGAAGATGTACTGGATGTGTCGTCTGAAAATCTTGCACTTTTAAAAGAAGAAGCACAGATGATCGACAGCGATACGCTGATCCGTTACATCCGAATTTTCTCAGATCTGACGAACCAGTTAAAATATGCGACCCAGAAGAGGGTACTGGAAGTGACACTGATCAAATTGTGCCGTCCGGCGATGGATCAGAACAAAGATGCATTACTGGACCGCATCCGTGCGATCGAGAAGCATCGAAGAGGGGGCGTGGGAAGCACCGGTCAGAGAGACGCATCGTATATGCAAATCGGATGCAAAAAAGAGGCGGGAGAACCGAAGCCAAAGCCGGAACTTCCGCAGGCATTGAACGAAGATGTGAAAGCGGTGGCAAAAAAGATTTCCGGATGATCATCAATGAGGCTTCCCCGATGCTCAGAACCTATCTGAAAAAAGCAAGACTGAGTGCAGGAGAAGGCAACCAGGCTTCTGATCGTGCTGCCGGATGAACTGAGCGCTGGCGCGGTTATTTTACAACGCCGGATCACAAAGAAGAGATCCAATCGTTGATCGAGCAGAAGATCGGTAAAAAAGTAGAGATAGACGTCCGCCAGATGGAGGCAGGACGCAGATTCGAAGATAAGTTTTTGTGGATCTGGAGAATTCTGATTAATATGGAAATTACTGTAGAAGACGAATAGAGGATATTATCATGGCAAAAAGAGGTGGATTTCCCAGGGCGGCGGAATGCCGGGAAATATGGCAAATCTGATGAAACAGGCACAGAAGATGCAGCGTCAGATGGAAGAACAGGCAAAGGAAATGGAGACAAAAAAGAATTCAGCGCAACTGCAGGCGGCGGAGCTGTTGAAGTTACTGTTTCCGGAAGCAAGAAGATCTTAAAAGTAAAAACTGGATGAAGAAGTTGTAGATCCGGATGATGTAGAGATGCTGGAAGATCTGCTTGTGGCAGCAGTCAATGAAGCATTGGAGAAAGTAGACGCAGAGACAACTTCTGCAATGTCTAAGTTCACCGGCGGCATGGGCGGCGGAATGCCGGGATTATTCTAGGAGAAATTTAAGGAGAAGGTTCCGGGAGAATTATTCTTACAGGGAGTTAAAAACTATGGATTATTACAGTAATCAGATGAGCAAATTGATTGAGGAACTGTCATGCCTTCCGGGAATCGGAGCAAAATCTGCGGCAAAGACTTGCGTTCCATCTGATTCATATGCCGGTTGATGATGTAAAAAGACTGGCTTCTACGATGGTGGAAGCCAGAGAGAACATAAAATATTGCAAAGAATGTTATACACTGACGGATCAGGAACTGTGTCCGAATCTGCAAAGCAACAGTAATCGTGACCACCAGACGATCATGGTAGTGGAGAATACGAGAGACCTTGCGGCATACGAAAAGACCGGAAAATATAACGGTGTATACCACGTGCTTCACGGAGCAATCTCTCCGATGCTTGGTATCGGTCCGGAAGATATTAAATTGAAAGGAACTGATCGGGCGTCTGCAGGGAGATGTAAAAGAAGTGATCATTGCAACGAATCTCGAGTCTGGAAGGTGAGACTACAGCGATGTATATCAGTAAGCTGATCAAACCGACGGGAATTAAAGGTGAGCAGGATTGCAAGTGGTGTTCCGGTTGGAGGAGATCTGGAGTATATCGATGAAGTGACACTTCTACGGGCACTTGAAGGAAGGACAGAGCTGTAGCCCTGTCCCCTTTTTTACTTGTCATGCGTTTGAAAAAGCTGCCCAGTTGCCAAAGCAATCGTAATGAGCTGTCAGGTTCAGCAGAGTTTTGACGGTCGGCATTGGAGGTGAGATAAATGAAGAAAAAGGTTACATCAACGGATATTGCACATGCTGCCGGGGGTATCACAGTCCACAGTTTCCATGATCCTGAACAAAAAGTACGATGTATCATTTGCAAAAGATACTGTGGAAAGAGTGGAAAATGCGGCAAAAGAACTGGGATATGTCCCGCCGAAGCGGAAAAAACGAGAAAAGGAACAAAACGGGAGAAGCTTTTGTTGTATTCTGCCCAAACCTGACGAATCCGTATTATGTTATGCTGCTTCAGGGGATTGAGGCACATGCGCGAAAGAAAAAGGTTTCGGCCTTTTGTATGCAATACGCAGAGAGATCTCAGGATGGAAGAGCGCTATCTGAAAATGATGTGGCAGTTAAGACCGCTTGGAATTATCTATACCTGTAATCCGAGCCATTGCTTTATGGAACTTGTGGGAGAAATTGCAGAACAGATACCGGTTGCGATCGTCAATAACCAGAATGAAAAGATGAATGTAGATGCGGTGGAACTTGACAATTCCAAGCTTGGAAGAGTCATGGCGAAACATCTGCTGGAACTGGGACACAGGAAAGTTGCATATAGCACCGCCGCTTACGGCAAGGCAGAAGCAGCGGTCGAAGCGGGTAGAGGGCTTCCTGAAAGAATATGAGAAAAGTCGGACTGCGTGACCAGGTGATCATAAAAAGCGGCAAAAGAAGAAATCGATCTGGATGTGGCGCATATTGATTCGGAGTACAAGATCGGGTATGAGCTGACGAAAGAATTGTTGAATGAAACGACGGATGTGACAGCAATCGTCGGATTAAATGATATGATCGCATTTGGAATCCTGGATGCACTTCATGAGGCAAAGATAAAAGTGCCGGCCGATGTGTCCGTGATGGGGTGTGATAACACACTGTTTGCCAGAATGCATAACATGAATCTGACGACGATCGAGCATTTTGTGACTTTTAAAGGAAGGGATGCATGTGATATTATAATGAAGAAGATAGCATCACATCATTCGACGAATACAGGTGCGGTTCCGATCAGTACATATCATGTGGAGTATGAGCCGCAATTAATCGTCCGGGGGACGACAACGTATGCGAAAAAAATGCCCGAAAAAAGAAAAAAAAATTAATTTTTGCGAAAATTATTATTAATAAATTCGAGATTTTTACAAAACAAAAATCGCATGTTAAATTTAAATAATCCCATAAAATGCGTGAAAATCGTTAATGAAATGAAAAAAATTAAAAAAATATCGTTAACATTTCTACAAAAAATATATGCGAAATTCAATTAATAATTTTATAATATTAACAGAAAAAATTACTAATAATAAAAATCAAAGCTATTGACCAGAGCTCCTTAAATAGAGTATAATTCAACCAAACGATAACAAGGGAATGGTGAACAGATTTCACCGGTTTTAAGGAGGAAGAATAACATGAAATTTTTCATTGACACAGCGAACGTAGAAGATATTAAGAAAGCAAAATGACATGGGAGTTATCTGTGGAGTAACAACAAACCCATCTCTGATCGCAAAAAGAAGGTAAAGTATTTTAAAGAAGTTATTGCTGAGATCGCTTCTATCGTAGACGGACCAATCAGTGGAGAAGTAAAGGCAACAACAACAGATGCTGAAGGTATGATCGCTGAAGGAAGAGAGATCGCTAAGATCCATCCTAACATGGTAGTTAAGATCCCTATGACAGTAGAAGGATTAAAAAGCAGTAAAAGTTCTTACAGCTGAAGGAATCAAGACAAACGTAACACTGATCTTCAATGCAAACCAGGCACTTCTTGCAGCAAGAGCTGGTGCAGCATATGTATCTCATCACCATTCCTTGGACGTCTGGATGATATTTCTGTACGTGGAACAGAACTGATCGAAGAAATCGCAGAGATGTTCGCGGTTGCAGGTATTGAGACCGAAATCATCGCGCAAGTGTACGTAACCCAATCCACGTTACAGAGTGTGCACTTGCAGGCGCTGATATCGCAACGGTTCCGTACAAAGTAATTGAGCAGATGACACATCATCCATTAACAGATGCAGGAATCGCAAAATTCCAGGCTGATTACAAAGCAGTATTCGGAGAATAAAAATTTACAATCGGAAAATTTACTGTCGGAAGAGCATCAATTTGCGCTTCCGACAAAGTGAGTGACAAAAAATAAATATTTCAGGAGGAACAACATGAACAAGTCAGAACTTATGAAAACTGCAAATGAAATCCGTAAGAGCATCGTTACTGCAGTACACAGTGCCAAATCCGGACATCCGGGTGGATCTCTGATCAGCAGCAGACATTTATACATATCTGTATTTTTTGAAGAGATGAATATTGATCCTTAAAGGATCCTAAGAAAGCAGACCGTGACCGTTTTGTATTACTCAAAAGGACACACAGCACCAGGATATTATTCAACACTGGCACACAGAGGATTCTTCCCGGTTGAAGATCTGACAACTCTTCGTAAAACAGGATCTTACCTTCAGGGACATCCGGATATGAAACACATCCCGGGTGTAGATATGTCAAGTGGATCATTAGGACAGGGAATCTCAGCTGCAGTAGGAATGGCTATTTCTGCTAAGTTTCAAATGATGATTACAGAGTATACACACTTCTTGGAGACGGTGAGAGATCCAGGAAGGACAGGTATGGGAAGCTTCTATGTTAGCAGGACACAGAAAAAACTGGACAATCTGGTAGTGATTGTTGATAATAACAACCTTCAGATTGACGGACGTAAATTGATGAAGTTAACTCTCCATATCCGATCGACAAGAAATTCGAGGCATTTAACTTCCATGTGATCAATATTGATGGAAATGACTTTGACCAGATCGAAAGGCAGCTTTCAAAGAAGCAAAGAGAAACAAAGGGAATGCCAACTGCAATTATTGCAAAGACAATCAAAGGAAAAGGGTTTCCTTCATGGAGACCAGGCTGGATGGCATGGCAAAGCTCCTAATGATGAGCAGTATGCACAGGCTATGGAAGATTTAGAGAAAGTAGGTGAAGCATTATGTCAGAAGTAAAGAAGATAGCAACAAGAGAAAGCTATGGTAATGCTTTAGTTGAATTAGGAAAAGAACATGACAATCTTGTAGTTTTAGATGCGGACCTTGCAGGAGCTACCAAGACAGGAATGTTCAAGAAAGTATTCCCGGAACGCCATATTGACTGTGGTATCGCTGAGTGTAACATGATGGGAATTGCGGCTGGACTGGCAACGACAGGCAAAGTTCCATTTGCAAGTTCTTTTGCGATGTTTGCTGCGGGACGTGCATTTGAGCAGGTTCGTAATTCTGTTGGATATCCAAAAATTAAATGTTAAGATCGGCTGCTACACATGCCGGAATCTCTGTAGGAGAAGACGGAGCAACACATCAGTGTAACGAAGATATCGCTCTTATGAGAACAATCCCGGAATGATCGTAATCAATCCTTCCGATGATGTAGAAGCAAAAGCAGCTGTGAAAGCAGCTTATGAGCATGTAGGTCCTGTATATATTCGTTTCGGAAGACTTGCAGTGCCGGTAATCAATGACAAACCGGATTACAAATTCGAAATTGGTAAAGCCATTACACTTCGTGAAGGTACAGATGTGACAATCATCGCAACAGGTCTTGAAGTATCTGAATCCCTCGCAGCAGCAGAGAAAGCTTGCAGCAGACGGGATCAGTGCAGAAAGTAATCAACATGCACACAATCAAACCACTGGATGAAGCAGCAGTTGTTGCAGCAGCGGCTAAGACAGGAAAGATCGTAACAGTAAAGAAGAACATTCTGTTATCGGTGGACTTGGAAGTGCTGTATGCGACGTAGTTGCAGAGAAAGCACCAGCTAAGGTAATGAAGATTGGTGTAAATGACACATTTGGTGAGTCTGGTCCGGCTGTAGAACTGATTAAGAAATATGGTCTTGATGCAGACAGCATTTATGCAAAAGTAAAAAGAATTCGTGAAATAATTAATAAAGAACGGATAGCCAGAGGCTGCCATTCTGACGAAAAAAAATTTCGTTGGATGGCAGCCTTTTTTGATCGCCATACGTTCGGAAGAAGCTGCCGGTGGCAGGCTCTGGAGATACTTAAGTATGTAAGAGAAGCTGCTGTTGACAGGTCCTGGAGATGACAAAATATACAGTAAAGCTGATATCTGCAATGGGCAAACCCAGGTTGACCGAGTTTGAATATATGATAGGAAAAAGTGAAAAAAACATTTGAATCAGTCATAATTACACTTCTTTTGTGCATATTCAACCAAAACAACCAGAATATTTGTGAAATAACATGATTGAAATTGACTGAGTTTGACGGTATAATGAATTCAACAAGTTTGAAAGGGGTAAGAAATATGATTTATACAGTTACGTTTAATCCATCGTTGGATTACATCGTTTCAGTGGACGATTTTAAACTCGGACTTACAAACCGTACAAGCTCAGAACTCATGCTTCCGGGTGGAAAGGGAATCAACGTTTCTATCGTACTTAAGAATCTTGGAATTGAAAGTACAGCACTTGGGTTCATGGCAGGATTTACGGGAAAAAAATAGCAAGAAGACTGGAAGAAGACGGAGTGACATCTGATTTCATCCAGATTGAAGAAGGAATATCAAGAATCAATTTAAAGCTGAAATCAATCGACGGAACAGAGATCAACGGAAGTGGTCCTGAGATTCCAAAAGACAAAGTAGAAGAACTGATGGACCGTCTGAATACGATGAAAGAAGGAGATATCTTATTCCTTGCGGGAAGTATCCCGGCGTCTATGCCGGATGATATCTACAGCCGGATCATGAAAGAGCTGAAAGATAAAGGGAGTTATGATCGTCGTAGATGCGACAAGAGATCTCCTGATGAACGTTCTTAAGTATCATCCATTCCTGATCAAGCCAAATAATCACGAACTTGGTGAGATTTTCGGAGTGACTCTTAAGACAAGAGAAGAAGTCATTCCTTACGGAAGAAAGCTTCAGGAAAAAGGAGCGAGAAATGTACTGATCTCCATGGCGGGTGAAGGAGCGGTACTGATCGCAGAGAACGGAGAGGTCTACAGCTCACCGGCACCGAAAGGAAAACTGGTCAATGGTGTAGGAGCCGGAGATTCCATGGTAGCAGGATTTATGGCAGGCTGGATGGAAAAGCAGGATTATGAGCATGCTTTCCATATGGGAGTCGCAAACCGGAAGTGCGAGTGCATTTTCCGAATATCTGGCAACCAGACCGGAAGTAGAAGAAGTATATAAGCAGCTGGTGTAAGGCATAAAAGAGAGAAGTGTTGCAAAGAAAATATATTTATCAACAGGAGGGAAAATCATATGAGAATCACAGATTTGCTGGATGCAAGAAGTATTCTTTTGGATGCATCGCCAAAGAGCAAGAGCGAAGCGCTCGACCAGATCGTTGATCTCATGGTAAAGAGCGAAAAGATCAACGACAAAGAAGCATATAGAAAGCAGGTATATGCAAGAGAAGAAGAAAAAGTACCACAGGAATCGGCGAGGGAATTGCAATTCCACACGGAAAATGCGATGCAGTAACCAAACCGGGACTGGCAGCAATGGTAGTAAAGGAAGGGGTGGATTTTGATTCACTGGACGGCGAACCGGTAACATTAATGTTCCTGATCGCAGCACCGAATACAGAAGATAACATTCATCTGGACGTATTAAGTAAATTATCTGTTCTTCTGATGAATGAAGAATTTACAGAATCCTTAAGAAATGCAAAGACAGTTGAAGAATTCATGAACATTATCAATGATGCGGACGAAAAAGAAGCAGGTATTGATGAGAGACTTGCAGGAGCAGATGAAGAAAAAGCACAGCAGAAGAGACAACCGGAAAAGTAAAGATTCTTGCAGTTACATCCTGCCCGACAGGAATTGCGCACACATATATGGCCGCAGAAGGAATTGAAAAAGCAGCCAAAGCAAAGGAATGTGCAGTCAAGGTAGAGACAAGAGGTTCCGGCGGAGCAAAAAAATGTCTTGACGGCCAAAGAGATTGAAGAGGCAGACGGAATCATCGTAGCAGCAGATGCGCAGGTACCAATGGACCGTTTTGATGGAAAGAAAGTAATTATCTGCCAGGTATCGGATGGTATCAGTAAAGCAGATGAACTGGTAGACCGTGTGATTAACGGAGATGTCCCTGTATATCATGCAGCAAACGGAGCAGAAGTAAAGGAAAGCAACAGCGGCAAATCAAGTGGAATCGGACATCAGATCTATACACAGCTGATGAATGGCGTATCTCATATGCTTGCGTTGGTTGTAGGCGGTGGTATCCTGATCGCACTTTGCATTCCTGATTGACGGACTCTGTGTAGATATGAATGCATTATCAGCAGCAGACAGAGGTAACTTCGGTACGATCACACCGGTAGCGGCACAGCTTAAGACAATTGGCAATCTTGCATTTGGACTGATGCTTCCGGTACTGGCTGGCTATATTGGCGAAGCGATCGGTGACAGACCGGCACTTGCACTTGGTTTTGTAGGCGGACTTATGGCAGCAAATGGAAAATCAGGGATTCCTTGGGAGCACTGGTAGCAGGTTTTGTATCTGGATATCTGATTCTCCTTTTTAGAAAATTATGTGATAAACTTCCGGAAGCACTTGGAGAAAATTGCACCGGTACTGATCTATCCGGTATTTGGAATTCTGGGGAATCGGTCTCCTTATGAACTTTGCAGTAGAACCGATCATGGGTGCGATCAACACAGCACTGAACAATGGACTGACAGGAATGGGCGGCTCAAGTAAGATCGTGCTTGACTGATCCTTGGCGGAATGATGGCTATTGATATGGGTGGTCCGTTCAACAAAGCAGCATATGTATTCGGTACAGCAGCAATTGCAGCAGGTAACTATGATATCATGGCAGCGGTTATGATCGGAGGAATGACGCCCCATGTGCGATCGCCCTTGCAACATTATTATTTAAGAACAAATTTACAAAATCCGAAAGAGAAGCAGGACCGACCAACTTTGTTATGGGACTTGCATTTATCACAGAAGGAGCGATCCCATATGCGGCAGCTGATCCGCTTCATGTACTTCCATCCTGCATTGCAGGTTCTGCAGTAGCCGGAGCACTGTCTATGGCATATGTGATGTACACTGATGGCACCACACGGTGGAATTTTCGTATTCCCTGTAGTAGGAAATGCGCTGATGTATCTGGTGGCACTGGTAGTAGGAACTGTAATCTCAGCAGTATTACTTGGAGTGCTGAAAAAAAGAAAGTCGCTTAGAAATAATGTTAAAATACAGGTTTGCCAGTAGAAATATTGACAGACCTGTAAAAAATGAATAGAATGAAAATCACAAAAAATGTAATATTTATGGAGGTATGAAAATGAAAAGAATTTAAGTATGTAATCACAGATAACGAAGGAATCCACTGCTCGTCCGGCAGGAGAACTGGTGAAACTTGCAAAATCTTTCGAATCATCAGTGATGATCGAAAAAGAAGGAAAGAAAGCTGACTGCAAGAAGATCTTCGGTCTTATGGGTCTTGGAGCAAAGAAAGGTCATGAAGTAACATTTACATTTGAAGGCGCTGATGAAGAAGCAGCTTGCGAAGCAGTAAGCAAATTCATGCAGGAGAACCTGTAGGAGGACATATGCTTACAGAACAGCGTTATGAACAGATATTGAAGCTTGAAAAAGAGGGCAGCATTACCGTAACGGAAGTAAAAGAACTTCTGAATATATCGGAATCGACCGTGCGAAGAGATATCACAGCGCTTCATAATGCAGGAAAACTGGTGAAAGTGTTTGGCGGTGCGGTTGCATCGGATCACGTAGTGACGCCACAGGAGCCTACAGTGGCACAGAAAATTACAGTTCATGTATCGGAAAAGCAGCGTATAGCAGAATATGCGGCTGGGTTGATTGGACAGGGAGAGTTCATATATCTGGATGCAGGAACGACAACCGGATATATGCTGGAGTTCTTCTGTGATAAGGATGTAACTGTTGTTACGAATGCTGTTGCGCACGCACAGCGGTTGGCCAAAGCAGGCGTAAAAAGTCCGGCTGGTAGGAGGAGAACTGAAAAGTTCGACGGAAGCTGTTGTGGGAAGTGAAGCGATGCAGACGCTTAGAAAATACCATTTTACGAAAGGTTTCTTTTGGAACCAATGGCGTGACTAAGAAAGCCGGATTTACGACACCGGATGCGAATGAAGCTATGGTGAAGAAAAACCGCAATAGAACAATGCCAGAAAAAAAATATGTATTATGTGACCATTCTAAATTCGGAGAGGTCAGTTCAGTAACTTTCCTGGCATTTACAGGTGCAGATGTGATCACGGATCGTATCGCAGAAGGATATCAGGATTGCGGGAATATTGTGGTCATAGAATAAACGAATAAGACGATAGAGAGATAGGAATACTTTTGGGTATTTCTATCTTTTTTTACATTTATAACAGAGGTCTTTAGCTCCTTTTTACGAAGTATGTCGAGAAACAAAAAAGCGTATCGGATATTTTTTCGGACAAGTCCCATCAACTGATAAAATATGCATTCCCTATATGCTATCATATGCGAAAATAATTGCAGCATGGTTGTAAAACGCAGTGTTAATATAACCGGACCGCAATTTAAAATAGTTAAAATGAGGTGAATGTATCATGGAAAGACAACTTCCGAAAAAAAATGTAAGACAGATAGGAAATGTAAGTGACAATCCAAAGATATACGTAGAAGATTACGTGGATACATATTTGAATCAGTCGCGGGAGAAAGCCAGAGAACAACCGGTCGGGGTGATACTTACGGGAGAACTGCTGAAACTTGTGGATGAAAATGCAGTATTTGTATCCGGTGCGGTTCAGATGAAAGAAAGTAAAGACAAACGGAAATGATATAGAAATTACAGATGAGATAATGAAAGAGGCAAAGAAGAAGCTGCCCGGTTTTTTCCCGGAATGCCGGATCGTTGGATGGGGGATCATTGAAGATGGCAGCCGATGAGTCGTAACAGAGAAGTTAAACGGATCCAGGAAAAAGAGTTCGCAGAAGAATGGAATCTGTTCTTGTGGAAAAAATGCGAGGGAACAGGAAGAAGTCTTCTATGCATACAAATTCGGAGAAATTATGCAGATGGGAGGACATTATATTTATTATGAGAAAAATCCGGAGATGCAGAACTACATGATCAATACAAGAAGAGAGAACGGGGTGACTCCCAGTGAGGTGGTTGAGGATCGAGCTACAAAGCGATTTTCGTAGTGCAGTGAGAGAAAAATGGAATATAAAGAACAGCATCAAAGTTCAAAATTTGCTTATATAACCAGTGCGCTTGCTGGTGTTGATTGTGCTGGTGATCGGAATTACAACAGTAAATAATTTTGACAAAATGAAGTCGGTACAGACATCGCTGGAAAATCTTTCAAAAACATGGAAAAACGGACAGACAGAAGAAGATACAAAAACAACAACAGCGGCCGAGGCTAAAGAGGGAGCAAAAGAAGTATCCGGTACAGTGAAAAAATCAGAAGAGGCAAAGGTCTCTAAGAGGAAGAAAGCCAATTGACAGATAAGGATTATTATGTTGTGCAGAAAGGAGAAACACTGGCGGGGATCAGTAAGAAATTATATGGAGATACGTCTCATGTAAAGGCGATATGCAAAATGAATGGATTATCGGATGGCAACCTGATCTATATCGGACAAAATTGTTACTCCCATAAATGGGAAATGTGTTATACTAAGGTACACAGTATCAGAAGAAACGTTGAAAGGATGACCGACGGATGAAACGCAGGAAGAATAGCAATCTCCATGTTGTGAGAGAGCCGGAAGATCCGACAGATAAGCGATTATCGAAGAGATTATGGATGAATTAAACAGCGAAGACGGAGATGACAGAAAAGGAGATTCAGGAAGAACTGGCCAGAAGGAAAAGAAAAAAAAAAAAAAAAATGAGGGATTGTGATTGCGGTCATAGCAATTGCTGCGATATTGGTGTATCTGCTGATTAATCTCCAGACATATACGAAAGTACGGGTCAGTGATACGTATGTAGGAGAAGGAGCAGCAGATAATAATTATGTTCAGTTCCTCGGATGGTGTATTAAAAATACAGTAAAGACGGAATCTCGTATCTGAATCAATCAGGGAAAGAAAAATGGAACCAGTCATATCAGATAAAGAATCTGATGATAGATGTCAGCGACAAGTCGGCAGAGTAGCTGATAAAGAAGGAAATGACATTTTGATCCTGTCAGGAGGATGGCCTGAAAGGTGAAGTGCATACGACAATGCCGATAGAAAAGGTAAGCGTATCAGAGCAGGGGAATTGTCAGTGCCATATTGAAGAATGACACATCAATGAAAGTAATCTGTTATGACACTGCAGGAAATGTTCTGGTGGAACATAAGACATCTCTGGCTGGGACAGGTTATCCGGTGGACGTAGCATTATCTGCAAACGGTGAAGATGCAGGTTGTGTATCTTTACACGCAGAATGGGACAGATGGTGTCAAGATTATATTATTATAACTTCGGGAAAGCCGGAAAGGATGAAGCCGATCATAAAGTATCCGGTAAGAATTATAAGAATACGATACTGGCCTCCGGATTTTTCATGGATGCAGATACATCCGTGGCAATCGGTGATGACTGTATGGCCATCTATAGCGGAAAAGAAGTTCCGAAACAGTCCGTAAAGATAAAGATGGACAAAGAGATCAAAAGTGTATTTCATAATGAAAAATATATTGGTATGATCTTGAAAAACCAGGGTAAAGGTGGATATGAACTGCGCCTTTATAATAAAAGCGGAAAAGTTGTTCTGTCAAAAAGAATTTAAAGGCGATTACAGTCACGTAAAATTTTGTGGAAACCAGGTTATTATGTACGATGGAAAAACTGCAGTATATTTATGAAGAATGGAATACAGAAATTTAAAGGCAGGATGGATAATAATATATTGGAAATGTTCCCGGTTGGCGGGTGAATCAATATATTGTGTTAAGTGCAAATGGAATGGAAAAAGGTCCGTCTTGTAAAATAAGGAGAAACTATGAATTGGTTGGAAATATCCATAGGGATTATTTTTCTTATATGTATCATAACGGGACTGATAAGAGGTGCAGTCCGTATCATAGTGTCGCTTGTAGCGACGATAGTGACACTTTGTGATCGTATTCTTTGCGACGCCGTATGTATCGCAGACAATCGAAAAATATACCCGCTGGATGATATGATAAGACAGAAAGTAGTAAGGCTACCGGCAGATGCAAAGCGAATATCGGGTGGTCAGTGGTGAGACTCTTGTTCGTAGCTGCTAACATGCACCGAAACGAAGTACAAATGGAG
>VOFK01000917.1_pt1 | contig 20210 bp, 34 predicted proteins | sample 5384121 | NCBI WGS metagenome assembly VOFK01 (sample SAMN12384730, study PRJNA508395) | human gut metagenome | isolation source: healthy gut J | host: Homo sapiens | reverse complement strand
CTCCGATTGCTTCGTTCAGTTACGTATTGCTGGACGGATATGAGGCTCCAGCATCTGAAAAAGCAATCCCGAGACTACGGATATACCCGTGATTATCATGTCCGCCCTAAGCGATATGCAAAGTATCGTGAAAGGTTACCAATTGGGCGCCACCGAATACGTCACAAAGCCTTTCCAACGTGAGGAGCTGGTGAAGAGGGTGGCCCACCGCTACGAGCTTTATGCAGCATCAAAACGCATCAAGGCCGAGCTGGAGAACACGATCGAGTCTAGGGATACGCTATACTCCGTTATCGCCCATGACCTGCGTTCCCCGCTAGGCTCGTTGAAAATGATGAATAACGCCATCTTGATGATGGTGGACAAGGAGCGGGTAGGCGACGAGGTGTACGAGATGATCCAGATGATGAACAAGACCTCCGAGGAGATCTTCCTCTTGCTGGACAACCTGCTGAAATGGGCCAAGAACCGCTTGAACAAGCAGCACGTATATAAGCAACAGACCGACATAAACAGCATCATCGATAGTACCGCCGAGATGTATGTCCCGATGGCGGCGCAAAAGGCGTGAAGATTATCCTAGAAAATCTGGATAAAGAGCTGGTAGGCTTGGTTGATATCGATATGCTCAAGACGATTATCCGTAACTTGATCTCTAACGCCATGAAGTTTAGTTTCGAGGGAGGCACGATCACCTTATCCTCACGCTCGAGGGGATTTCGTAACCGTTAGCGTGAAAGATACCGGCAAGGGCATCAAGAAAGAGGATCAAGACAAGCTCTTGAAACAAGACTCGCATTTCACGACCTACGGGACGAAGAACGAGAAAGGCTCCGGTCTGGGATTGATGCTTTGCAAGGACTTCGTGGAGCTTCATGGAGGAAAGCTTTGGTTCGAGTCCGAGGGCGAGGGCAAAGGAACGACCTTCCTGTTCTCGATGAAGGCGCTGAACCAAGAGGCATAGCCGATCGACGTACCGCCTGTCTCTACCGATCGTAGACAAGTGTCGTACAAACAAACTAAATATTTCGTATATTTGCATCCCGGATTAATATCCGGGATTTTTTTGTGTGCCGAGGTGACATTAGGTACATTATTATTTATCGTATAAACATTATTATCGTATGTATACCGTAATTAAACGTATGGAGATCTCCGCTTCCCATAGCTTGAGATTGTCCTACCCCAGCAAATGTGAGAATCTACATGGTCACAATTGGATGATCACGGTTTATTGCCGCTCCAAGGAATTAAACGCCGATGGCATGGTGGTCGATTTCAGTCATATCAAGAGATCGGTGAAATCCCTGTTGGACCACCAGAACTTAAACGATATCTTGCCTTTCAACCCGACGGCGGAGAACATAGCCTTTTGGGTATACGAGCAGATCCCATCTTGTTTCAAGGTAGAGGTAAAAAGAGTCTGAGGGTAACACGGCGATCTATGAGGAAGATTAACGAAATATTCTACAGCTTGCAAGGCGAGGGGTTCCATACGGGGACTCCCGCCGTATTCGTCCGCTTCTCCGGTTGCAACCTGAGATGTAGCTTCTGCGACACCCGCCACGAGGAGGGCGTAATGATGACGGACGAGGAGATCGTGGAGAAAGGTATCTTCCTTTCCCGCACGGATAGTGATCCTGACGGGAGGAGAACCTAGTCTGTGGATCGACAAGAAGCGCTTATATCCCGCTTACGTGAGGCGGGGAAACAGATCTGTATCGAGACGAACGGCACACGCCCCTTGCCCGACGGCATCGACTGGGTGACTTGCTCGCCCAAGGAGAACGCCCCGGTGGTATTGGAAAGGATCGACGAGATAAAGGTGGTTTATACCGGGCAAGACCTGTCCGCATACGCCGAAATCCCCGCACGGTACCATTTCCTGCAACCCTGCTCCTGCCAAAATACGAAAGAGGTAGTGGATTACATCCTCCGGCATCCCCGGTGGAGGCTAAGCCTGCAAACCCATAAACTGATCGATATCCAATAGATAGGGTGAGACGGGGGTATCTCCCCCGTCTCTACTACTATAGATAACGGACTTCTTTACCTCTCACGGCGTCATTCACCACTCCATCGCCATAGGCCAACTTGCCATTCACGAAAGTCTTCCATACGCCATGGTGGAACGTATAGCCCTCGAAAGGAGACCAACCGCATTTGTACAAGATATTCTCCTTCGATACCGTCCAAGTCCTCTCCGGATCGATCAATACGATATCGGCGTAGTATCCGGGGACGGATGTATCCCCTCCTATCGATACGGAACAGCTCCGCCGGCATATGCGCCATCTTCTCGACCACCTTCTCGTACGTGAAACGGCCTTCCATCGCCAGCTCCAACATCGTGATCAAGGAGTGCTGGATAAGCGGTCCTCCGGAAGCCGCCTTCAAGCAAGAGCCTTGCTTCTCCTCCGGTAGATGCGGGGCATGGTCGGTAGCCACGATATCGATCGTATTGTTATTGACCGCCTCACGCAGCGCCGCGCGATCCTCGATCGTCTTGATAGAAGCGATTCCACTTGATACGATTACCGAATTGGGCGTAGTCGCCGTCATGAAACCACAGATGGTGCACGCAGACCTCGCCGGTTATCTTTTTCTCGCTCAAGGGAAGATGGTTACTGAGCAACGATAATTCCTTCTCCGTGGAGAGATGCAGGATATGCAAACGGGAATCCAAGCGGGTAGCCAGTTCAACCGCCTCGGCCGAGCATTGGTAGCAGGCCTCCTCGCTTTACGGATCTTGCTATGGAAAGAGATATCCAGATCCTCGCCATGCAGGTTCGTGTAATACTGGATATTACGCCGGATCACCTCCTCTTTCTCCGCGTGGATGGCGATCAGCATACCGGCCTCGCCGAAGATACGCTCCAACGAGTCTTTCTTGTCCACCAGCATATTCCCCGTAGACGAGCCGAGGAAGAGTTTCAGTCCCGGCACACGGCTACGATCCAGCCTGCGGATCTCGTCCATATTATCGTTTGTCCCACCGAAGAAGAAGGAGTAATTCGCACGGGAGACCTCGGCGGCACGGTTGAATTTCCATTCCAGATCGGCGATCGTCGTGGTCTGTGGCTTCGTGTTCGGCATGTCCATGAAGGTCGTCACGCCACCGGCCACGCCGCGGCTCTCGGTCCCGATATCCCCCCTTATGGGTAAGCCCGGGGTCCCGGAAATGCACCTGATCATCGATGACGCCCGGTATCAACCATTTCCCCGTAGCGTCGATCACTTGGTTCGCCTCGGCACGCACGTTCCCGGGAACCTCTCCCTCGAACACCGCCGCGTCTTATCCCCCTCCACCAACACCGAGCCGATAAAGAACGGCCCTCGTTGATGATTCTCAGGATTTTGGATTACTATTTTATTCATCTTTCTTATTCTATTATAAATTGTCAAACTCTGTTTTCATTAGGCATGGCTCGCATGTTTCCTCGGATACTTCCTGAAGAAACTCCACCATTTCAATTGAAGGACGCCGAATAAAGCCTCCCCCCGAATATCGAAGAGTTCATATTGGAGACACCCAAGGCACGGTTGATAAAGATGATCGGCACCTCCACGAGCTTGAAGCCGCACTTATAAGCCGTAAACTTCATCTCCACCTGAAAGGCGTATCCCTTGAAATGGACACGGTCCCAGATCGATCGTCTCCAGCACCTCACGGCGGTAACATTTAAAGCCCGCCGTCGTATCCTGTATCTTCATACCCGTGACGATACGGACATACACCGAGGCGAAATAAGACATCAACACACGGCCCAACGGCCAGTTCACCACATTCACCCCGTTGCAATACCTCGACCCGATGGCTACGTCGGCACCCTGCGCGGTACAAGCGGCGTATAGCTTCGGCAGGTCATTGGGATTATGACTGAAATCGGCGTCCATCTCGAAAATAAAATCATATTTATGCTCGATAGCCCATTTAAAACCCCGGATATAAGCGGTACCCAATCCCAGCTTCCCTTTACGCTCCACGATAAAAAGACGCTCCGGGAACTCCTTCTGCAAAGCCCTTCACGATAGCCGCCGTCCCATCCGGAGAGCCATCATCGATCACCAGATATGAAACACTTTCTCCAGCCCGAACACGGCACGAATGATATTCTCAATATTCTCCTTCTCGTTGTATGTAGGAATAATGACGATACTGTCTGACATATACTTTAATCAATTAATTTTTTAGCTCATTATATATACGACTGTAAACCATTTGTAAATTACTCTCCAAAGTTACATATTTTTTCTGTGTAAATCTATCATCCAGTTAGCCCATTCGTCTGTTCCATGATAAGCAAATGTATTTTGGCTTTTCACCCAACTTCTCCATTTCCCCCTAAATGCCTAATACTCAAATTAAGCTGATTTATTCTTCCACTTTTATTCGATTATTCCAGCGTTTTTCCGTAAGTTTGTCTTCATTAATTTCTAACGCTTGTAAAATTAAGTACTATGAATATACAGCAACTCGAATATATCCTAGCGGTGGATACTTATCGTCATTTCGCAAAGGCAGCAGAGCATTGTAGGGTGACACAACCGACATTGAGTATGATGATCCAAAAGCTGGAAGACGAACTAGGTATTAAATTGTTCGATCGAAACCTACAACCCGTTCGCCCCACCTGCCGGACGTAAGGTTATTGAGCAAGCGAAATGTCCTCTATCAGGCTTCTCTTATCAAAGATATCGTGAACGAGGAGGAACAGTCATTGAAAGGTACGTTCCGCTTAGCGGTGCTACCGACTATCGCCCCTTATTTACTACCTCGCTTTTTTCCAGCAATTATCGGAAAAGCATACGGATCTTGACATCCGTATGCTGGAAATGAAAAACCGCTCCCACTATGGCCGCCCTGCAAAACGGGGAAATCGACGCCGCTATCATAGCGAACCAACCCACTGAATCAATTTACAAGGAGATATATTATATTATGAGCAATTCTTCGGATACGTGGCTCACAACGAATCTATATTCAAAAAGGATTTGATCCGTACCGCCGATATCAACGACGAGCGGTTGTGGCTGTTGGACGAGGACATTGCTTCCGTGACCAGCTGATGCGTTTCTGCCAGATGGAGAAGGTAAAAGGTTCGCCAAGCCGCTTACCGTTTAGGTAGCCTAGAGACATTTATGCGTATGGTGGAAAGCGGTAACGGTATTACGTTCATCCCGGAATTGGCTACCCTGCAGTTAAGTAAAGAGCAGAAAGAATTGGTACGTCCGTTCGCCATTCCCAAGCCGACACGGGAGATCGTCTTTGTCACCCGTAAAGATTTTATCCGGCATACCGTAGCGGGTATTTTAATAGAGAGCATCAAGAAAGCGGTACCTAAAGAAATGTTGACTTTGCAGCCCGGACAAAAGGTTGTGTGATTTTTTTATAAATCCCATAGGGTATTTCTTTCCTGGGCGATCATATAAGTACAAAGTGATTATTTACCATTAAAACAATACAAATATGAAAGCGCTCTGTAAACAAACTATGGGATTTATCCTGATGATACTGTTGGCTTGCGGTGTAACCCTCTATAAAGGCACAGGATAGCGCAGACGATGAGTTTATCACTGTCAGCGGTGTAGTAAAAGACAAGCAAACACGAAAAAAAAACTGGAATACGTAAAATATCTCTATTCCGGGAACCAACGTGGGGAACGATCACCAATAATGACGGTGAGTTTCTCTATCAAAGTGAAAAACGGCCTCCATGCCAGACAAGTAGAGAAGTATCGCATATCGGATATTTGAATGGCTTGATCCCCGTAAACGATAAGGACATATTAGAATGTACGGTATTACTCGAACCGAACATGAATACGCTCAGCGAAGTCATTATCCGGGCCGGAGATCCTCGATATATCGTAGAGGAAGCGATTGAGAAAGTAAATAAGAATTACATTACCACGGGTAGCATGCTTACCGGGTTCTACCGGGAGACCGCACAAAAAGGCCGTCGCTATATCAATATATCGGAAGCGGTTATCGATGTTTACAAAACTCCCTATAAGGACAGGAACGTGGAACGGGATCGGGTACAGATCTATAAAGGACGTAAATTATTGAGCGAGAAGGCTAGCGACGACACATAGCCGTGAAATTATTGGGGAGGCCCTAACCTATCCGTTTACGTGGATGGGTGAAGAATCCGGGATTTATTGCTCGACCCGAATATCTTACCTTATTACGCCTTCCGTATGGAAGAAAGCGTGATGTTAAACGACCGACCGCATTACGTAATCAGTTTCCAACCTCAAGCGATCTTGCCTTACGCTTTATATTACGGCAAATTATATATCGATAAGGAACGGCTTTCCTTCAGCCGTGCGGAATTCGCCCTCAGCATGGATGACCGGAATAAGGCTACCGAGGCCATCCTCCGCAAAAAGCCTTTTGGCTTTGCGATTTAAAACCCGTGGAGGTAGCTTTCCTCGTAACTTACAAAAGAACGTGACGGCATGAGCTATCTGAGTTATATCCGCAATGAGGTTCGCTTTAAATGCGACTGGAAACGAAAACTCTTCTCTACCAACTACACGATCGTATCCGAGATGGTCGTTACCGATGGTAAAGAACAAAATAACTCCATCCCCTACCGGATGTCTTTTTAAAGCGGATCAGTCTCTATCCGACAAGGTATCGGACTTCGCCGACGAGAACTTCTGGGGAGCTTTTACAACATTATCGAGCCTACCGAGTCTTTGGAGAATGCGGTATATAAAATTAAAGAAGCAACATAAAAAATTGACCGTGTAAATATACTATCGACAATGATATGGACAAATCATTATCTTTGTCCATTATCAATTATCTGTTGAAACCAAATTATTATGGATTTGTTCGTACTCAAAAGATCAAGGAAGGGGATATTAAAAGCATTCGAAAGTATTTTTCAGGCTTTATTATACCCCTCTTTTGCCTGTACGCGACCAGTATAACAGGAGAGCAGGAAGTCGCGGAGGAGATCGTTCAGGACTTGTTTTATGTATTCTGGAAAGAAAGAGAATCTCTTCCAATCTTACGTTCCATCAAGAACTACCTTTATGGAGCTACCCGAACCGGTCCTTCACAATATCTGGAGCATCGGGAAGTACGATACCGATACCGGAATACGGTTTTTAGCCGGAGAGAATCCGGAATCCGAATCGTATACCCGCAAGATCAACTTGAGTACAAAGAATTGCAATCCTTGGTCAACCGGGCATTAGGTAAATTGCCCGAACGCCGCCTCTGGATCTTTCGGATGCACCGTTTCGAAGGAATGAAATACGCGGAGATAGCCTCCAGCCTCTCATTGTCCATAAAGACAGTAGAAGCGGAAATGACCAAGGCACTACAAACACTAAGAAAAGAAATCGAGAATTATACCTAACAGTTATGAATCAAATAAAAAAATAAATTGAAGACAGACCAAGCATGGGAACAATTATACACTCGCTTGGAGCAAGACGGGCTGCTGGATAAGCCAATTCCGGTACACAAATCCCATACCGGATCGGACTTATGAAATGGGCCGCCGCTATCGTTATACTCTGTGTATCGGTAGCTACGGCTATTTTCCTTGGACAAGAACGGACACCGGAAACCACTCTGCTCACCCTGCATAATAACGAGGCTTCCACCACCTTGGTCACGACTTTGGAAGACGGGTCTATCGTTTATCTGGCCGATAACAGCCAGTTAAGCTATCCGGAACATTTCCAAAGAGAAAAAAGAGAGGTGTCTCTACTAGGAAACGCCCTTTTTGATGTAAGCGGGAATAAGGAACGTCCTTTCCTAATCGAGACAGAGCAAGCCCGGATCGAGGTATTGGGAACCTCATTCAATATCAAAAAGCTCGGATAAAAGCGCCTTTGAATTGGCCGTTCGCCGGGGATTAGTGAAAGTGACACTCAAGAAGAACGGAGGAGAACAAACGCTGGTAAAGGCCGGTCAAACCGTATCCTTATTCTCCAACCGTTTACAAGTAGCTCCGACTCAAGATAACGAACAATTTTCCGATTACACCCGCCGTATCCAGTTTAAGGATGAGCGCTTAGGAGATATCTTGCATGTAATTAATCTGGGTATCCGATGATGCCATTGAAGACAACGGCTGATTTAGAGAATAGACGGCTGACCGTTAGTTTCTATAATAACTCACCCCGCAACGATGGCTGAACTGATCTGCGCGGCGTTAAAACTAAAATGTACGCAACAAAATAATATATGGATGATTTCCGAACCTTGAGACAGCTGATCGTAGGATGGTTGCTGTTACTCGTAGCTCTCATCCCTATGAATGCCCAGAATGGTAACGTACTGGGACAGGTCATACGATTGCCTAAATCAAAAGGAAATATCTACCAATTGCTGGGACTCGTCACGGAACGTTCCGGCTATCTTTTTTATATACGACAGTAAGATTATCGATAATGAACAAACAACATCGATAAAAGGTGGAGATTATACGATACAAGAAGCTATATACGCTATTACCGGTAATAAAAATCTGGCGATCCGTGCGATAGAGAACCATCTCTTGCTTTATCTGCCAGAGAGTCCCTCCGCTCCTAAAAGCGCATCCGTAACTCCCGATTCCATACAAACCTATTTCTCGATAGAAGGTTCTTTACAGGATCAATATACCCATGAGCCAATCGCGTTCGGATCGGTAGGAATCGGCGAGGCCGCTATCGGCACCATCACCAACCAGAATGGAGAGTTCCGATTGAAATTACCGGACTCACTCCCGATTATCCAAGGTACGTTTCTCTCATATCGGCTATCTTCCCCAAAGAGATAGATGGTCGGGAGTTAATAGATAAACATACCGTCTTATCTCTAGAGCCTAAAGTAATCTCTATCCAAGAAGTTATCGTGCGTCTAACCAATCCGAAACGCTTATTACAGGAGATGCTGGACAAGAGAAGAAGCAATTATTCCCAGCACCCGATTTACCTTACCACATTTTACAGAGAAGGCGTTGAACGTAAAAAAGGACTCGTAGGACTGACCGAGGCTGTTTTTAAGGTATATAAGGCATCTTACCACAGCAATGCCTTGGCCGATCAAGTGAAACTACTAAAGATGCGCCGCATCAGTAACGAGCAGGAAAAGGACACATTGATCACAAAAATGAAGTCGGGTATCTACTCCTGCCTTGTCTTGGACTTGATGAAACAGTTACCGGAGTTTCTGGATCCTAGCCCGGATTCACCCTATACATACGCCCATACCGACATCACGGTAGTGGATGATCGACTTGCTAACGTCATCTCTTTCGAGCAACGAAAGAGTATCAATGAACCGCTTTATCGGGGACAGATATATATCGACATGGAAAATAATGCCTTATTAAGGGTGGACTTTGAGGTCAATCCCCAATATATCGAGCAAGCGGCCGGCATGTTCGTCGAGAAAAAAGCCGGAATTTACGGATCACGCCCCCAGAAAGTAGCCTATACGGTATCTTACAAGCAATGGAATGGCACCTACTACATTAACCATATCCGGGGAGATCTGCATTTTTAAAATTAAAAAAAGAAGACAACTTTTTAACACAAATATTTTACATACTTGGTTCGAAATGGTTACCTGTAAGATAGATACAGCCAATGTGAACCGCTTCACGCATTGAATCCCTTCCAACCCGCACGGTTTTCTCGGATACTCACTTCAACTACGACGAGGGTTTCTGGGGAGATTTTAACGTAATATTACCCGAAGACAAACTGAATGAGGCTATTAGCAGAATCACCTCAAAGATAGAGGAAACGAACTACTAATCCCCTGAAAATATAAAGAGAGCCTTTTTCGCAAAGGCTCTCTTTATAGGTTTTTAATAGGTATTAGTCTTTAAGGCAAAAAAGATTGTTTAGGTTATCTGCATGCAAAGATGGGCTAATTAATATAATTGAGCAAATAAAAAAGATATTGTACAACACATTTTTTTTAAGTTTATCGAAACTTCTTTGCAGCTTGTGTTACTTTTTAACAATTACAGACTCCAATAGATCATCTGATGGATGCTACCTCGATAGACTCCTTTCACGTCCGCCAACACGGCATGTTCATTCGTGATCGACATGAAGTAGGACTCATCCAGCTTCAAATAAGTCGTATGAGCGACAGCTACCACTACTGCGTCATATTTCTTCCCGGGCCTCTCTACTAACCGGATACCGTACTCTTGCAATACTTCCAAAGGGGAAGCGAACGGATCCATCACATCGACCTCGGCCCGAAGTCCTTAAACTCATTGATAATATCGGCTACTTTCGAGTTACGTATATCCGATACGTTTTCCTTAAAAGTCATACCCATCACCAACACATGCGCTCCTAGGATATTTTTTCCCCTGCGAGATAATCTTTTTTCACGACCTTCTTTCCGATATACCGTCCCATGGAATCGTTCACGTAGCGACCGGAGTTGATCATCTTCGTGTGATATTGCAATTCTTTGGCTTTATGCACCAGATAGTAAGGATCTACCCCTATACAATGCCCACCTACCAATCCGGGAGAGAAAGGCAGGAAATTCCATTTCGTTCCGGCGGCTTTCAATACATCAAACGTATTTACCCCCATTCGATCGAAAATAATGGAAAGCTCGTTCATAAGGGGCTATATTCACGTCACGCTGGGTATTCTCGATAATCTTGGCGGCTTCGGCTACCTTGATACTAGCGCACGGTGCAACCCCGCTTGAACGACCAGCTTATAGAGACGTCCGATATCGTTTCCAAAGCCGGCATCGCAGCCAGAAACGATCTTCACGGTATTTACCAAGGTATGTACCTTATCACCCTCGGATTGATTCGTTCCGGTGAATATCCAACCTTAAAGTCCTCTCCTACTCAACCCCTGAAACCTCCTCCAAGATCGGGATGCAATCCTCTTCCGTACATCCCGGATATACGGTAGATTCGTATACTACATAATCGCCTCGTTTAAGGACTTTGCCTACCGTGCGGGTCGCACCCAACAAAGGGGATAGATCCGGCTCGTTATGGCTGTCTATCGGGGTAGGAACAGCTATCACGTAAAAAGAAGCCTCCCTTAGCTTCTCTATAGAAGAAGTAAATGTGATGTCCTTATGTTCAAATACCTCAGAGGAAAGCTCTCACCACACGGATCTATACCGTTCCGAAGCTTGTCCAAGCGATCCTCGTTGATATCAAATCCGATAACGGAAACATGTTTAGCGAATTCCATCGCGATAGGAAGCCCCGACATATCCCTAGTCCGATTAGGGCAAGTTTTGTTTGTTTATCTAGTAACTTTGTATACATCTTATTATTTCATCATTCTACTTAAAAAGTCCGATTCCGACGAGTATCCCAAACAGACAAGATTGTATGCAAATGTAGCAATCTTTCAGTTTACCTAACGGAATAAAGGACGTTTTATTTCATAAAGAAGGTCCCTTATCTGTTTCCAAAATAAGGACCTTGTCTTCTAAGTATAAATATGTTTCTTTTACTGCAAACGCCGGATACCTATAGCCTTGTTATATTGGGCTAAAGAAGCCTTTTGCTGATACCAAGTCTGGATCAAGCTACTGTAAGACTGAATCCATGACAATTGGGCGGAGAGCACATCCAAGATCGGTAGTTTACCCTCGTTGTAGCTGAAGGTATTCAAATCAAGGTTCTCTCTCGGCAATCTTACAAGCCTCTTCTGCGACGGTAATTTGTTTCGTATACTCGGTTGAGGTGCTTGTCCATGCGTTCGCTACCTCTTGAGCGATCTTATCACGCGCGTATTGTCCAAGGCGTATTCCCTTACTACGAAGGATGGCCTTCTGGGAATTTACCTCCTTGAAACGGGCTCCCCAACGGAACAAAGGTAGCTTCAAGAAGCGAAGACGGCCGGAGTCCACAACTGTCCGAACCTTTCACGTTCAACATCGGCGTACCCTGCACCTTTGAAAACCGATCGCCAAAGACGGGTTATATTTTCGCCTTCGACAAATTGATCTGTCTCTTTTTGATACTCTATGTTCAACTCCGGAAATAGCGTAGTCCGGACGATTCCGGAAGAGCTACATCCCTCTCCTACTTGCAACGGCAAGGCCAGATAGGTCGTAATGGAATCTTCCACCTCGATCGGGTCTAACGGAGACACACCATCAATGAGTTCAAGTTCTGTAACGCGATCTGATATTCCTTTATAAGCCGAGCTTTTATTCAATTCCGCTTCTTCAAGCGGGACTCCACTTTGCAATAAATCGGTCTTGCTGATCTGGCCGTCATTGAAACGGGATCGTCAACACGTTCGCCAACTCCCCGACAATGTCTACATACTGACACATCACATAGTACATATTACCTTTACGTGCGGCGGCCGTCCAATAGTTCAAATCGGCGGAATAAACGATATTATCCGTTGTCAATTCTTCCGCTTTGCTCGGTGATCTTGCCTTGTACCTGAGCTGCCTTATAGTTATTATAGATCTGTCCGCCGGCATAGATGGGCTGGCTCACCGTAGCGCCTAGGCTATACGTATTATGGTCCATCTCTACGGACATGCCCGGTCCGAAATCCAAATCATATTTATTGATACGGTACTGATAACTGCCGGAGAAGTCCACCGAAGGGAAGAAACCGGTCTTAGCGGCCTTGATCGCATGCTGCATAGCGATACGCTCCTCAGAGCTTTGCTTGATCTGACGGCTGTATTCAGGACCCGTTCCTTATATTCCACAGCCGATAGCCGGGCGTCTTGCGCTTTTAGCGGACAAGGCACCCAACAATAAACAACCTATGATTATTTTATTTCTCATACCTTTACTCTGATTTAATCTTAAAAGAAAACACAATAAGTAACCGGAAGCACGAAGATCGTCAAGATCGTAGATACGAACAGACCACCCATGATGGTAGCCGCCATACCGGCGAACATAGCGTCACCCAACAACGGCAACATACCTAAGATCGTCGTACCGGAAGCCATCGTCACCGGAACGATACGGGTTTTCGTTGCCTCTATCACGGCATTCACCGAGACAAGCCGCGTTCAATTGTAAACCGATCTCGTCCACCAGCACGATCGCATTCTTGATAATCATACCGATCAAGCCCAACAGACCCAGCATAGCAAAGAAGTCGAGAGACTTACCGAACACCAACAATCCCAATACCACACCAATGAAGATCAACGGCAGCATCGCCATGATCAATACCGGTTTCCGGTAATATTTCGGGAATAAGAATAACAAGGTGACATAAATCAAACCGAACATCAACGGGATATTAGCGGCGATCGCTTTATTACCTTTATCTTGCTCGGATTGCTCACCGAAATACGTCATCTTATATCCTTCCGGCACCTGAATCTTCTCCTGTACCTCTTTCCACAAATGACTGAAAGCAGCCATCGTATTGGCGCCACGCTTCGGCTCACACTGCATAAGCATACACGGCTCACGGTTGAATCGTCTCACTACGTTAAACTCATAATCCAGCGAGAAATCATCGATCACCTGCTCCCGCACCGAACGGCCTTTAGCGCTATAAACCGGCAAAGTCTTTATATCATTCAGACTGATAGAATCCTTATCCGCATCTTTCAGTAAGATCGGCATAAACACGTCACCCTCACGATACTCACCAAAGGTACGCCATTCGTAGCCGAACGCAAGGAATAAGCCACCTGCTGACGGGTAATGCCCAGACGCAAACCTTTCTCTTGGGAATATAGCGGCTTCCATACCGGAACCCTTGTTACCCCAACTATTGCGAACCTCCATCACCTGATCATAATTCCGGGCGATCTCCTGCGCCCTTTGCGTCAAAGGCAACCAACGTATCTACGTTATCGCCGATAAAACCGATCTCGATCGCCGCATCCGGAACCGGAGACAAGGCGAACAAAAGCCGAACGGGTCAATATATTCGGATAGTTAGCGACCATATAATCGTAGAACTTACCCTCTTCCGCTTGCGCATCCTCCGGATCTTGTGTCTCGATCAACACATTGGCAGAAGTTTGGCTTCGGACCGATAGAAGAACTGGCCAAGTAATAACGTACCGGCGAACCTCCCAAGGTAAACGAGTATGATTTGATATTCTCATTCTTGCTGAGATATTCCTCCTCTATCTTCTTCACGTTCGTCTCCACGTCGTAGATGCTATATCCTTCCGGGAAGATCAAGTCCGCACGAAAATAAGGCTTGCTCATGATCGGGAAGAAACTCTGCGGCATGATGCTCATCACGAACAAGGAAAGGAATAACGTAGCTACCACGGTAGAGATCGTTACATATCTACGCTTGATCAAACGGCCCAATACCGACTCAAATTTATGATACAGCTTCGTATCGTACGGGTCTTTGCTCTCACCCGGTTTCGCCTCTTTCAAGATAAAATTACCGAAGGTAGTCGTTTGCGTCAAGGCCAAGACCCAGCTTAATCCCAAGGATACCGCCAATACGATAAACAACGGTTTCACGATCTCGGCCACGGATGCCGGTGCCAAGTACATCGGCAAAAAAGAAAGAACATACGGCGATAAAGGTAGCGCCCAACAACGCCCACTGCGGTTTCGTCGCACCATCGATCAACGCCTGATAACGGGAAAGTCCCCGCTTGATACCGACTTGGGCATTATCCGTCACCACGATAGCGTTATCCACCAACATACCCATAGCGATAATAAAGGCCGCCAACGAGGTTCGGTTCAAGCCGACACCCCAGATCAACATGATCAATAAGGTACCACCTACCAGAGAACAACAACGAACTACCGACCAACATACCGGCACGGGAGATTTTAGCCCCCCATCACGATAAAGATAAGCACGATAACGATCAACAACGACTCGATCAAGTTCAAGATAAAACCGTTGTTCGCCTCATCCGCGATCTTGTTCTCCGGATAGATCGTTTTCAGTCCATACCCACCGGGAACAGCTGCTCCATCTCCCGCTAAATGATCCGCCACGGCGTTACCCACGGCAACCACATCGTCTTTCGAACCGGTAGCGACACCGATACCGATGGCACGCTCACCGTCCACACGCATCAGGTTCGAGGGAGGGTCCATATAACTCACGCCTCTACCGTAGCGATATCTCCCAAACGAACCTCACCGCCACTTTTCGTCACGATCAATTGGTCCCGGATATCTTGTATATCCTTATACGTACCTTCCGCACGCAAACGCAATTGATAATTACCGGTATTGATATCTCCCTCGTATTCACCAACAAGTTCTGCGTTTGCATCACCTGCTGGATAGCGTTCGGGTCGATACCTAGGTTAGCCAGTTTCGGGATAGAGATCTTTACGTTGACAACTTGTGTCTGTTCACCGAATAGGTAGACCTTCTGTACACCTCGGTACAGGAGATAGTCTCCGTCTTGATCTTTTGCGCCCAATTACGCAGGTCGTCGTAAGTATATCCTCATCGGCCGTCAAGGCATAATAAATTCCGAATACGTCACCGAAGTCATCACTAACGGATATCGAGGAGGCGCCAGACGGAAGGCGGGGCTGTATATTCGCCACCTTACGACGCAACTCGTCCCACTTGACCGGCATATAATCCGAGACAAGGTAGGCTGCAACTCAATAGAAATCTTGGACATACCGAAATAAGACTCAGATTTGATCTGGAACACATCCGACATAGCCTGAATCTCCCGTTCGATCGGCTCAGTCACCAGCTTCTCCACCTCCCTGAGGTGTCGCTCCCCGGATATTGGGTAACCAAAACCGCTTGCTTTGATTACGAAGGGAGAATCTTCCTTCTTCGGCAATTTAAAAGAAAGAATATATACCACCTATCAGCATGACCGCTAGAAAAAGTATATAATCTTCTGATTCTCTAAGGAATATTTTGGAATATTCATTGTTTATCTCTTTAATCTGTTAATACTTTTACCTGTTGTCCATCCACCAAACGAGTGGCTCCGGCTGAGACAACCTGTTCGCCGGGTCGCAAGCCATCCGTTACGATCACGCCATCCTTGCCGATCAGCATAGACTCGGTAAATCTTGCGACGCTCAACCTTTTGAGACTGCCCATTATAAACAAACACATACTTATCGCTATTGGCATCGTCAGCCACGACAGCGGCTAGCGGAACCAATACGGCGCCTTGCGTGAAACTCTCGCTATCCACGTTCAAGATCACACGGCAAGAGAAACCTACGGCTACCTTATATTTCTCTAAATTAAAGTTCGGATCATCGATATACAGATATACGCAGGAACGCCGGAGCCATCGGGAGAGGCTTCCCACGTATTCTTTCACCTTGCCTTGAAGCGAACGCCCTTGTAATTATCGAATTCACATAAACAGAATAAGGAGAAGAGAAGTAATTGATATTACTCTCCGGCATCGTAAACACGACCTGTAACTTATTCGGGTTGATCAAGCAAACGATTCCTTGTCCGGCCTGTACCTTCTGGTAATTCTCCACATATTTCTTCTGGATAAATCCATCGAACGGCGCACGAAGCTTTGTCTGGTTCAATGTATTTTGCGCATACTCGAAAGCCGCCTTGGCATTTGAGTAAGAGGCTTCCGTAGACTCATACTCTTGCTTGGAGATAGCTTGTTTGGACAATAACTTCTTCGCACGTTGCAATTGCGCCTCAGCGGTCTGGAAAGACGCTTTCTTCGCCTCATATTCCCATTTAAAGTCCAGCGGATCAATCTCGGCCACGATCTGTCCCGTACGGACCTTCTGGCCTTCATCCACGTTTAATGAGATCAGCGGGCCGGACATCTTAAACGCCAAATCACTGAATTGATCGGGCGATACCACTCCACTGAATGATTTCTCAACCATGTTCAGAGAAGTAACGTCCGCCAATTTAACTGGACGAGGACCTTGCTCCTTTAACGGGTGGTTGACTACAGGAAACCAATGCTGCCAAAAACAAACACAGGGATTAATTTTCCTTTCATGATAACTTGCATTTTTGTTATTTAATTATGATTTCTTTTTCTTCACAGTAAATATAAAAACATTCTCGCCTAGAGATTGTTGAGCATAACGTGCCTTAAAAGACCAACTACCATCATTCACGTATGCTTCCATCGGATTTCTATCGAATCAGGCAAAGAAGGGAAAAAAGTCAATTCCGGTAACCTTCTCAACGCTATCGATAGGGATCATCATCGATTTCAACGGAGTCTTTCCATAGTCTTTATTATCAAACAGAAAACCTACCCCTTCTGGTTTACCGTTCGTTATCGTACAGATTACCTTATAAAAAGGTCTTCGGGATTCCCACCCGATTCTTGCCTAACCGTTTCAGGTCGTCCGTGATCACCGGGCCGGTCACGATCAACAAAGAGCCATTCTCTTTCGCCCACAAACGAGCCTGCTCTTCCAGATCTTTCCAGATACCCCGGTTCAAGCCGGGCTTTTGCGGACAGATATTACTTAGGTAGAACGATTCCCGCATGGCCTTGGCGGACCCATTTCATATCGCCGGCAGGCGCTATGTCCTCGGTCATAGCCGGAACGGGTATAGTCCTCGTTCGTGGCGCTAACCCCTTTTCACCATGGGGTCCGAGACGAACTTATTAGACCGCTCTCGTTCTTCTTACTTGTCGCCTCTTTCGAGGTCAGTTCATAGGCTACCCAATGGCGATCTTATAATCGGAATTATAAGAAACCGTATAGCCCTCATGCTTTATAACCTGCTCTTTTTGTTTATTCTTTAGTCTCGGTATCTCAGCTCCCTCTTGAAAAGTATAAGCGGAGGTCCCTTTCTTGGTTCGTCGTTTGCTTGTTTTTCGTCGCTTGCGCGGCTTTCTTACCCGATGTTCCGGAACCGCCCTTGTCCGAGATCTTCCGGACGGACTATTGTCTCCGCCCGATCCTGTTTCTTCTCTACAGGCCGTGTCTTGGATACCGGATAAAACCAGTTATATATGAATAATACACCGATAAAACAAACAACTACCGCAAAAGCGCCAAGAAGCATCTTCTTTACAGAAGACATGAATGATGATGCCCGCTTCTTCTTGCTTTTCCGGGGTTGAGGCTTACCTTTCTTTTTGCCATACCTAAAACTTCCTATTCTTAACCTTTCGTATTGGGCGCAAAAATAGATAAATCCGGCATGTTATACAACACTATTCTAGGATAGTATTGGTCTCGATTACTATAAAAGACGGCTTAATTTAATGCAGACAGCATCCGGTGCAAATTCTTAGGGAAAATCATCGGTGGAATAATAAATATCTGTAACTTTGCTTACGGTAACAGAGTGGTATTTAATTTGTCAACAAATATTTCTTATGGAAGAACTCTTTCGACTCGTACGGGATGAAAACGACATTGACAAAGCCTTGTCTATGATTCGTTCGGGCTACATGCTGGAACCGTCTTACAAGGACCCAATACAATTGCAGTCTCTTGTTCCATGCCGTTTATCGGAAAAGCCTGGAGCTGGTCAAAACACTGGAGGAAAAAGGCTTTGACGTGAATGACAGGTTGCCCGATGGTGCGACACCCTTGATGTCTGCGGCCACAAAACAATGTCATCGACATTGCAGAATACCTGCTGGAGAATGGGGCGGAGCTGGACGCGTGTGACGAGGAAGGTTGGACTGCCTTGGTGACTTCCGCTTCTTTCAAACATTTCGACATGATGCGTTTTTTGGTTGAAAAAGGCGCAAATATTCATGCAAAGAGCCAACTGGGGGGATACACAGTCCTGTTCTATGCCGTGATAAAAGGAAGCCTTGCCGATGTCCGATACTTGGTAGATAAAGGTGCGGACGCCAACGATAAGAACGATGGCGACCGAACCGTACTGATGGACGCAGTAACAAGAAACGACCCGGAAATGGTACGTTTTCTCATAGAACGAGGTGCCGACGTGAAGATACGGACAGCTGAAAACAACTGTTGCGTGTTGGGAGAAGCCGCCCGTTGGGCTAACGCGGAGATTGTGCAACTGTTACTTGAGCATGGCGCGGATGTCAATAATGTCGATACGATGGGAATGACCCCATTGTTGTATGCTGCCACACACGATAATGTCGAAGCTGCCCAAATATTGATAGAAAACGGAGCTAACCTAGAAGCTCGCGAACGATATAAAGGTTTCACCCTTTGCTGTATGCCTGCCATTTGCTCAAGCCGAAAATCATACCTTTGCTGGTAGAGAAAGGGGCAGATTTAAACGCAAAAGACAAGAAAGGCAAGACCCCATTGGGGAATGCCTGCAAAAAAAGGAGGGCTTGAAATAGTGAAGTACTTAGTGGGACATGGAGCCGGCTTACAGGTCGGCAAAAAAAGAATGTAGCGGATGTGGTAAAAGACAAAGCGATCAAGCAGTATCTTTCCGAATTGCCATGAATCTCATATTGAATCAGACAATCCTTTAATAAATTACTGTAGTTATGTCAATGCATGCAATAGAAAGTTTGGTGGAATATTCCGTAATAACCATAGGCGACCGCTTCGCCTGTTCCACCTACGGCACAAAGACTGCGGGTTTTTTGGTCTTGCGAGTTCGTGACGAACTGGAAAAATCGGTTATCTCCCCTGCTCTCTCCGGAGCAATTGCCCAAACCCGAGCGTTCTGAACACTGAGCCACATTCTTTTTGTACGCATTCCCTACTTGTATTGGCATAACAATAGACACAGAAATGGCGGCAAAAGTGTTATACCTACCGATATCTTTGCTTATCATGCAACCACAGGCTTTCCGTTGGCCTTTGTCTTTTAGGTCTTTGCGTTTGTCGGGTAAAAAACGTACCAAAAGATCCGGTTCGGAATTGGCCTGTTCGAAGATAATAAAAATTACCCATAATCCTCCCCAAACACACGCTCCATTAAATCACCGTCGATGTAACACCGGTTATGCTCAATGCCATAAACCGTAAGGTCAATATCCTCGGCACAAGTAGCGAGTGTCACATTCCAACCAGTAGAAGCCCAAATTTCCCTCAACTTCACCTCAATCCTCTACAGTTTTTGACGTTCGTCGCATTCATCTCAGCGGTTTCCACATCCTCTTTCGTAAAGCAATTCGCCCTCTTTTTATAAGATTGTTCTGTACCTACGATACGTCTTTACATCTACGAAACTGAACACGAGCTTATCAGTATATCCTTTCAACTGATTGCCGATCTTCCAAATACGTCTAAGCAGGACACGAGGCGTGATAGATGGAGTTATAATCGGGTCGAATCGCCAGATCACCCGTTCCTTAGCAATACGTAAACCGAATCCAGCACAACA
>VOFK01001801.1_pt1 | contig 20223 bp, 26 predicted proteins | sample 5384121 | NCBI WGS metagenome assembly VOFK01 (sample SAMN12384730, study PRJNA508395) | human gut metagenome | isolation source: healthy gut J | host: Homo sapiens | reverse complement strand
TGAAGGTGTATTGCCATCTTTATTTGATCTGAATACTTGAACGACCGCCTTGCTGTCAAGGTATGCAGTTTACCAACGTTTATGCCAGTTTCCTCCACAAAGCGCCTGTTTATTGCATGTACCCCTGAGACAAGAAATATGCTCTACCGCTTCCGGTAACCTGAACTACTCATCGACACAGCCTGCGTTGATAACCAAAGAAAGAAGCAAAAGACAGGAGCGTTAAATGGCACCCGATTAAGCCTTATGGAACGACTTCAACCATGAAACTGCCGAATCACGTAAAGCATGTTTGCTCGATCATTAATTTCCTGCTATCAGATCATGTAACGCCCATGTTGTGGTGGGACCTTCGATCCTGTTATCCATCACCGTCAACTATACCGGCCAGCAGCGACCGCCCACCGGGGTTTTAAAAACGCAGAATCGAAGGTTACTACGCTGGCTGTATTTCGCATTGCCGTATTGACTGGCGGCACCGCCTTCGGGTAGATGAGACATTGCAGCATTAGTTAAGCTACCGGCAAAGCAAAAGACTTAACAGCTTCATACAAGAATTGAACCCTTTCCCGCGCGTTCTCACCTATCGCTTGCAGGAAAAGCTGGTTTAGACCGCGCGCATGTCATTCTGCAATTGATCACCGTTAGCGAAAAATTATGCGTACCCTCAGGATACTGAACATTGCCGACTACTACAATTTCAGACAACGGCCTGTTCATTTGTTGGTTATCAAAATTCAAGCCTCAAATCGCCGAACTATCACACGCCCTTATGAACATTATTATCGGCGGCACCATTCATTGTCCGTTACCTTAATGGACCAAACTGAAACAACAGGCCCTGCCTCCAGCCCTGCTGCATCATAGCTTCCTCGGTACGGATACCGCCGGGTGCAACTACATAGTGCAACAAAAAACCTGAACAATACCCTATCCATCATCCAGAATAACTGAAGTATATCGAGCCAAGCAACAAACCGGCCTTGGAATACTGGACAAAATAGAAATGGGAAACAATCCCGAACCCCAACTTTATAACCTGTCCATTGATCCTTCCGAGAAAAACAACGTGGCTAAGGACCATCCGGATAAAGTAAAAACACTCTCCGCCCTATTGGAAGAAGTGAAAAGCGCAAAGAACCAACAATATCGACAGACACAAAACTTCTAACCTAATTCTATGTCGATAATCAATTAAAAGACTTTAATTGATTACATTCTTGAATGAGAGAGAAGGATCGTGAGATTCTTCTCTTTTTTAGAATATCGCCCTTCTTCATAAAAGATACGGAATAAAAACGTATCTTTGCAGCCATGAACAATAATTTATTACCTATACATTTCGCTCCGCTCCAAGGCTATACAGACGCGGTATATAGGCTGGCACACGCCCGTATATTCGGTGGCATCGACACTTACTATTCCCCTTTTTGTACGTGTGGAACATGGTGAGATCCGTCGTAAAGACGCACGCGATATAAGTTCGAAGAATAACCGGGAAGGAATACACCTGATTCCCCAGCTGATTGCATCACAGCCCGACAAGCTGGAACAGATAATCACTCTTTTCATCGAGAACAATTATCAGGAAGCAGATATCAACTTGGGATGCCCTTTCCCAGTGTTGGCCAAACGTCACAATGGCGCCGGAATGTTGCCGTATCCGGACGAGGTAAAAGATCTGCTGACCGCCGCAATAGAAAAATACCCTCAAATCCATTTCTCCGTCAAACTCCGGTTGGGTTGGGAAAATGCAGAAGAATGCCTCGCACTGCTGCCATTGTTCAATGCCCTTCCTTTGACACATATCATCCTACATCCGCGTTTAGGGAAACAACAATACAAGGGAGAGGTGGATTTAAGTGGATTTGAGGCTTTTTATAACGGGTGCGAAAAGCCTTTATTATACAATGGAGACCTGCATACAGTGGAAGATATACAAACGATTACAGAACGCTTTCCAAAATTGGCAGGAGTAGTCATAGGACGTGGCCTGCTCGCCAATCCTGCCCTGGCATGGGAATACCGACAAGGGAAAAAGGCTCTCTCCCGATGAGATAATTGAGAAAGTAGGACAGTTGCATGCAGAAGTTTACAGCACCTATGAAGAGTTACTGCAAGGCGGAGAAACACAGTTGCTAATGAAATGAAAAGTTTTTGGGAGTACCTGATGCCCGACGGAAACCGTAAAGCAAAAAAAGCCATACACAAAACCAGTAAATTAGCCAATTACCGGATAGCAGTAAATAATTTACTTTCTTCATATAAATGAAACGGGAACTACAATCCTAAAAGCACCGGTTTTCTCACATGAAAATGAAAAACAATCTATGAATAACCTTCTATCCACAGATTGTTTTTTTATTATACTGTAATTATAGGCCAAACCTCCTCCCAGAGCCCCTATAACACTACTATCATGTACAAAATTAGACTATTTCCGAACGATTACCTTATATATCTGCCCTATCATATTAATATTTTTGCACTGTGATTTTGTACTCACAGAAATGGAATTATAACCTTATTAATCAATTAAACCAATATTTATGAAAAAGAAGCTGATCTTTTGAGGGCATTAAGTACAGTATTGCTTTTTGTCTTTTCGTAACACAAACCAATGCACAGGCATTGACCGTTACAGGTACTGTAAATGATAACTTCGGTCCTGTCATCGGCGCATCTGTCTTTGTAAAAGGAACCAACAACGGTTGTATAACCGACCTTGATGGCAACCACCCTATCCAATGTACCTTCCAAAGCGGTATTGGTAGTTTCATTTTATCGGCTATCAGACACAGGAAATCCCCGTAAACAACCAAAAAAGAAATTCACTGTCAATTTAACAGAAGACGCCCAACAACTGCAAGAAGTCGTTGTCGTTGCTGTGGGATATGGCGATGTCCGCCGCAAGGACCTGACAGGTTCCATCGCCAAAGCAGACATCAAAGAATTGACTAAAACCCCTGTCAACAACGTCGCCGAATCCTTAGGCGGACGTATTGCCGGTGTACAGGTTTCATCGACAGACGGCGGTCTGGGGGATAACTTCAATATTGTTATCCGCGGTGCCGGTTCATTGACCCAAAGTACGGCTCCTTTATACGTCATTGACGGTTTTCCACAGGAAACATCCAACATGGGCTCTTTGAACCCCAACGACATTGAATCGATTGATGTTTTAAAGGACGCTTCAGCTACTGCCATTTACGGTTCGCGCGGTGCCAATGGTGTGGTCATCATCACAACGAAGAAGGGAAAAGCAGGCAAACCCCCGACTATCTCCTACAATGGAAGTTTCACAGTAGGTTTGGTAAAAAACAATACCCCCGAAATGATGAATGGATATGAATTCGTCAAAAAGCCAACAAGAAATCATGGGTACAGAAGATTTCACCAACATGTATCTGAAAGACGGGCTTACATTGGAAGATTACCGTAATTTCAAATCCTACGATTGGCAGAAAGAAATCTATCGTACCGCTTTAAGCCACAACCACCACGTACTCCTGAATGGCAATGCTGGAGATTTGAAATATTCCACATCAGTCTCTTACAACAACCAGCAGGGTGTTATTATCAATTCAGACCTGAGCAGATACCAGGCACGTGTCAATTTGAGCCAACAATTCAATAAAAGACTGAAGGTAGACGCTAACGCAAACTTTGCCAGCACAGTGCAAAACGGTCCCAATCCCTCTACCAATACTTCATCCATGTCTACAGCCTTCATGTACAGTGTATGGGCATATCGTCCCGTATCACCCTCAGGAGCCGATTTAATGGAGGAGATCTATGACACAGACATTGATATGGCGGAGGATTATCGTTTTAATCCCGTATTGTCGGCAAAAAACGAATACCGGAAAAATACCACTAATACATTGCAGGCAAACCTCAGTGCAGAGTATGAAATCATTAAAAACTTAAAGTTCAAGGTTTCGGCAGGCTATTCAAGCCGCGACCTCAAGAAAGAAGAATTCAACGGTCCCAATACCCGTACGGGAAACTCCCATCCCTCCAATACGCAAAGTAAAGGCATCAATGCCAAATTGTACCAGTATGAATTCAGAAGCTATCTAAACGAGAACACCTTGACCTATCAGTTCAATAAGAACCGTCACAGCATGAACGCATTGGCAGGTTTGAGTTTACAAAAGAACAGTGACTACGCCCATTCTGTGGCAACCGAACACATCAGTAATGAATCTTTTGGAATGGCAGGCCTGGACAAAGGAACTAACCAAACAATCGAAAGCAATCAGGGAGAAAACAAGATGATGTCCTATTTTGGCCGTATCAATTACAACTTTGACTCAAGATACTACATCACTGCTTCCATGCGTGCTGACGGTTCTTCCAAATTCCCGAAAAACAACCGTTGGGGATATTTCCCTTCCGGATCCGTAGCATGGGCGTTTGGTCGTGAAGCCTTTATTTCGGAAAACGCCTCTTGGCTATCCAACGGAAAATTACGTATCAGCTACGGCCAGACCGGTAATAATCGTGTAGCGACTTTGATTATATGGCTAAACTGATAACCAGCGATGATGTCTACAAATATCCATGGAACAGTTCCTTTACCCCTGGTTTCCATATTTCCAATAAGGCCAACTCACAACTCAAATGGGAAACAACCGAACAGTTCGACTTCGGTTTGGATTTAGGCTTCCTCAACGGACGCATCAATCTGACTGCCGATTATTATATAAAAAGACAACCAAAGACTTTGCTCCTTCAGGCAGACGTTCCGGAAGCTCCGGGTTCACAAGCGCGACACTCAACGTAGGAAAACTCGAAAATAAAGGTCTTGAAGTTACTTTAGAAACCATTAATATGAAGAACAAGAAATTCTCTTGGACTTCCAACTTCAATATAGCATTCAACTCCAATAAGATCACCGCACTGACAGAAGGCAAAGGCGAAATTACCAGCTATGTGAGTTGGGATAACCAATATAAAACCATGCCCGCATATGTCAGCCGTATAGGAGAATCGGCAGGCAAAATGTATGGTTTCATCTATGAAGGTACGTATAAAGAATCCGACTTCAATGTTACCACAGGGGGCAAACGGAAAGACAGTATACACCCTTAAAAGAAGGAATCCCGGCTTATGTGAAGGACTGCCAGCCCGGCGATCCTAAATACAAAGACATGCCGACCATAGATACCAATGGTGACGGCATTCCCGACACAGGCGACGGTGTTATTACAGATGACGACCGTACAACCATCGGTGACGGCCTTCCCAAATGTACAGGCGGTTTCACAAACAGTTTTACGTATAAGAATTGGGACCTCAGCATCTTTTGCAATGGAGCTTGGAAACGATATCTTGAATGCCAACCGTATGGTTTTCGAGAACCCTGCCAAAAAAGAAGAACACCAACATGTTTGCATCTTACGCCGGACGTTGGACTCCTGAAAACTCCGGCAGCGACATGCCGCGTGCAAACGCCCTCGGTTCCAATGAATACAGTTCCCTTTATGTGGAAGACGGTTCATTCCTAAAACTGAAAACAATCTCCTTAGGGCTATAATTTCTCCGCAGCCATGTTGAAGAAAAAAGCACATATCAGTTCTGCCAGAGTATTCGTTTCTGCAGAAAACATTGCGACTATTACAGGATATTCAGGTTCCGACCCGAAGTTTCTACACGTAACTCCGTTTTGACCCCGAGGCTTTGACTGGTCGGCATACCCTCGTTCATTCAACGCTTTATCGGAGTAAACCTTACTTTCTAATTACAAACGTATAAAACAAAAACGAATTATGGAAAAAATTCTATAATATCCTCAGAAAAGCCCTTGTCATCATTGGAGTATTCTCCATGACTTCATGCGACTTCCTCGAAAACCGAACCTTTCGACTTTGTTTCTCCCACTACATTCTACAGAAACGAGTCTGAATGTACAATGGCACTTTTGCTGCCGTATACTATCAATGGCCACCAATATCCTTTATGGAAATTTCTATTCAACAGAAATGACGAATATTGATGACCTAAGCTACTACACCCGTAACTCCAATTTTTCCGGAAAACTATGGGCAAATGACTATACCAGCAGCACCAAAGAGATCTGGGATATCTGGCCGCAATTATATACCGGAATTAAAATGCCAACGGCCTGCTTTGAAAATATCGATAAAGCAGACATGGATGAACCTATAAAAACAGGATTAAAGGTGAAGCAAAATTCCTCCGAGCCTATTATCATTTCCTGCTGGTACAAGAAACTTTCTATGAAGTTCCTATCCGCAAAGCAGTCTTTAGACGACATTAATGCTGCCAGCATACCGGCCACCCCCACGCTGAAGCCTTAGACTGGATTATTGAGGAAATGGAAGACTGCCTTTCTTTAGTTGACAATAAAAGAATATGATAAAAGTCCTTCTCACGTAAAAGAGAACACCGTATATGGTATTCTGGCACGTGTGCTTATGGCGGGCAGGAGCACCGTCCAATGGCGGAGAGGCTTTCTACAAAAAGCAGCCCAATATGCCAACGAAGTCTATAAATCCAAAAAACATGATTTGAATCCCGATGTATATGCCATGTGGAAATGTATGGCTACGGATAAGTATGACACCCAGTATAACGAATCCATCTGGGAAGTGGAATTTATAGGAACCCGTCTGGACAATAACTATACAGAAAGCCGTATTGGCAATACCATCGGTAACGCGCAAAGAAACGGTGAAGCGTCAGGTAAAGGTTATACCTATGCTTTCTACGCAGGCACACTGGTACTTTGGGACTTATTCGAGAAAAAAAATAGCACAGATAAACGTCGTGACCTTTCCATGGCACCTTATTACCTGAATGCAAAAGATGCACAAGTGAAATGGAAAAAACATGAAATTACCATGCGCCGTTGCGGAAAGTTCCGCCGCGAATGGGAAACAGCCGAAGCCAAAAATAAAAACTGGACTCCCGAAAACTATCCGATTCTACGCTATGCTGACGTCTTGCTGATGCTGGCAGAGGCTGAGAACGAAGAAATAAACAAACAACCCACAGATTTGGCTTATACAGCCCTCAATCTGGTGCGCAAACGTGCAGGCATCCCCGAAGTGAAAAACCTCTTTATGATCAGTTCCAACAGGAGGTGCGCGATGAACGTGCACGCGAACTCTGTTTTGAGTCTATCCGCAAGTTCGATTTGGTGCGCTGGGGCATATACACTGACAGAATGCAGAACGTATTAGGAGCAGCAGCGGCCGACAAACGCTGGAACTCACAGTCTCAACGTGATGTCAAAGCAGATAAGACCGGTGGTAAATACAACTTTGCCGGTACTGTTGCGGCCAAAACAGAAGAAAAAATCAGTTCTATCCTATCCCCAATAAAGAACTGTCTGTAAACACCAAACTGGAACAAAACAAATGGTGGAAATAAAGCCGCAAGACTTCTAACCTTACCGTCTCTTATCAATAGTAAAATAGACCTTAATCAATTTTATTTTAAAGAGGAGAGTAACCCGCAAGGTTCCTCTCCTCTTTTTCTGCCCGAATGAATGATTTATCTACCTGTTTTGTACAATCTGCACACATAATAAGAGCAATATTCCGTAGTTTTGCAATATATAAATTAATCACCTTAAATTATTTTGATAGCTATGACGCAGAAAAACGTTCTACTATTTCTAATCTTACTCTACTTCAGTTCGCCTGCTGTTGCACAACTTACAGGCTTTGAAAAAGAAGTTCCCCAAAACTTCAAGAGTTCCAATGGACAAGAGTTAGCTTTTATCTTCATTATATACTATAAGGAGGGTAATAAAAGCCTGGAATGGAACTTCTCCCCAAACAGTATATTAAACATTCCGTCCGAATCTGTCTTTACCTTGAATGACGACAATGGAATTACTTTATGGATTTACAATGAAGAGCCTCAGCAAGACACCTTGCGTTTTGAGTTTTATTCTCCTACGGGACACGTTTCCTACCATTTTGGCTTCCGGCTGTATTCTGCCGGATGGCGTGCCTGCTGGATGCTTCAAATACATGCAGGGAGATAAAAAAGAAAAAGAAATAGCCGGATATCGCATCGTTGCTCCCAACCGCACAGGACGTATCTTTTTAGACCGTCTGACCTTCCCGGTACAGAAAATTAATGACCGCACTACTCCGGATTTACAAATGCCGACCAACAACTCGCTTACTTATCGCGATCTATGGCATTGGTGTCGTGTCTGGCAGTGGGAACAATACCGATACGACCTACCTTTGAGCAAAGCACTGACCACAACCGAAAAACAAGAGCTGGCTACCATAGAAGCGCGACTTTTCGAGGCGCTTGACATTAAAAAGCGCCTCGAAAAGATGTGTCAAAAGCCTATAATACATTCAAAACAGCTGCTATCCGCCCATCCGGAAATGGTTTCACCGGCGCTCCTATTGTCGCCCCCGATGAGCTAAACCGCCAAAAAGGAGAAATCTCCTTAAATGATCTGGAAGATATGCTATCAGGATTTGCATACGACGCCTGCTACAATCACTCCGCCCAATCCATGAAGAATTACTTCCTTGTCTGGGATTATGCCATCAATCAAGGTTTTGCCTTTGGCAGCGGCATGGGGACCAACCATCACTATGGTTATCAGATCAGGAAAATATATACCACAGCATGGCTGATGCGTGATGCCATTTGGAAAGCCCCAATAGGGACAACATTCTTTCTGCACTTATTTTCTGGTCTGCACTGCAAGAAACAAGAATACCTTATCAATATGGTCGGGACGAGCTTTTAGACAGCTGGCATACTTTGCTAATGCCCAAAACCATATCTGCTCTTATGTTTGTGGACGAAAGAGAAAGGGCACGCGCCCTAACAGGACTTTCAAGATGGTTGAGCGGCTCTTTGCAATACAGCCCGGGCACAATAGGAGGAATCAAAGTGGACGGAACAACTTTCCATCATGGAGGATTCTACCCAGCCTATACTACCGGAGTGCTTGCCATGGTGGGACAGTTCATCGCACTCACCAGCCACACCCAATACGTTCCTACTCAGGAAGCACGCCAAGTCTTAAAATCCGCTTTTATATCTATGCGCAACTACCCAACAGTCGCGAATGGGGCATCGGCATCAGTGGAAGACACCCTTTCGGAGGTGGCATGAAAGATGATGACGTAAAAAGCATTTGCCTACCTTGCCCTTTCCGGCGATTTATCGGGAGAAGGCAATACATTCGACCACCATTTGGCAGCCGACTATCTGAGACTTTGCGACAAGGATACCCGGAAGCAGAATATTTTAAAAAGAAAGGTATTACCCTGCAAAAAGCTCCACAAGGCTTTTTGTATACAATTACGGTTCGACAGGAATCTTCCGTCGTAACGACTGGATGGTGACCTTAAAAAGGATATACTACCGACGTATGGGGGAGCCGAGATCTATAAAAAAGACAACCGGTACGGACGTTACCAAAGTTATGGTTCCGTCCAAATCATGGGATATCCATAGCCAGCGGCTATGATGAAAACGGGTGGGATTGGAATCGTCTGCCTGGAACAACCACCATACATTTTTACCATTCGAACTATTGGACAGCCCGCTACCCGGAACCACAATGGCCCACTCCAAAGAAAACTTCTCCGGCAGCAGTGCATTGGAAGGGAAAAAACGGTATGTTCGCCATGAAGCTAATGGAACGCAACCTGAAAAACTTTACTCCGGATTTCGTTGCCCGCAAATCAGTCTTTTGCTTTGATAACCGTATGATATGCCTAGGCACAGGCATCAGTAACAGCAATGCATCTTTTCCAACCGAAACAACTCTTTTCAAAGTACATTCCAAAAAAGGGAAAACCGACATTCATGTGGACGGAAAGGCTGAGAAACGAGGCCTTTCACCAGACATTAGATGACAAAAAACGCCATTATATTCAGGACGGATATAATAATTATTATTTTATCAACGGCAACGACGTGCAGATACAAATTGCTCACCAAGTATCGCGACACGAAAAAACCGCACTGAAACACAGGGAACCTTTGCCTCTGCCTATATCAATCATGGAGTATCACCGCAAAATGCCCAATACGAATACATGGTACTGGTACAGCCCACACCTAAAGAGTTGAAAGCAGTCCGTCGGAAAGCACCCTACCGGATCCTCCATAAAGATGATACTGCCCACGTGGTCGCCGACAATCAAACCGGTATTACCGCCTATGCAGCTTTTGAGGCTTACTCTCCTGCAAAAGATGAGATATTCCTCTCCATCCCGGCAGAAACAATGGTAATGCAAAAGCAGGCAGGCTCCAAACTTTTACTCAGTGTATGCGATCCGAACTTGAATATATCCGAGAAAACCTACACGACCAAAGAGCCCAGCCGTCCGATTGAAAAGAAATTAATTCTTAAAGGGAAATGGAGAAGTACAGCTCCCAATAACAAAATAACCGTACATTCCAATCAGACAGAAACTGTTCTCATTGTAACTTGCCAACATGGGCAACCCGTAGAATTCACATTATCACGTGAATAAATCTTTAATGGATGAATTTACATACCTGGAATCAGGTGCACCTCAGGACGTATCTGAACTACATGATGTAAATTCATCCATTCACTCAGATAAGCACGATGCTGTGCAAGTATCTCCTGATACTTCTTCTCTATGGCCAAATTCCGCATCTCGCCACGATCCTTTCCATGTCATAAAGCTGTTCACGATAAAGCCCCTTATCATATAATACATACTTATAATGCGGGGTACGCAAAGCCCAGCCACGTGTAACACCTTGTCAAATGTCGTTTCAGTAACGACATAAGGCTGGTGCATCTGTTCCGGATCCGCATTTTCCACCAAAGCCTTAAAAGAAACGCCATGCAAGCCTCCGGGAAGGGGAATACCTGCCCAGTCACATACGGAAGCGAAAAATCAACACCTCCATTAATGAGCTGAGGCATTTCCTTACCGGCATTCTTCTTTCCGGGGAAGGGTTACTATCAGAGGAACATTCACTACTTCTTCGTATAGGGCCGATTTCTGATTCCAATGGTGCGCTCCTACCCGTCACCATGGTCGCTCGTAAAGATAACAACTGTATTCCTCCATAAATTCCGCCTGTCAATGGCATCGACAATCTTACCGATTTCGGCATCCACCTTCTCTACTAACCGAAAATAAAGACTACGGTAACGACGCCAGTCATCAGGTGAATAATGGCGGGTGGGATAAGCCGAGTAATTCAAAGCCTGCTCATAGTCTATCACATCGGCATCATAAGGATTACGGGCAAAGTTGGAAGGCAGTCCGGGCCACTCATCTTGAGAGAGTTCGGGCAGATTGCCAAACGGCAGATTCTGGCTACGGGCATATTAGCATATATTGTGAGGATTGTCAAAGCCCACCACAAGAAAGAAAGGTTTGGAATGTTTCCGGTCAAGGGAAAGCGACAGAAACCTCCGCCAGTCCGTTGTCATTATGCGGATAAATGGCAGAAAATCCAAATTCCTTATCAGGCATGGACGGCGTATGCACATGCCACTTCCCGGCGTAGGCACATTCATAGCCAGCATTTTGCACCAACCAGCCCAAACTAGCAGTGCGCAACGAATCGCCATAGGCACATTATTGCGTGCAAGGCCAACCTCGTGGGAGGTATATCCCTTGTAAACATGGACGCCCTGGAAGGTCCGCTCAAAGGAGCAGAACAATAGGCATTCCTAAACAATACACCCGACTGTGCCAGACGGTCCATATTGGGTGTATGCAAATCCGCATTCCCCATGCAACTCATGGCAGAAGCAGTCTGCTGGTCGGTTACGATATAAATGATATTCGGCAACTCCTTTGCCCCCCGTCAATGAAGGGGCAAAAAGCTGTTGCAAACAACATGATATTCTTTAATTCTATCATAGTAAAAATCTCCTATAAAAGTTTATTTACGTAATTCCACATCAAAACTAGCCGCATCCCTGCATGTAAAACGCAGTACGGTCTGTTTCTTATCTGCTGAAACAAAGCCTTTTGCAATAGGGGAGTCTCCGCCACTTGCCACAAGCCTTTCAAAGTAACGGTTACGGGTATTTCCCCACTATCATTATCAATCCATGGCCGGGAATAGATACTCCGTTCAATCCGTTTGCCATCCTTGTCAAAAAGCCTCATCGCTCGGACCGCGGTACAATGCCAGATCCGGCTGGGAAACGGTCAGCAACAGCTTGCCGTTATTTTCACGCACCATTACCAAACAGGAAGTGTCCGCCTTTTGCAACAAACCATCTGCCGGAAGCGACCGGGGGAGTTTCAAACAATACGTAAGAAGTGATATTATCCGTCAGAGAATGGACAATATGGGCGTTACGATCCTGCTGGAGAACTCTATAAGCGGGGTTCTTTGCAAATGTTTTCAAGGAAGCCGCATCGGTATGAGGCAATACGGCATATTCATAAGAAGCACCTGCCGGAGCCTTTCCATGTTGCAATGTCAAGGAGACCCAATCACCCGAGGTGGGCTTCGCACTCCGCTCGCCTACTGTGACTTGCGGGAAATTCCTTTCATATTTCGCATCCGCCATAGAGTGCTTGGAAAGGTAATACCCCACCCCGTTCGGATCAATATAAGTCTGTCCGCCGCCTTTGCAGGCATTCCAATATTGACGGGCTTCAGGAGTTACGGCTGCCAACTGAAAAACGGTTGTCTCCGTAGGAAATTCCGAATTCGTATTTTCAATGTCTGTGCCCAGACATACTATCATGTCGCCAAAGAAGTGAAAAGACTTGCGGGCCCGATGCGAACCGTTGTACTTGTCATGTTCATGCAGCCTTTCATGCCGAAGTTGCCATTCAGACGCGCCTGTGACAACCCGCCGGCAAAAGCCTCGTCGGAATAAAGCATTTCCTCCATGCCGGAGAAAGTATCCACGTTCAGCACTTTGGCACGCAACTGTTCAAAAAGGCAGATGAATACTGGTCACGCCCGGAATACGGTTCCAGTCAAAACCATTCTCCTGCCAACCGCTTGTAGTAAAAGTCACCATTTCACCGGGTTTTCCTGTCAGAATCTGCATACTGCCATGTGCCAGATAACGACCATAGAAATTGGCGGGCAGATAATGTTCGGCGGCCCACAAATAGCGGGAATGTCCACGTACTACCGCCATCCAATTATCCCGGCGCTGCACAGAAACACAGCCGTAACCCAATGCAAGATTACCTTGCGGATCGGGCTCAGGGCGGAAACCCTGCGCTTCAAGCAGCTCCTTCATCTTCAACTCCTGCCGGGCAGAAGCCTTCGGCAGATAATCAGGGGCATCCTTATCGGGCATTCCGGTATAAGCCGCTAAACGCAGGTAAGCGGCTGCCATATCGGCATCATATGCCTGCTTGCCATCCGGAGTGCCGGCAACAGCCATAGTGGCATATTGGATAGGAACCAACTCCCCCTTGCCATTGGGATGACGACCTGACATGGAAAGCGGCCACTGTTTCAGGTTGCAATAGAAACGCATGGTGAGCAACACGTTCTTTACTGTCTCATGCGCCAGTTCGGATAGTTTAAATTCCGTTCCGCTCAACAAATAAATCATGCTCGTAGCTCCGTCCAGACCTCCCACCGCATAGGCGGGATAATTATTGCGGTGATGGAAACAAGCGCCATCCGTCTTGAAAGACCCCGCCAATCCCGGCGCCGGACGACAGCCGTAATCCAGCCAGCGTGAGAAAGAGCGCAGGTATTGCAGCTTTCTCCGGACTGTTCTCCATAATCAGGATACTGGCAATACGGCCTTGCAATTTAGTATTGAAAGTATCTATATCAATGCCGTTTTCCGTAGGCTTGGGATACACCTCGTTGGTAATGGCATACCAGTTCAGTGTACGTTCAGCATCCTTCAACTTTCCTGCCTCACGCAGGACGTCCTTCATCAGGAAGTAAGAAACGAAAAGCCCACGCATGCTGTAACCGTAGTGGTGGATATTGCCCCAGCAGCTGCCATAGGCAACGCCCTGGTCGGTAATATGGTCGTACATGGCAAGAAACTTCCGTTTCAGTTCATCCCTCACGCCGGTATCCGAAGCATTGTTATAGGCTATGGCAATACGCTTCATCAGGTTGAAGTATTCGTTCATCTCCATGCCTAACCGGGTAAACATATCTTTTATTCCAATCAGGTATCATACGTTCATAAGCCTCCGCCTGCCTGACCATAAAAATAGGTAAGCCGGTAACCTTCCCATTTTTATACGTGATCTTATAGGTATCGTATTTCTTGCGGATGCCGTCCAGGCTCTCTTTATCCGTAAATTTGGAAGGTGTATAGAGCATATCCCTGAAACGTTTCTCTATCTCCTGTACCTCCCCGCTTCTGCTGCTCGCTGACAGGAGTCAAGGCCATATCGGGTTTCCACAAAGAATGTTCGTAAATGACAAGCCAGTGGTTGGTGGTTCCTTTGTTGACAAAAGGCACTTGCACATCGGCTGCTTGCTGGCGAGCATCCACCTTGCTGGCAAGTATGATATGATCCAAGTATAGCTTACCTTTGACATCGGGAGCAATCACACGCATCTCGTTCATTCCCTCTTCGGGCACGCCTTCCATATCGCGTTCATAGCATACCCATGCCGCACGCCAACCGGTAAAGTTGATACCAAACGGGAAAGAAGTACATTTCTTTCCGTCCTTCAGAAATTCAAATCGGATTTTTTTTGTCTTGAGCCTCCTCATTATACACCCATACGATGAAAGCGGAAAGATACGTATCTTTTCCGGTAGGATCTTTCTTCTCGAATTTCAGGTCTTTCTTGACAGACAACACAGCACCCGGATCAAACGTCCAACTCAGACTATGCAAACCATCTTTATAATGTTCTCTACTAATACCCAGCCGGGAACCTGTTCCCGAAATAAAGGCCGGCACTTGCGGTTCTTCAAAAAGAAAGCAGTCTTTCACTCTTCACCACCTGCGCTTCCGCATTTACCGGCAGTAAAGTTCCGAGAAGCATTCCTGCTCCCATTGTCCATTTACTAAATTGCATCATGTTTATTTCTTTAAGGTTATCTATATCTTTTGCATTGTACAAAGGAAGCCCTCTTTCACCAAAAACAGGGCATAAATCGTACAGAAGAGGTCTAAAAAATGTCATAACCCCTTCCTGCAAAGTACAGAACAGCGGTCACCATTCTGCAAGAAAGCAATTTTAAATCAAGGATGAAGTTCTTCGAAGGCCTTATTTTCTTCCTGCATCGTACGGACGGTTTCTTCCAGATTTCTGCTCACTGGCAAATCGGAGTTGTACCAATCGTTATAGCAGTCGGTGACGTACCATTTACCGCCTATCAAGTCGAAAACGACACGCAAAGAAGGCTCCGACTCATCATATCCGGCCTCGAACTCTTTATGGGCAGGTCCATCCTGCGTAAAGCGGGATATGTAAGTTCCTCCCTCCTCCTCCGTAATACGTCCTTCCCGCAACGTCTCACTATCCAGCAACGCCCATTTATCGCGGGTAAAAGGGAACGTCTGCTCCGTCTCTCCGTCATCTTTCAGCAAGATAATGGGAGACTTCAAAGGGAACTTGATGCGTGAATACTGAAATGAAGCGCTGGATGTGAATTTCTGGAGAAATATCTTGAAATCCTCTTCGGCAGCCAGACTACTGAAGGTGGAGAGCACGACAGCCGTACACAGACAAAAAACAAAAGTGAATTGCCTTCATAATAGATGCGAGTTATTTCGATTCAGACCACAAAGATACAACAAGCCAGTAATTTGCAATAAAAAAAAGCGAGAATTTACAGTATACTGCCTCTATTCTTCTTCACCTAACAGCTAATGTCCTGTTTTTTAATTTCACCCGTTCATTTCTTTTCAGATATTCATATCCGAACCGGCAGCGCAAACAGTCCTTCCGGTCACAATATTCCTTTTGGAGCTGGAGCAACGCTTGCGAGTCCGCCGCTGTAGAAACAGACAGCCCTGCCCCACTCCACATACGGATGATATGATTGTCCTCCGCCTTCAATGCTTCGAGAAAACGTGTGGCGCGGTCGCAAAGTCGTTCATCCGCCTTGTGTATTCCATAAGCATAAAGAAAGGGAATGACGGTATTGATAAGAAGCAAAGTTCAAGGTATTCTCGCCCATACGCTTTTTCCGACGTGGCGAAGTTTTTGCAAAAGAAAAATGCTCTTCCCAATAGGGGGAGAGTTGCACAGTCAATATTTGCTTCACGTCTTCCGGTGTTTCCACCGCCATAATGCGGGAAAATAGTAGCTGCTCCTTATGATACAGATCGGCAAGCTGTGCCAGCCGCACATGAGGGAAGTTATCGGGACGCAGACGAAGAAAACGCCACTGTCCGGCAGCCATAGGCGCAGGAAGGTCGAACTTATGCTGCAAATAATAAAATTCCTTCCGGAGCTTTTGATAGTAGCTGTCTTGGATGGAATCTTCCTCCAGCAATCCTGCCTGTCCAAAAAAGAATGCTTCCACCTGAAACAAGCTGTCCCGATGCTTATCTACTGCACGCAAAGGCAGATGACCGGCCCATGCTTCAAAAGCGTCGCCGTTCAGTCCGAAACCGAAATTACGGGCAAGGGTGATAAAGAACACGTCTTCCCAATGGTTATTGCAACGTTCCAGACGTACGGCGATATCCTGAGCCTTTCGTTCAAAACGCTCCACCTGCAAGGCCGACAACCAGGAATGGACGGTCAACTTCGGTAAGGAACTAAGGATGGAATGACAAGGAGGATACGCTTCCGCCTGCCGTAATTCGGCATAACGGCAGCGGATGCTTTCCGGACAACACAGTTGCAACTGAGCGATTACATCACCGTTGGTACGATGCACCTCACAGTCGGAAACACCCACAACATGCAGGATTACATTATCATAGGCCGTATTCCGGTCGTGTCCACGACGAAACCAGTCTGAAGCCTGTGTATGCAACTCCACGTTACCCACCCAAAGCATATTATCTATTTTCAGTTTTGCGTTAAAGAAGTCGGGGCCTGCATTGGGATTCGGCAAACCGGGATCTATCACTTCAACCGGCTGTCCGGAGGTCGTCCGGAGAGGCATCAGAGGGAATATCTTATGCTTCCAGACGTAATGCAGCAATTGTTCCATTGTTAACTTATCGTTAATGTTGTGCGCAAATGTAAGAAAAAGATTACCTTTGCGACATATAGTTGGTTGATAAACTGAATAAAAACTAAAAGAAACAATGAAAATAGCATTAATCGGTTACGGAAAATGGGCAAAAGGAAATTGAGAAGATTGCCTTGAACCGCGGACACGAGATTGTCAGCATCATCGACATTAATAATCAGGAGGATTTTGAATCGGACGCATTCAAAAGCGCCGACGTCGCCATAGAGTTTACGAACCCAATGGTAGCCTACAACAATTATATGAAAGCTTTTCAAAGCCGGCGTGAAATTGGTTTCAGGCAGTACAGGCTGGCTGGAAGAACATGGTGAAGAGGTCAAGAGACTCTGTACTGAAGGTGGCAAAACATTATTCTGGTCTTCCAACTTCAGTCTGGGAGTAGCCATATTCTCCGCCGTCAACAAATACCTGGCAAAGATTATGAACCGCTTCCCCGCTTACGACGTAACAATGAGCGAAACACACCATATACATAAGCTGGACGCTCCAAGCGGCACTGCCATCACCCTTGCCGAAGGTATTCTGGACAACCTCGACCGAAAAGAGCGTTGGGTAAAAGGTACGCTGCAAGCACCGGACGGAACAATATCGGGTTCTACCGACTGTGCCGCCAACGAACTGCCTGTCAGCTCCATCCGCGAAGGGAAGTTCCGGTATCCACAGCATCCGCTACGACTCCGAAGCAGACAGCATCACCATCACCCACGACGCCAAAACCGCCGCGGGTTTGCCTTGGGAGCCGTATTGGCCGCAGAGTACACCGCCGGCAAACAAGGATTCTTAGGCATGAGCGATTTATTTCCATTTTTAAAAGACTAAAACATTATGAGAAAAAAGCAACACGCGCCCAATGGATTAAGTTCGGTATAATTACCCTGCTCTACCTCATTTTCCTTGTTTGGGTAAGAAGCTGGCTGGGGCTGATTGTCGTTCCTTTCATATTCGACATCTATATCAGTAAGAAGATACCCTGGAGTTTTTGGAAAAACTCCAAAAATCCGGCAGTACGCAGCATCATGAGTTGGGTGGATGCCATTGTATTTGCTCTGGTAGCCGTTTATTTTGTGAATATCTACATATTCCAAAACTATCAGATACCTTCGTCTTCGCTGGAGAAATCATTGCTGGTGGGCGATTTCCTCTACGTCAGTAAAATGAGCTACGGCCCGCGTGTTTCCGAATACCCGCTTTCCATGCCGTTGGCACAACACACCTTGCCGGTATTCAACACTAAATCATACATTGAATGGCCGCAGTGGAAATACAAACGCGTACCGGGTTTCGGAAAAGTGAAACTGAATGATATTGTCGTGTTCAACTTCCCTGCGGGGGATACAGTGGCGCTCAACAGGCAGCAGGAGGACTTTTACAGTCTGGCTTATAGGGAAGGACAACGTATATATCCCAATAAAATCAATATGGACAGTCTGACACGCGACCAACAACGCACTGTTTATGACCTCTACTACAATGCCGGACGCAACCTGATCCGTACCAACCCGCAAATGTATGGCGATATTGTGGTACGTCCTGTGGACCGTCGCGAGAATTATGTAAAACGCTGTGTCGGTCTACCGGGAGATACGCTGGAAATCAAAGACACACAAGTCTATATCGACGGGAAAGCCATTGAGAATCCGGAAAACCTGCAACTCAACTACTTTGTACAGACCACCGGACCGTACATCCCTGAAAATATGTTCCGCGAGCTGCGGCATCAGCAATGACGACCAGATACTGATGACAGACGACTTCAACTATGAGGAGGGACTTATCCAAATGGGCTTGGACCGTCGTGATGCCCAAGGCAGGCTGACTCCTAGTCTATCATCTGCCGCTGACGAAGAAAATGTACGATACGCTGTCCGGCAATAAGAATTAATCAGTCGCATCGTCAGGAACCGGAGGACCTTTCAGGACAAATGTACCCGCAAAACCTCTACACCAAATGGACGCGGGATAACTACGGCCCTATCTGGATACCGGAAAAAGGGGTGCCACCATTACTTTGACCAAAGACAACCTACCTATCTACGAACGTTGCATCGTAGCTTATGAAGGCAACACATTGGAACAAAAACCGGACGGCATCTACATCAACGGGCAAAAGACAGACACTTACACCTTCAATCTGACTACTACTGGATGATGGGTGACAACCGTCACAACTCTCTCGATTCCCGCTATTGGGGTTTCGTTCCCGAGGACCATGTAGTAGGTAAGCCCATCGTTGTCTGGTTATCACTGGATAAAGACCGGCTGGTTTGACGGAAAAAATCCGTTGGAACCGGATATTCAAATGGGTACATTAAGCAGCAGTTGGCTATTGATGTTCGATACACACTATGCAGAGAAGGAACCGGAAGATTGCAGCTACTATGATAGGAGTGATACTCGCGGTAGTATTACTTCGGGGTTTGTGTTGCGACTTCCTATTCCATCCCTTCCTCAGGCATGGAAAACTCCTTGTACCGCGGCGAGCGTATTCTGGTAAATAAATGGAGCTATGGGTTGCGGCTTCCTTTCATGGGCTTATGGGGATATCACCGCTGGGCGAAAGTCCCGTATACAAGGAAGATATTCTTGTATTCAACAACCCTGCCAATCTTCTCCAAGCTACAATCGACCGGAAGGAAGTATTTATCAGCCGTTGTTTAGGAGTACCGGGAGACACGCTGTTAGTCGATTCCCTTTCTCCGTAATCCCCTCGGAGAAAAATGCCCCCGACCAAAGTTCCTTATACCTACCCTCAAAAAAAAAAAACAGTTGGATTCGTTTGCTTACTATTCTTTCCATCCGTCCCAACGCATTGTTAGGACAAGATACGGTGAATAACGTACGCAGTTTCAGCAGGTATGAATATTATTTATTAGAACAGGCTTTGGAGGTAACAACAACTGGATAAAGCCAATCGACAAAAGACTCCGTAGAAGTGCTGGGAAACCGCTCATCATCCCCCGGTAAAGGGGAAAGCGGTACGCGTGTATCCCCCTGGAACATGACGTTGCTGCGCAACACATTGGTATTGCACGAAAAAAAACGGGCTGAAATCCAAAAAACGATACGTTGTACATAGAAGGGAAGCCCAC
>VOFK01000699.1_pt1 | contig 20229 bp, 49 predicted proteins | sample 5384121 | NCBI WGS metagenome assembly VOFK01 (sample SAMN12384730, study PRJNA508395) | human gut metagenome | isolation source: healthy gut J | host: Homo sapiens | reverse complement strand
GTCTGCTATTTCTTCTGATTCAATATTTTCAATTGGTATATTTACCGGATGTTCATCACATATACCAGATTTTATTCCTTTATTATCTAAAATATATAAACAGCAATAATTATTATCATCTAAAATTATTTCTGAAGAATGATTATTATCAATTACAGCTTTTATTTTATCATTTTTCCATCAGTATATTCAAAAAAACTGCAAAGCTCATAAATAAAAAAATATTTATTTTGTTCGGGATGATTCCAGTTGATATCAGCAAATTGATCCAAATCAATTTTCGCCTCAATTACTTTTGCAGACATAACTGCTCTGTCAAGTTTACTTTGAAGATAAACTTTTTCCATAATTGAATCAATAAACAAAAAATAAAATAATTCCTCCAATGCCAAGGCTCAATACGATTATTCCAGAAATTTTCAGCAAAATTGATATACGTTTCAATGATAAAATTATAAATATAATTACTCCTGCTTGCTATACCAACTACGCAGAAAATAATAAAATTCTTATTGTAACCAGTTGAAACCGATGACGTAAACGAATCCTTAAACACATCTGAATTAATAAAATTGATTTTTCCTATATAATAATTGTCGCCGCTACCAACCATCCGTTATTTAAATCATAAATATAGCAATAACCGTTATTGTCTACTGTACATTGACTGAAACTGCCTGGAGATGTTTCATAAATCATAGCCGGATCGCCGTCCTTGATCCATTATGTAAATTCTGTTTAATATATCCGTAAATATTATTCTTCCGTCAGGAAGAAAGCAAATTTATAATTAACTATTGCTTCTATACCGGGATTCAATATTTTCTGCCTTTTATTATATACGTCAACAATCTGTATTCCTTCAAGTAAAGCGGAAACAGTGTACATCCGACCATCTGAAACAGTGAGAGAAGTACTGTATGCATTTTGAATTCCATTATATTTTAAATTATATAAAATATCGGCAGTATTATTTTCAAAGTCAATTTTCAGCCATTTCCTTTTGTACTATCATGAAATTCTTTGAGTTAATTTCCGTAAGAACACAATAAAAATTTCCGTCATAAGCGGTCATAGCCTCTACATTGGTAAAATTATAACCATACGAATGTTTGCGTTATCCATTTTCCGCAAATTTCACTATTGCTATCAGTTTTGACAATCATTATATCAGAGCTGTTATGAAAACATGTATAATTGTTTTGGTTATCATCAGAAATAGTATCATCAGCCGTCCAATCCTGCTTCTGACCAATCAGTATATAAATTAACGGAAAAGCGACTGCTATGAAAAAAGCGAATATTATTCGTTTTAACATAATATCTCCTTCACTGAATTATATAAAAATGCACTTTAAATTAATTCATGATACCATAATTTGAAATTGTCCGGCGGATTTTATCTGAATGCACCCTCCCCACATACATTGAAGCTGAGACGAGTTATTGAGCGCCGGCTGTCCTCCTATCAACACAGTATTGCTTCCCGGAAACCAAGGAGATAATATTACAGGCATACACGGCATAGGTGTAAGAACGCCCAAAGCAGTCGCTGTTGCGGCGGCAACCGTAGGATTAGCCATAGAATTGCACATGATAAAAAAGAAGGAATATTAATAATCGGTTTGTTATCTGTTATATTTGCAGCCGGCATAATATTAGTAACGCCCGACTGCGGAATAACCATTAACGGCATAGGAGACTGGCCAAAGCTGCATTGCAAAATTGCTCCTGCACATACTAATAAACCCATATACTTCACCTCTTGCTATATAATAATTGCTTTTAATTATTGGCAATTACAGTAACCGTCTCATTTATAACAGGAGTTGTTTCTGCGGGCAACTCAAGAGCTTTACCATCACGAAAATTTCCCGAAAATACCACATATCCGGTTTCCCTGTCAAATAAGGTACCGTTTCCATCATATAATCCGCATAAAAAAAACCTCCTTCATAAATTAAATGACCATTTGAATCAAATTCCTTACCCTGACCGGTTCTGTTTCCCATTACAAAAATCTCCTGTGTAAAATAATTTACCGTTTATATACAAGGAACCTGAGCCATTATATATTCCGTTTTCAAAATTACCGCTGTATACTATATTTCCGTTTTCATCGTACTCTGTCCCTCTCCTGTTCTTGTGCCTGAAACAAAACTTCCTCGGTAAAATAGATTTTTTTGCCTGAATATATTTCCCCTTCTCCATTATAATTTCCTTCTGAAAAACTTCCTCTGTAAACAAGCTGACTGTTATTATAAAACTCACCGTCACCGCTGTATTTTCCGTCTTCAAAGCCTCCGCGGTAAATTATTTCCCATTATCTCCATACAATATTCCAGAACCGTTAAACAGGTTTTTTCTGAAACCCGCCCTTGTAAATCAAATTATTATCCTGACTGAGAGTTCCCTCTCCACTTAGTAAACCCTCCTGAATTGTCCGGAATAAACCAGACCTGCTGAACTAAGTTCTCCGGTACCGTCATATACACCGTTGGAAAATCCGCCTGTATATAAAACTTCCCCAAAATATTATATAAAGTTCCATGTCCATGATATTTATTATTTTCAAATAAACCTATATAAATAACGGAACCGTCTTCGGCATACAATTTTTTCCTTGACCGCAATACATATCATCGGAAAATCCGCCTTCATATATTAATTTTCCGTTTTCAGAATATAACATACCAAATCCTTCGGCATGACCGTCTACCATATCTCCTTCATATAGTACATTTTCAGAATCTTTATAAATTAAAAACTGCTTTTCCGCTGTAATCTTCCATTTCAGGTTCGTTTACTATTATCTTTTTAGGTTTATCAGCCATTATTTTCGGTAACACTACAAAACAAAATCAATTGATACTGCGGAAAAGTAAAATCAGCAGTATTATCAGCTTTTTTTTTATGTATATACACAAAGCATCCATCAATAAAATTTTCAGGCATAAATAATCACCTTTAATCAATTAAGTCAATACCGCCAAGCGAGTCGATTTTATCATATTCTAACTTATCAGTATCATACTCCGCCATAAGTTTAAATATTATAATCAATATACCGGCTAGCAAAGCAAAGCAGTCACGGCAATTTTTCAATAATATTTTTTTATTCTGTCATAATATTCTGATTTGCATTCCGGTATAGCTTTTTCATTTTCAGGCATATATTTCAATGCAATTACCAAATGTGAAAATTTTCAGCGCGTAAGGAGTCAAGCCACCGCTTTGCCTCCGGTGTTCTGTGTTCAGACCATATTAAATCTATCATATCCGCCAGCTTTTCTTCAAGCAGCCCCTTGCATGCTCTGTTATCCAGCATAGGAAGTACATATGCAAACCTTATTTCTTTTTCATAAACAAAAATATTATTGAAAGACAACATCGGTACTGCAATTTCTAAAGGAGGATTCTGTAATACCAATGCCTTGACGATATCCTTTGCCGATAATTTTTTTTTCCAGTCGGAGTCTCCTGCAATTATACCGTCTGGATGTTTAAATACAATATAATATTTTTTCATCTATAGAAAAAAAGTCTCCGTAAAAATCCTTAAAATTCAATGAATTAAAATACTTTATATATTCCGCAATTTTATTTCGGTCTGCCAATTCAAAAATACGGTATAATTGATTTTCTAATGATTTTTTTACATATATACAACCTATATTCATCTGTTTTCTTTTTCCGTATATATGACGTTAAATTCTTTTAATATACATTACTGTACTACCAAAAATGCTGTTGCATTTAAGTCCGGTTCAGCTATACTTTTTACTCTTATTTCATAAAATCCAGGTATATCGAATGCTGTAAATATACCGGACGAGGTTATCTGACCTCCGTTATCCGGATGAACAGACCATTCTAATTCTCCATTTTTCCATACCTTACCATCAGGATGACTAACATTAAAACGTACCGTTTCATATCTTCCTGCATACCGAACACTAGGGTTTATTTCTATCTTTCTTTCACTGTTCCCCATATCCGGAAAACGAGAAGCAGTCCAGCAGAATTTTAAATTTGTTTTTTTATATCAGAATTAATTCTGACCGCTACAGAAAATGTACCTGAATCTTCATCTACTATTATGCTATATGAAAAATTATTATTTAATAATGAAGATTCTTCAAAAATTATTTTTTATCATCAACATATCCAGCATTAATAAATACTACACCTGTTCCAAGACCGTGAGGAATATTATTACTGTAATAAATATTTCCTTTTCTGGCTTTTTTCTGGAATAAGTACATAAGCAGTACCGGTATTTACAACAGGCTGATTTGCCGGAGGAATCATATGAGAAACTGTTTTATTTTCAGACGGAGGGCAAATAAATTACGAACGTATCTGAAACGAACGCATATCTACTGCTGTAGGAACCGCTTGGCAAAACGGCAGATCCTCTACTGATTCAAGTATATAATACTGAGGCGAAACAAAAAGTTCTAACTTTGCAATATAAAAGCTTTTTCGTTATTATCTGTTTGTTGTTTTCTTAACATTTTTATTATTGAATCAGCTCTGTTTTCTGCTATATCCACTTCAATTTGAATCGGATATGCGGCTGATTTTCTTTTCCAAAAGCCGCATGGATATTATCTGCTCTGATTATTCCTTTTCTGCCGGACGAACCCATTGCTTTTAATTTAGTACGAATAACTATAGTTTCAGAATCTGAACTGTCACATTGATCATATGATATATGTACAATATTTTTTTTACCTGTGGAATTATTTGAATTTTCAGCAGTAAATAATTCAAGTCTTAAATCAAAATCAATGGTAATATTTTTTTTTTTTTTTTTTTAAATATTTACTTTATTTACCTGAGTTTCCAGTATAAACTCTTCGCCTTCTCTTACAATTGAAGGACATATAATAGAAACATTTATCCCATCTGATATGAGTATTTTACGTTTTAAAGCTAAATTTTCCGATTCACACATAAATTTTTTCAGGTTCTTCGTCAGTAATATACAGTGAATATCCTTCGGTAATCCTGTTATATTCCGGCCCCTCGTTTTCATCGTCCAATACTGTTTTAGCTATTGAATGAATTGGCTGAGACTGTTTCTCATCATATTCTATACACAAATATGCCGTTGTATAATCAGTATGGTACGCGTATAAACGAACTGTACCCATTTAATTCATTTACTTTAATAACTTTTAGGCTCAGAAATAATTATTTCACGTCCCGAAGAATCAAAGTGCAAATCCCGAATCCACCGCTATGCTCTGATCATCTGCTTTAACTACGCTCATTCCGGTTACAACACCGCTTCCGAAAAGCATATTATTAAGTAATCTTCTCTTATCGTTAAAAGTAAATCTGTTCTGTTATAAAATCTTCGGCTGTCAGTAATTTTCCGTAAAAAATACCTGTTTCGCTCAAATACCTTTAATTTGTTAGAAATCATTGTTTATCCCTCCCTAAATAAACATAATCCATAGCTGATTTCCCATCTAATATTCCCTGTTCCATACCTGATAGTACCGAATTTATTCCTAAATAACAATAATTATTCAATTCTGTAATATTTGAAAGAATTTTTATTTTAGCAGTAATATTGGCAGGAATTTGTGAAGAAACAATTACTGATAAAGCTTCTACTCTATTTTTTATCGGCGGACAAATGATCCAGACTGTAAAACGTCCTCCGTTATAAATTCGTTCAAGCTCTTTACATGAAGAAAAAATATCGTTTTTACATGGTAATATTCAACTATAAAACATCTGTGCCACAGTAAAGCTTAAGCAGTTTTTTTCATTCCCGAAATTGTTCCGCGGTGCTTACTGAGCCACGGTGTCAGCAATAAAGTTCTCTTTTTTTATCGTCCGGAAACAGCTTGCATATTTTCAACCGATATCCATTTTCCCAGCCATTCGATAAATTCATCAGGACATAATTCAGGATCATATATTTTTACTGCTGGTATCAATTTCTCTTTCAAACTGACTGTAAATATCTGTAAATATTGTCAAAAACCTCTCCGTAAAGCTATTTTCACAATTTTGATACAGTTCAGGTAAATAGTCAAGGGGATTTATTCTTTTCTCCATAATTTTCTCTTTTCATTGTATAATAATGTCGTCAAGTATCATCAATCCGTCGTCAGGCAGTATTAAAATATCCTCTTGAGTTAATTCGTTTCCATTGTCAAACCTTAAAATAAGCCATTTAATATCAGAAACCATATTAAAGCGCTTTAATACTCATAAAAAGTTCAGATAATTTATACGTTATTCCCATATTCTCTTCTAAAAAACTTTACGCTTTTTAATATGCTTTACAAGCTTGCCGCCGCCCATCCTTCAACTTCAGCGCCCACAAAAAGTCTTGCATGAAATAATATAGGAGTTAATATTTCAATTTCCGTTCCTATCGGCTTAGCCTCAAATAATACTTTTCTCAGATTTTTAACTGTATGCTTACAGAATTTTCCTTCGCAAGGCTTCACACAAAACGGAAACCTTCCCTGGTTCTTTTGAAAATACATTTATTGTATCTATTTTGAGTCCTGAGTTTCCATAGCAATTCTTATATAATCATCTTTATTAACGGCTCTTGATAAGCGCAGTTGTTCTGATCTATATCTTTCAAAAAGCGTCGCAAGGACTTTCATCATTACAGCCGCAATATAGTTCTTTATATGTAACCGCCTTAATTTCATATCCGTCAATATTTATCCAGAAAACTTAAATTTTCTTTTTACTTTTCCTGAAGCTCCCATTGTTTCATTGTTTTCATTCTCCTGAACCAAAACACAGATATGATTGCTTACAAATTCAATTGACGGCATATGAAAAATATCATCAGAAAAAATAACAATCTTTAGAATTGATTTTCTTCGCTAATATTGTCAGGTATGCTGATGTTAATAAATCCGCTTTGAGTAAATCCATATGTTTCATCCTTTATAATACACTCTTCCCATCCGTTGTTAGTTTCAATATATATTTTAACAACTGCCTGTGTATAAAAAATCCGGAACTGATATTTACTAAAGGTTCTTTTTCAGTTGACATCAATGAAAAATAAAGGGGCAGTACTTTGCCTCTGAACGGCATTAAATTTTGTTTAATATAAAAATAAGAATTATCAGAATTAGTTTCAAATTGATCAGATCTATACCATTTGCCTTTAACGTCACAGGACATTTCCGGTTCGTCAGCAGGAACAATAACATCGCTTATCAAAACGGTACGGCACATCTCCGATCTTTTAGAACATAATCCTTTTTTTAATATTAATTATCCTATTGTTATCCGGATAAAGCTTGACTGCCGCAACATTTGCAATAGCCGTATGAGGTACAGTATCAATTAATTTCAAATAACTGTTAAGATGATGTTCAGTAATTTGCGCCGTATAATATCTTTGCATTTCTACCAGCCACATAAGCATTTCCAGAAATGTTATTCCGGGATCATGTGCATTAAAAATCTGTCCATTCAGGACACAGTACAGATATTTCTGTTATTGATTTTTTCATTAAATCAGAAAAACTCATATCGTCCAGTTCTTCAAGGTTTAACAATTTAAATCACTCGTTTCTATAAACAACTTTAACTCTAATTTCACCCATATCAATTGGCAGTATTCCGGATAATTTACTGTATATTCTTTTTTATTACATCTTTATTTATTAATTCCGATGATACGGTCGCCTTTATATTCATTCCTCCGTTAAATTGTGCTTTTTAATCTCTATTAAAAATAACGTCGTCATCTATTAAAAGATCTTCATAATCCTTTTTTAGTTACGGGACGATTCTGATGCCGGAATTCGTATGACAGGCGTTTTCAGCATTAAAATTGCTTTCCCTGTCAGTTCCTCCCTGAAATGAAAACGGATTTACTGCACTGCTGATTAATCCGTCTGAAATAGCAGGAACAAAAAGTTTGTCCGGCAGAAAGATTGCCTGCTTTTCCTCCTCCGCAGCAATATTTCAGTTTTATTGTCCTACTGTTTGATTCAGTGATATTTTCGGACTGAATTTTATTAATCCTTCTGCATTATCCAGAGTCCAGCCATGACTGAGACATTCCCATTTTTCTTCTTCATTTCTTTTTACTGGTATTTATATAGATCTGCAATTCAATTATATTTTTTATGATCTAATTTTATCGTCTCAACTACAGGATCTGAACAAAAAAGATTCTATACTTTCGCACTGCATAACAGGTACGCAGTTTAATAGTATTTTTTTCAATTGATATCTCCTGACATTCTGAAATTTCAGCCTTGATCCAATAAGCAGTTTTTCCGAATATATCACTCCGTATTAATTTATAAGGTATATAAAAACAAAAGAACCCTTCGGAAGTTAACGATGTATTTTCTTTGCTTATTTCCAGACTTTCCACCCAATATCGGTCAAGTAACTCCATGATGCATTACTTAATCCGTTTTCTATAAAATTTCCGCAGCATATTAAAAGTGTAAAAGGTCCTTGATGCAAAGGATGATCAAATCCAATATAGAGTGATGATGACGGCAGCTTTTTAAACGGATAAACGGGTATCACAGTATTTTCTTCACAATTATTAATAGTTTTAATATCAGTAACCTTTAACGGTTTATCGTATTTATAAGATATACTGATATTTTCAAGCCAAGGAACATAAAATCGCGACGGCAATGCATATGCATTTTTTATTCTTTTGATTCTTGCCCTTATACATAAGCGCAAATCTGCGCCGATTAATACGGGAGAAATATCAGACGGACAAACAAATGTTAATTTATAAGATGCAGTTTTTACCTTACTTTCATATTCAGAAACACCTGAAAAAAATATTTTCAAAGCAGTTAAGCTCCTTCAACGGAGTAAATCCATAGCCGTTCCAATATTCCCATACAACATTTTCAACAGTTATAATTGAACGTGTAATCCTATGTATACTCTTTTTCCTTACGAAAAGCTTATTTGGAATTACAGGCTCCGGAATTTCCCCATTATCAATTTCATCAAATCCCAAATTAAAATTCAGAGTAATAACAGCGCCCTTTTTTTGAAAATACAGCATTGCTCTCGATATACATATTATCATATACCGACGGGGACTCTCCAAAAGCATAAAAATGATTTTTTATTTTCAAACTCCTCGTTAATTAAGATACTGTCCGGAGCCAAATCATTTCCTTCTGAAGTTATATAAAAAAGATCACCAAATGGCGACATATGAAAATTCATTAATATTAAGTATATTAATATTAATCCGTCACAATCCGACGTCAGTCCGATTCTGATCCTGCTTTGCCTTCTTTAAAACAATCTATTCTTGTTTCATGTTCGTCTGAATACTGACTAAATTCTGCATATAACGGATCAGATAATCTTTCCATCCATTTATCCGATTCCGAACAGGAAATAATTATATAAAATCTGCAGTTTTTTATAGAAATTATCAAATAAATCATGTCTGAAACTAATAAGTCTTTTTTATTACAGCTGAAACTATAAGACGGTTCAAATTTTTTTTCACTGTTTTTTACAAAAGCATAATAAATCCGCATTACAATCTGCGTAAATAATTTCTTTAATTTTTGCAGTGGTAATGAGAGCTCTCTGCTGTGTTTCATATATTAGCCTTGTTCCCTGTTCATCAATAGCGGGAGAAAAAAAGCTTAAATCCTTTTTCTATAAATGAATTACTTTCATTTATCCCGTTTAAATTAAAAAGGTATATATCCCGAAGCCGGAACAGCCGGTAAAAGCAGATGCGCCAAGCATATTATAAAAACTGCCTCTTATGATTAAGCGGCATTTTATTAAATCGTTCTATAGTCTCTGACATACGATGTGCAAATACACATGCAAGAGCTGTACCGGCGTCAGGATTATCCGGAGAAAATTTCCATTCAGGAGTATATTTTTCTGCCAAATACTCAATCTCCTTTATTATATCATCATATTTACGTCCATCGCATTCGGGAATAAAATCAGTAACTGTCACCACCGCCCTCCTCCAGATAAAACGGAAATACCAAATTATAAGGATTATTTGTAGCTCTTACAACATAACTTATATTTATCATCAAACAGCCTTCAGTATTACTTTCATCAATCGTAACCTGTATATCCTGTATTCTTGGCTCGTGCATTATAAGTGCATTTTTTTACTTCCTGTACCATTGCCGAACAAACAGACTGCGAAAATGATTCGAAAAGCAAAGGAATATAATTTACAGCCAAAGTCAGGACGCATTGCCCTTTCACCTTTTTTTGTATTCAAAATTAATCGGACTGCCTGCGCAATATCGTCTTCTCCGCGCACATACAGATCCTTCCGTTATACGGTCAGGTTTTACGTCAAAGCTCCAGCCTCTTCCTAAAAAAAAAAGAACGATCATCCAAATTATTTCCTCCATAGACATAGCCGGTATTCTTTAATTCAACTTTAAAACTGTTCCCTTAACATTTGCAGCTCCAGCGCTCTTCATGTCAAGCTGAGCATCAGCTGATACTGAAACCATCTGTCCGCTTATACTTACCTGCATTCCTTTAAGAACTAAATTTTGCATTGCTTCAATATTAATACTCATCCCTTTTATCGTTACTTTTTGTCCACTGCCGTCTATACTTATTTCACAAGCTCCTGATTTTATATTTATTCCACTCAGCCCCTTGACTGATACAGAACCGTTATTAATATTTATTCCAGTCTGACCTGTACTGTCATTCCAAAAGAAACAGAAAGCTGACTATCATTTAATTCCAGACTCTGATTTGCTGAGGAAACAAGCTTAATACCCTGTAAATCGTCAATTTTCAGCATATTTCCTGAATTGGTTCTGATCATTTTTACATTATTTAACGGAGTCATGACCTCAACCGGAGGAAGTTTAGTTCCTCCGTATAATGAACCTATTACTATAGGCATATCTATTTCACCTTCCAAAAAAGCTACGACAACCTCGTCTCCTACATTAGGAAGACTGTAAATTCCGCGCCGTCAGCCCGCTGAAGGCATTGCAACTTTCGCCCATGCAGTTATACCCATTATATCAGTTACAAATCCCTTGAACATATAAACAGGAGTTATATAGCCTATACCTGCTTCTACAGTTTGTCCCAGAGGAAAATTATCTGCGATCTCATCTTTAAAGCTTTGTGAAACAACGTCGTAACCATTGCTTATAACAAAAGTACACGTTCCCGCTTTGTTTTTTATAGTCTGACGTATTTCAATCTCCGAAGGCAGAAGTCCTAATGACTTTACGTCTGTAGTTCCTGCTTTAACAGCACAGCATGGCGTATGAAAATTATTATATTTTTTTGCTCAGTTCACTGTAACTGAACGTCTTTATCGTCATAAGTTCTTTCATAATTCTTTAAGGGGAGGAAGATGCAGAAGCTTTCCTTCAGGCAGCTTTCTCGGATTATGTATTTTATTAAAATCTGCTATTACTCTCCAGTACTTCCAATGCCCGTATTCTGCATATGCCATACGCCATAACTGAGCGCCTTTTTTCCGCATAACGCGTTTTTGTGCGGTCGGGAGATTCAAATGGAGATTTTTTTTTCGTCCTTCAATTCATTATCTGAGCTTTTTAAATGTCAGATCCAGGTTAGAGCGTACCGGAAGTCCGCTGGGTAAAAACATAGTAAAGCTTTGCTGAGCGTCCGTTATAATTCCTTTAAAAAAATAACCGCCCCAGCTGAATGCCGCTTCAGGGAGGAGCATGAAGTTTTCCGTCAATCCATAAAGCGCTCATTATAGGTTCCGTATAATCTCTTACGTCATCTGAGTTTTTATTATGAATATAATCATTTTGCGTGTCAAAATGGAGAGTTAATTTTAATGACGTTTCTCCTCCGTTAATAAACTGCATAATAGGACTGTCAGTTCCTGGAATATCAAGTTTAGCATAGTTAACATTTCTGGATATATTATAATCAGACGGGTTAAACAAAACCGGATTTTTTTTTTTTCTGACAGTTATTTTCTCCGTATAGTATTATTACTGCTTTTTCCACATCTAAAATATCCCCCTTTGAATTTTTTCCAAACGCCATTCTATCCTCTGCTCTTTATTAATTCTGTCTAGTACTGTTTTTATCATACTTTCAATATTATCAGACGATGATCCGGAAAATTTTGATTCAATTTCTTTCAATTTTTTCTTTGTTTCCTGTTCAAAGCTACTGTATTTATTTTTTGTTTCAGAATCATTGTTCAAGAAAATCTTTTTTATAAATCATCCGAACATTTTCACGTACGGGTATTATGTCTCTGTGCATAAGCTTAATATTAACTGTTGACTTAAAGTTATTATTGCGGCCAACCTTTATATTTCTTTGTTTAACCGTCTGATTTATATTACCAAACAAATCTATCATACTATTACGCACTCAAGATTATTTCCTGTAAATGCCTGTCTTAATGCATTAACCAGATTTTTAAGCGAACCGGAAGTACTGAATAAATTATTTTCTCTGTTTTTATATTCAATACTCTCGTTCTCTTCACTGACGCGTTTGATAAGCCGTGAAAAGTCGCGCGGCTTAGCTCCAGATTCTGTCCCAGATATACTTTCCACAGGGAATTTGTCAGTCTGTAAAGAGTTTTTGGCATTTTTATAGCTGGAATCATTATATAAATACATACCCGATTCTATGCTTTCGTATATATGCTCAAGCAAAGGCGTCATTGTATAGGAATTTGAAAGTATGTCTGAAAAACCAGCTTGAACTGCTACAGACTTGCTGTTATAATAATGTTCCGCTGAATTTAAACTACTGTAAAAATTTCTTTTTTTTTTATTATCTGAAACTGAAATGTTCCGATGTAATGCAGATATATGCTTTACTAATGTAAAAATCAGTATTTTTTAAAAACTTTAATTACCTTTTTCTGTACATGCATGATATGTGATAATACGCTATTATCTCTTTGCATAATCCCTGTTGTTTTTTCAGTAATCAGACGTATAAGTTTAAGCAGACTATGACTGAGCCTCAAATTATTGCTCTTATAAATACTCCACAGTGCGTCTACCAAATGATTTAAAGCATTATTGGATCTAAACAAATTTCGTAATGTAACAGCGCTGTTCAGGGACTTTTTCATATGACTGTAATTCCCTGAATTTATGAGACTTGCTTTAAAAAAACAAAGACGGATCTGATTTGCTTACATTAACATTAATATTATTGCTAATACCCGATCTACCGATATCAGCCGTAACCGGGAAGATAAAGCATTACCGGAAAAAGACAGAACAGAAGAAATTTCATATCTGCCGCTAATGATTTCAGATATATTTTTATTGACCGATAGTTTGCTTATTTTTATAGGTTTAATAATATTTATAGTTTTCATAATTTTGTAAGTTCATATATTCCGCTGTGCTCAATGACTGCCTTATCTATTAGAACATTTCCGCTGAGCGCGTCCAGCTCCGATATCTCCCCCATGAAACCAGCATTCCGCTGTCAAATGCAAAAAAATCCTTAACGGTTTGTTGTTATTATCCGTAATTATTATACTGCACGGCAAGGATATACGACTACCTGCTGTAAATCCGTTTTTACTAAAAAAAGGATTTAAGTAACCGTGACCTTTTTCAAATGTAATTCTGCCCGCCTTATTTTTTTTAGTGCCCTGTATAGGATACGGCCGACATTGTCCTCCCTCATAAATATATTCAGGTTCCATGCTTTCACCCTATACCGCTGATTTTTTTTGAAATCCCGCTTTTTTAAAGGTCCGAAAGTAAGAAAAAACGAATATACATGAAGAAGATTATGCATAATATCACCTGATTTCAAAAAATATTATCTTTATTATCGGACTGAATTTCAGTATGTATTTCAGAAATCCGACTGCACCATTGTTTGCCGTACCCTATGAGGCATCATTAATATTTCATCCTGCCGCCAATGAAAATAATATGCAATAAACGCTGATTCTCTGTAAAGCTGTTCAACAGGAGTACGAGTTATTCGTTCTGAAGAAAAAAAAAAAATTCACAGGCGGCTCAACCTCCTGACCGCATTTTGGACAAATTGTATTGTAAACAGGAGCTTCGCTCTGATTTATACGCTGATAAAGATCCTGCAGATAAGCCAGATCGGCAGTAAATAATTTTTCTACAATCTTGGTATCAACCTGCGGAATTGTACCCAGCTTGGTTATTACTCTTGCCAAAATAATAATAGTAAGATATGCCGGATTCTGCTGTACTCTGACATCGCTCATAGGCAGAATTTCATCCGCCGCACATGCAAGACGCATTGTTCCGCGCCTGTGAAGCGTACCGCTATCGTCCGCATATCCGTGAGGAAGCTCAAATTCATATTCCGTTTGTATAAGCATTTTTTTTTTATTTCCTTTCAATAAATTACATTATCCTTGTCATACCCTCGTGGGTTAATTCCAGCGTTTCAATCGCAACTTCAGACGATGTTGCATTAAAATCAGGAACAGTATATTTACATGGCCATGCATTTATAATCTGCCATGACGCACAATCTGCCGCCGATTCGTCTATAGATGTAATTGTTACAGTTTTCCGGCTTACCGGCCCATCGATACCTTCTGTAAGCCAGTCATATGAAAAACTGTTGATGAAGTCAATCCCCATTTCAGAGTAACATTTCCGTATTTACGCAGTCCCTGAACTTTCATAGGTGTCGGCACCATGTCTCCTTCACGATATTCAACAACATCAATAGAAGAATCAAATCCGTTACCTCGCTGAATCCACCTGCGTCTATACCGTCAATTTCTAAACGGTAACGAAATTTAGTATATGGATATACAATGTCAGCCATTTATTTCTCCCTTCTTTTTTTATTCATCTGACGAAGTTTTCTGAGTTATACGGAAGATAACAAATTCCGCCGGCTTGACAGGAGCAATTCCGATTACGCATATAAGCCGTCCATTATCTATATCGTCCTGAGTCATAGTTTCTCTGCCGACATTTACAAAAAAATGCTTCGGCAGGTGATCCTCCTGCAAGAGCGCCGCTTCGCCATACCGTATTAAGAAAAAACGTCTATTGTTCTCTTAACCCTAACCCATAAAAAGTTCATCATTGGGTTCAAAAACCACCCAATTGGTGTTAGCCTTTATGGATTCCTCCAGATAAATAAACAGCCTTCTGACGTTTACATATTTCCATAGAGAATTAGAACTTAACGTTCTGGCTCCCCAGACTCTTATGCCCTGTCCCGGAAAAGATCTGATAAGATTTACACACCCTTTGGATTTAATATATCCTGCTCACCTTTTATTATACATACAGTCAAGACCTACGCAGGCTCTTATGATCTCATTGGCCGGAGCTTTATGTACTCCTCTTGAATTGTCGCTTCGAGCATAAATACCCATTACAGAACCTGACGGCGGTATTGCAGTATTCTTTTTTTATCCAATGGATCAAATATTTCTATCCACGGATGATACAAAGCGGCATAGCTTGAATCAAATATATTACGATGAGCCATAACATCGTCAATTTTTTTTACTGTCCCTGGGTAAAATCCAACACTGCAAATCTGCTTTGCCCAAACTTTCACAATGTGCAGTTAAACTAAGCTGTACGTTGGCGTCGGTAACTCCGGGAACGGCTATTATGCTTACTATATCGTTATCAATAAAGCTTTGTATTCCGGTACGTTTTCCCGGACCGTTATCAGTTCCGATAAAATCCGAGGGACTCAAAGCTTCTTTAGTACCGTCTGCTCCTCCGTCAAGACCGATAACCAAAATATTCTTATCTTTGCCGGCAAGCATACTAAACGGTGCATCCAATTCTTCAGTTTCTGAAATATTACAGCTAATATTAAGCATATCGGATTTGGCCATTTTATTTTTTAACATAATTTGCCGCGCGGACATTTAGACTAACATTTTCATAAAGCTCAACTGTATCCTCATATTTTACTTCAACATTAAATTCACATGTGGAAATTGTTTTTGACGGAAGAATATTATTATCAGTAACTTCTCCTGAAAATTCTTTGTTAAAGCTGATTAAATTATCCTGAACGGAAGAAATTTTTATTATATTGAATTTCATTACCGTCTGAAAAAGCAACAATATCTCCCGTCTGAAATCCCGACGCATTTTTAATCTTATACACTTTTCCCCTGAGGAAGCTCGTCAACACTTAAAATCTGCGTTTTTTGCCTTAGATGACGGTGTAATTATAACTCTTATAAAATTTCCCCATCTTCCAGGATTCTTTGCTGTAAACTTAATAATTTCCTGTTCTGAAACACTTTCAGCACATTTTGCATCCGGAGGTACAACTCTCATAATAAAGGCTCGTGTACCTCCGTTAATGAAAAAAAGTGCTCTACAGAATATGCCAAAAAACGATATTCTTCAAATTCCGACTGGGATAAATATCCGCCGTACTTTCTTCTGAAATCTGCGAAGCTTGTCACAAGTCATGGGTACTCCTATGTCCGGTCCTTTTTACACTAAGTCCTATAAATCTGGCTGTACTTGTTCCTACGCCTTCCATTGGCTTAGAACCTGATTCAAATTCCTCTACATAAACGCCGGGAGATAAATATTCTGGCATTAAATTTTTCCTCCTGATTTAATGTGTTAATACATAGTATTCATAACAGGCTTTAGTTATTCCCGCTTGTCTAATTTTTTATTTCTATTTTTTTTTGATTTTCCCATTTCGTCATAAAGCCATATAAATGCAGGAAGTGAAACAGGTTCATTAACAGGTATTATTGCACTTATATTCAAATCAAACGCAGGAAGCATTACAGAAATTTTCGAATCATAATTATTTGTTAATCTTTTTTTATATTATATACGCTCATAAAATTGTTTTCAGCTTTTTCAATCGTGATAAATTCTTTCTTTCAAAGATTGCGTATCACGTATAAGAAATTTACGTCCCTCAAGGCAAAAACGAAACGAATTATCTACAGATATAAATATATCCGTATTTTTTTCAACGAGTCTGCAAGAAAAAATATCCAAATCCCAGTACTGCTTTTGTATAACCTACGGTATCAATCCAGACTGCCGGTTCATGAAACGGAGGAAATTTTCTTATCAGATTTACAGATAAATAATTACTTTTTTCTTTTAGATTTACAGTACACTCATAAGAATAATAAACGGAAGATTTAATCAAAAAGAATAAATTTTTCGGGAAGCTTTTCAATTATCGAATAAAAACCGTTATCTTTATGTATAGTCTCAATCGGATTGCCGTTTATAAAAAAATAAAAGCTTATCCGTCGGCGATTTAAACTCCAAATGTATCTATACATTGAATTATCAACTGTAATTTCATTTCAGCAACTCCCTGTTTATCATCTCTGAATACCTTTAAAAATTCGTATCGGAAACTCTTGTCACAAAACTGCCTGCTTCTGCTGATACTTCGACCGGAGTTATTTTATACGCCACTGATAATCGGTATTCACTTTCCCCGAAACGTCCATATATTTTTTTAATTTCGTCCGGTTCAAGATCGACCATCTGAACCTGAAGCTTATCTATATATGTACCCGGTCTGTAACCTAATTCACGTTCTGTTAAAACCGGCATATTCTGAAAAGTCTGAATTGCCCGAAAAAAGTATACGGTGATCCTCCGCCGTTTTATAAACTCCATCCGCTCTGCTGTAAGCTGTTACAAGATAATAAAGCGTTAAAAAAGTGCGGAGAAAGTTCCTGAAAACTGCTTCCTTTGACGTATAACAGACGGCGGATTTATATCCGTACACGGACGTATATTATACAAATAAAGACCCAATAAAAAATCTCCAGGCTCCGCAGGTGTGCATATCCCCACTCTCCCTGAACCGACCAGAATATCCGAAAGCGATTCGGAAAGCAGCTTAACCAGTGCATTGTCTAAATTTGTCATTGTTTTCTCCAATCATGGTTAGAATATATTATTCTTAAATCTTTTATTCTTAATATTCACTATCTTCTTCCTCACTTAATTCAAACAATTCATATTCACTATCTTCTTCCTTACTTTTCCGATTCAATACTTTCTTCATTCTCTAACTTATGTAATAAACTATCTGAATCATCAAGTATTGTTCTAGCTCTATTAGTCTGCATTGCCACTATTTGGATCTTTTTTATTCCCAAAATTTTCATACTTTTCAATTGCTATTTCAGCATTTCTTTTAGCTTTTTAGCATCTTTTCTCGTTTCAATATATTTTTTTTATTTTCTCATTATTATCATTACTATTTCTAGCTTCATCATATGCTGCTTCTGCATCATCATATGCTTCAGCGGCAATATCAGTATATTTTTCTATTTCTTCAATATATCTATGCTTTCTGTCCTTATTTTTAGAATATAAAAAACTGCCAACGGCTCCTATCATTCCCAATCCGTAAATATGGTACTTGCTACTCCAGCTGTCCAGTTATAAGAATCCTGGCTGTTTGCCATCTGTACTACTCCGTCTATCGCCTTAGCCTGTAAAGGTACATCATCGGTATCAGCTGAAAACGGCATATTTTCTTCAGCATTCTGCGCAATATCATCGGCATCATGTTCCATTGCAGGATCTGTATTAAGAGGCAGTCCGCCTATTTCTTCATTAGGCTTTTTACCATATTGCTTTTCTGCTGAACCACATGTCCCAGCTCATGAGGCAGATGTTTTTCCTGTCCCGGAGCAACAAAAAAACATCATTTCCCTGAGTATATGCATGCGCATGAAGCTGTGCAGGCTTTTTTTCGGAACTGTAATGAACTCTGACGTCATCAAATGAAAATCCGCTGGACTGTTCAAAGCTTTTTTTCATAACTGACGGTATACCGGTTTTTCCTTTTTCGGATGTATCGGTTATTTCGTCCTGCTTTTTATTATATTTATACATATAAAAAACTACTCTATTGTAATTGAATATTTTTATAATTTATTTTGGGAATTGCAAGATTTGACTTCTCATATTCATATTTTAACGCTGAAAATATATGACCCATAGTCATAGGCGAACCGTCCGCTTGTACTGCCGCCGAAAGCGCCGCCCATTTTATTTCAGCAGGCGTAAGCTCAAAAGTTTCACCAAGAAATTTAAAATCCAAATCTTCATGAGGCATTTTGTCAGGAATAAATCTGCGCCATAGAGTCATTCGTGTTTCAGCGTCAGGTTTAAAAAATTCCAAAGTAAAATGAAGACGACGTTTAAACGCCGGATCTATGTTACTGTTTAAATTCGTAGCAAGCACTACTATTCCATCATATTCTTCCATTTTCTGAAGCAGATGAGCCGTCTGTCCATTGGCATGACGATCATGGGAATCAGATATTTCAGTACGCTTTGCAAAAATAGAATCTGCCTCGTCAAAAAAACAGCAAACAATTATTTTCTTCTGCCTTTTCAAAGATTTCAGATATTCTTTTTTCTTCGTTTCACCAATATACTTATCTTCTATTCGGCTGAGATCCACTTTCATTACATCAAGTCCAAGCTCAGACGCCAATATATACGCAGACATGGTTTTACCTGTCCCTGAAGCTCCGTAGAATAATATTCCCAGTCCTCGGCCATAAGGAAACAGTTCTTCAAATCCGTATTTTGCTAAAAAACTGGAAAGATTCTTTGCCGTTTTTATAATCTGATTCAAAACTGTTATAATATGCTCGTCTACTATTAAGTCATCTATTCTAAACATTGGATGTATTATTTGTGATAAAGAATTTTCACTATTTAAAAAGCATTATTTCACTAATTAACGACTTCGACTTCATATCTGCATTTAAATTGCAATTTCTGCAAACACCGGCTATTTGTCCGGCAGTAAGGTGATAACGGCTAGAAAGTATTTTTATGTCAGATTCATTAAAATCCAAATAATAATTCCATACGCGCGGCGTTTGCTTTCGTCAATTGCTCCCATTTTAAAATACATTAAATATCTGTTTTTCAGTGAAATTTTCGTATCTTTAATACTACTGCAAATAAAAAAAACAAAAGGTAAAAAATCAGTTATTAAATTTATCAGTTTACAGCATTTTTTATTTCCGCATCTGCTATCACCAAAGGTACGCTTTCCGTCATAACGCATAATCCCACTAAATTTGCAGAAAATTCCGAAATGTTTTCTATATCCTCCGAATAAACGGTAACCGTATTTTTTCCAAGCTCCTTACATATCTGAGAAGCCAGTACCCGTCTGCCGCTTCCTGTTTTTACCCTCTATAAAAATACATGACACACCATTAGCTGAAATATATCTGTAAAC
>VOFK01000734.1_pt1 | contig 20240 bp, 21 predicted proteins | sample 5384121 | NCBI WGS metagenome assembly VOFK01 (sample SAMN12384730, study PRJNA508395) | human gut metagenome | isolation source: healthy gut J | host: Homo sapiens | reverse complement strand
TCAGTGCTTTCGTTCAGTTACGTATTGCTGCCGCCCGGCGATACAACCGCCAATGTCCGGCAGGGGCCGTATTATCTGCAATGGGCTAAAAAAGCACACAGCTACTGCGCCAGATTTTCCTACAGAACCTCGAGCTTTCTGCGTAGGTGAAGCAGGAACGCGGCGTCGCCACCACCACAAAGGCACCCTTGGGGCACGGTGCAGCAGGCGGGGGCAGCGGCGGGCGCGGGCGGTCAAACGCTGCAGAAGCGGCCGTCGATGCTGCGCGGCATCGGCCAGCAGTTGAGCGCTTGCAGATCGTCTCGGCGGCGGTTTTCAGGCCCAGATGGCGGCTTTCGATGAAGCGGGCGAAAAGGCGAATACCCACCTTAAGCGGCCGGTTTCTCTTTCGGCATAGGGGCGCATTTTGTGCAGGTTTTCGGTGCAGTCATTGAGACTGAATCCACGATATGGTGCCGCACGCGCGGCATGCAGGCCAGCAGGCCGCGCAGCGTTGCCGCCAGCGTCAGGCTGGCGCAGCAGACCGCACAACCAGCAGCGCGGAACTTTGCATGATCCGGCAGCTGCTGTCCGCCGATGCCACGCGCTGGCGGTGTCCTTCACCGCCAGGCCGTCATAGTAACCCATGGCACCGCCACCACCGCCGCGCCACCACTGCCGCGATGCCGGGCGTAAAAGGCTGCCGATGCTCCGGGGTAGAAAGAACAAATCAGGTGGCTGACTTTCCGCGAGCACCGCACATTGATCGGGTCAATAGCCAGTCCGGCAGCCCTGCCTTGAACGCCGGGGCGTCCGGCCCACTGCCGCAACCATTGCGCCAGCAAAACTTTATATTGCCGTTGTTTTTCGCTTCCGGACACCGGTGCCGTCGCCTACCGCTGCATCGCCACTCCCTCACAATCAGAAATACCGGGTTGGCGGCAAGCGGCAGATGCAGCCCGCCCGCCACCGGGAGGCGGCATTTCTGCATCTGTGTTGACGAATCGTGAGGCGGTCAGCGCGACAGCCTGCTTGCAGGGTTTCCAGCGCAATCGCGCTGATGCAGAAACCGCACCGCGGTTGGCGGTGAGCACGGCGTCCACAATGGCGGGCAGATGCCCACTTGCTGCCGCCGATGAACCACGGCATCCGGCGACCGGTCCGCCAGCGCCGCAGGAGCCGGCCCTTGTGTAGGTGCAGATTTTGCACAGCAAAATTTTGCGCGGTTTTTCATCAAGCCGCAGGCGCTTCGTCATCACTCGGCGGCATGGAGCCTGCCGGCCGGGGCGGTAACGCCAGCTCAACGCTGACACTGCGGTTTGCGCCCGATCCCACAAGGATGTCTCCCGGGGGCGCACGGCCAGCGGCGGCACCGCGACACGCTCCGCGGTCATCGGCGTTTTGCGCGGAGAAGGCATCATCCGGCAAGCCGGCGCGGCGGGCGGCGGGCGAGCATGGCTCGACCAGCAGCACGCTCAACGGAAACTGCTGCTTGCCCAGCACGGCTACGGTGTCCGTCTCAAGGCGTTCTGAAGGGAGCATACTCCCCGTTGCCATCACTGCGCCGTAGGCGCCTGGCCGGGCGCAGAGTGGCGAGATTTTTCCATGCGGCGAAAAAGTCGGTTTCCGCTTGCAGACGGTCAGCGGGTCACGCGCAGCCGTGTGCGGAGACAGTTGCCGATCTGCTGGGCGGTGCGGCGCCGCCGCCAACGGCATTGCGATGCCCGGCTCCACCGTGCAGGGCAGGCTCCAGCGCACGGCAGAGGCCGCCGCGTCCCGGAGTAAAAACCGGTATCGCCGCTGGCAGGAACGACCGCGATGCGGCATGTGGCTGCAGCAGTGCGCGCTATGTCTCCGTTGTGGGCGGCGGGTTGCAACCCTGGCAGAAGACGTTTGCGCCGATAATTCGCTCTGCCTCGCGGGTGGTCCCTGCGGCGGTCAGCCGGCGCTGCCACCTTTGCCCATACCTGAAGTGTGGTTTCATAAAAAGCTTTCAACGTTGTAAATCGTTTCGGTGCTCGCCCTGTTCTCGGGGCGGCGCAAGGCAAGCACTCACCACTGTTGCGGCGGCTGCTTCGGAAGCCGCCCGCCGCGCCCTTGGTGACAAGGTGAGCCAATCGCAAACGCCGATTCAGTTCCGTGTGCTTGGCCTGGCACTGGGATATTGCGGTGCGGGATACCTGCCGTTTCACGCGGGGCAATGCCGCGTGGGCAGCACCTGTGGGTGGCCGCTGCGGGTCCAGCGCGGCAAAGCTTGAACTTTTGCTCGCCCAGCGCCGAGCCAACGGGATTCTGCCGGGCCTGTCGGCCAAATGAGGCGGCGGCCTGGCGCTTCCGGAGCGCTGCCTGGGCAGGCGCAGCAGGCGGTGGTGTTCCACCGCCGCGGCACGGATGTTTTGGCCTCGGTGGCATAGGGTGGGTGGCGTCCGAGGCCGCCGCGCCCAGAAACTTGCCGCCATCTTCAGCATCCAGCCGCCCGGCACCGCTTGTGCCGTCCGCGTCGTCCGGCACGGATCGGTTGCCCGCAGACCGTGACCGCGCAGTGCACGGGAGGGTTCGCTTCGTTTTGCCGCGGCTTGCCCTCGCCGCCGTGATACCTTCGGCGTCACCATTTTCCCGCGAATTTCTCGTTGTGCATCGTTACCCTATAAAAAATTGTGGACATATCCACGCTATATTTTCCGAGTTCCGCCGCGGCGGGCTGGCCCCTGGCCCGATGTTTGCACCAGCCGCGGCTCGCCGCCGGACGGCAAATTCACACGGCCTTCTTCGGGTAGTCGGCGCGTCCCTTGGAGGAAGGGTTGGGGCGCAACACGCAGAAGTCCCCGCCGCCGCGCAGGCCGGCCGCTTTTCGGCTGACGACCCACGGCGTCCGTGGAATCGGAGAGCGAAATCACGTCGTGCGCCAGCCAGCAACGGCCGCGCCGTCAGGCCGGGCACAATCTCGACAGCCTTACCCGGGTACTGCGCGGCCAGTTCCAGCAGCGGGTGGCCATACCGTGAACCCCCATCTGGAGCAGACCAGCGCCACGGTTTTTTGCCGCGCTGCGGTTTCCAGCGCCCAGCGGCGGCGATGTCTCCCGCGTCATGGAGGTGGCGTGAGCACTCCTGGAAAACGCGGCCGCACCGCTCCCACGCATAGACCGTGGTAGCCGCGGCACCTGCGGCGCTTTGCAGCGCGGCGCGGACCTGCGCGATCTTGCGCATTCACCGGGAGCCCATGAAAGGCTGGGTTATGGTTCATTTTTCATCTCAATCCCGGGGCAAGGACGGCACGGCCACAAAGCGAAGGTCGCCGACCCCGCGCCCATTTTCGGAAGGTACAGCACCCCGCCTCTTCGAGGCCAGCACCGCCGCACGCTCTGAACATTGTCCGCTGGCAATGCTCTGCGCACAAAGGGTGAGGGCGTAAAGCTGCCGGGAAACAGCCCGCAGCTGCTCGGCGGTATAAAAATTCATCTCCAGCCGTTGGCAAGGCAGAAGGCCGCCAGCCCGGCCTCATTTTTCGGGTCGATGCTGGCCACCCGGCAGACGCTCTGGTGCCGCAAAATGCGTCTCGGCGCAGAACGCGCGGAACACCCCTCCGCAAAACCTTTCCTGAGATGTCGCGCCTGCAGCCGACCAGCACCGCAATGCGCGGATGAGGTGCGGCAGCGCCTGGCCTGCCGGGGTCAGCGTCAGGGCACTCATCGCCATCGCAGGCGGGCACACAGCGGGCGGCGGGCAAATGGCGGTTCGACCCATAATGCACGGCACCCGGGGCAGCGCGTTGCTGACGGTCTGATGCGCTCGCTCGGCCACGGCAACCGGTGGCAGCGGGCCCACTTTCGTCCACAAAAAGGCCCCGCCATCCGTTGCGTGATGACGGCGCGGCAGACCGCCGCCAGCCGCCGCGCCAGCTCGTTGGCACCGCCCAGATGCCCCGGACAGCAGCGGTGGTGGCAAACTGTCCGCCCTCGTCCAGCACCACCACGGCGGGGTCAGCCGCCTTTAAGCTGCGGCAGCAGGGCGGCAATGGCCCGCACTGCGATGCCGACCGCCCTCATTAAAAACAAGGGCGTCTGCGGCAAAACTGCTCCTGCGTCCACGCTGCCAGTGACACCGCCCGCGCCGCATCGGGCCACGCTGCCGGGGCAGGCTGCGGGGAGGTCAACCGCGCCCGCGCCAGACCCACGCCGTGAAGGCAATGTGGCACACCATCATCCACCGCCCCCTTGCGGAACCCGGTGGTGAAGGCGAGGGTCATGGTGGCGGTCGCTGAAAGTCCCCCACCACGATGAGCGCGGTTTTGGCAATGCCCGCCGCGTGGACGCTTTCGGCCAGATTTCCACTGTGCAGCGCGCACAATTTTTGTTCCGGCCAGGTGCCTTGTAGACCACGGCGGCGGGCGTGGCCGCGGTGGGCCCCCTGCAGCAGCGCCGCCTGCACTTATCCACCAGACCGATGGGAGTGAAAATCACCATCGTGGCACCGTGCGCGGCCAGCGAGGCCAGCCGTTCGCCCTCCGGCACCGGGGTGCGGCCCTCCATCCGGGTGATGATAACGGTCGGCTGACGCCCGGCAGCCTGTACTCGGCGTTCGCCCGCCGCCGCAAAAAAGGAAACGCCCGGCGCGGGGATGCCCACAGGGGATTGCCAGCGTCCATCTGCCCCGGATGGCCCTGCAGGCGAGGGGTCACCGTGTGCAGACGCACGGTTGTTTTATGCGCTGCTTTTTGCATAACGGTTATCACCTGCTCCAGCGTCATTTCGGCGCTGTTGTAGATGGCGCAGTCCGCCCCGGCCAGCCCCCCAGCAGTGCCGGGCTGACGCAGACGTTCGCGTAGATGATACGTCCCCCGCCTGCAGCAGGGGCGCACCGCAAGTGATAAACTCCTCGGCGCGGGCCCGCCCCACAAAATTGTACCATCGTCGGCCTTTCGCTTTCCACATTTTAACAGTGTATCAGCATTTTTGTCTGGCCCAGCAGGCGCTCCGTTGGAAATACCACTGCCCCACCGTAGAACGCCCTGCTGCGCGGCGGTCAAAATCGCATCAGGCGGCATAACCGACCCGCGCAGCCCGCGCCCATCCAGGAACGGCAAGGCAGGCGTCTGTTGTGGCGGCGTCCATCGGGAGGCGCGGCAGGTTACCGTATCCCGCACAAGAGGGCGGCGTGAGTCTAGAATGCACCCGTTGCGCGACGCGTCCACGCCTATCGGGAATGGGTATTCAAGCAATGCCGCCCCACTTAAGCGAAACTTGCCCACTGGCCGACCGGCGGCACCTGCACAAACTGCTCGGATAACCGCCATATCAGCGCTCACCCACGATGAGTTTGAAATTTCACCACGGGAGTTTCCCCGCAGCTCCTTAAGATTTTTCCGCCAGATGGTCAAGGGCCATGAGTTGCCGGGGGCCAGTATCGAGGCGGCGGCTGCGCAGGCGGCCTCGATGGATTTCCAGCTGCAGCGAGTCGAGCAGCGCCTGCTGGCTCATCGGCTCCACAATGCCGCTGGTGCCCAGAACGCAAACGCCTTCCACCCCAAGATGCGGGTTGAAGGTGCGCTTGGCGGCCTCCTCACCGTCAATTGAGATTACCACCGCAAAGCCGCCGTCATAGCTCGCTTGGCCTGCGGTGCAGATCCTAATCATCTGGCGCGGCACGGGTTGATGGTCGCCGCGCCGACCGAGCTGGTCAAGGCCGGTTGGTCACCCGGCCCACCTTACGCCGCCGCCGTGCGGTGCATCGGGCCGCAGGGCAACCGCAGCAATGACCGGCAGGCCGGTGGTGGCGTTCATCGTCACCGCCATCCTCTGACGGATGGCGCACTTTTCGGCGCTGCCGGCAGAATCCGTGCGCACCTGCCACCACACGCGCGGCCTGCGCGCGCTTTCCGGCGTGCGCGGCCGGCGTCCCGCAGCCGCAACGCTCGCCGCACGCCAGCGCCGCACAGGTGCCTGTGGCAGCGCAGCAGCTTTTGCCCGCTGCGGATGTAATGCTCACTTCGGTTTTGCTGCGTTTTGCGAAGAGCGCCGCATTGTTCCGGCCGAGGCCGGAACAGCGTGCGGATTGGCGTTTACGGCGGAAACGCCACGACGAGACGCAGACCACGGCATCGGCCAGCTTGTGCTCGAGCTCGTGCAGCGTCACGATGATGGCAATATTGCGCCTCCCGCGCTGGTGCGCAGCTTCCATCAGCCCGCTTGCCCTTCACGTCCAGAAAGGACGTGTTGTCCAGAAGAAGCAGCCCGGTTGTTGGCAGACGCGCGACAGCAGACAAGGTGCTGGCCGTCACTGATCCGTAATCGCGGTCGGCCACTTCGCGCCTGCAATTCGCGCACGGCCTTATCCGCCGCGGAGATGCCCAGCCGCCCGGTAGCGCTCGGCTGCGCCACCTCAAAACAGGTGGTCAGCTCGGTGCGCGGGGCAGCATCAGCGCTGCCAGGGCGCGGGCCGCGGGTGTAGTCGGTCAGGCCTCTGTCCGTCCAGCAGCACCGCGCCGCCCTTGCCAGCTGGCCCGCCAGCGTTTTCAGCACGGTGGATTTACCCGCATCCTCCTGCCGCTTCCTCCGTTCTATTGCCGTCCGCCGCGCGGTAAATATCTACTACCAATGACCACGGAGGTGTCCTATGAAAAAGCTTCTGCTCTCCCTCTCCGCGCTGCTGCTTTTGGCCGCCCTCGTTTTTACCGGCATCTATTTTACCCGTTTTCAAAGCATGGCCGCCCTGCAAAAAATCACTGATTACAGCGATGGCTATAACCTCTACCGCATGGATATCCGCTACCGTTACAGCCTGAATGACCTCCTCGCCCGCGGCATCACCGATGACCAAAGCATGGTGGATGCCATCCTGGAAGAGGCGCTGCCGCTGCTGCCGGTCACTATCCAGGCACCCTCCTTCGGCTGCACCGCCTTTGCCGTAGTGGAGCAGGATGGTACCGCTTGCATGGGCCGTAATTACGATTTTCGCTACGATACCTCTGCCATGGTGGTCTATTGCTCACCACAGGATAGCTACCGCTCAGTGGCCTTCGCCGCCTTGGATAACATCCAGGCCAACACCCCGGAGCAAAGCCTGAAAACCCGCCTGGCTACCCTCACCGCACCTTTCATCTGTCTGGATGGCATGAATGAAAAGGGGGTGTCTATTGCTGTGCTCACCTTGGATAGCGAACCCACCTACCAGCAGACCGGTAAACCCACCATCACTCCCACCTTGGCCATCCGTCTGGTACTGGATCACGCCGCCACCACCGCTGAAGCAGTAGCCTTGCTGCGGGAGTATGATATGTTTGCCTCCGGCGGCCGGGATTATCACTTTTACATCACCGATGCCAGTGGAGATGGGCGTGTGGTGGAATATGACTGCGATGATCCCGCCCGTCCCCTGGTGGATACCCCCGCGGCAGCCGCCACCAACTTCTACGCGCTCTACCCGGATCGTGTCAAACCCAACCAGCGAAACGGTATCTACGGCCATGGCCGGGAACGCTACGATACTGTACTGAAAATATTAGCGCAGCAAAAGGATGTCCTCTCCCCCCTTACCGTATGGGATGCCCTGCGGGCCGTCGCCCAGGAGCCTGACTCCAAGGATATCACCAGCAATACCCAGTGGTCCATCTGCTTCCACAATAGCACTCTTTCCGCCGATGTGGCCTTGCGCCGCCACTGGGATAATATTTTCCGCTTCCGCCTGACTGAGAATACTGCCACTGCGCTTTCCTAATCCAAAGCGCAAAAAATCCCCCTTTCGGGGGATTTTCCTTTTATCTGTTACCGGTTCAGCAGCCATATCGCAATATTAAGATACGCCGCAAAGCACAGCCAAATGAGATAAGGAATCTGCAGATAGGCCGCCTTGGGGCTTATCTGCTCAAACCGCAAAGCCATGACCATCACCAGTGCAATGAGAAGCAGCAGCCAGATTACCGCAAAGCCCCACATCTCCCACCGGAAGAAGAAAAACGGCCACAGCAAATTCACCACCAGCTGCACGATATAGAGATTCCGGGCAGGCTTAGCATGGGCCTGGTCGGCGTTCCATACCATCGCCATTCCTATCGCCATCAGCAGATACAGTACCGCCCACACCACCGGAAACAGCCACCCCGGCGGTGATAACGGCGGTTTTATATAGTTTTCGTAGTTGCCCCCGCTGCCGGAAAGGATCCCCGCCAGCACCCCGCCTGCTATGGTCGGCAGTGTCGCCCACAGGTAGGCTTTCCACGGTTTTTGCTTCATTGCCACGCCCCCCTTTGCCCTTAGTATACGCACCGGGTCCATCCTCTATGCAGCCGGCAAATGGCCACCCCGCAGGGCGGCGCTCCGCGCCGTGACGGGCCTTTCAGCCCGTCCCCGCGGCTGCGGCCGCGGCCCCTGCGGGGCCCGCCTTCTGCTCCTCCTCCCCTCCCAGCAGAATCCTGGCCATGGCGGCAGCCCGCCCCTGCGGGGCTGCCGGGCTTCGCCCGGCTCGGCGCGCTGCGCGCGCCGGGGCTGCCGCCCCTCCCCTTTTGCAAACTCTCCCCCATGTTAAAATGTATTGCTTGCTTCCCCGCCGCCTTTTGTGCCATAATAGCGGGTAGATACCACCAAGGGAGGTAATCAACATGCTGGGCGAAAATATCCGCGCACTGCGCAAAGCCCGGAGCCTTTCCCAGCAGGAACTGGCCGAACGGCTGCATGTGGTCAGGCAGACCGTCAGCAAATGGGAGCAGGGGCTCTCGGTCCCGGATGCCGATATGCTGGTGCGGCTGGCCGAGTGCTTGGAGGTCCCCGTAGAGGAACTGCTGGGCGCTCCAAAGCCGGAAAGCACCGCCCCGCTGGAACCGCAAGCGGTATTGGCGGATAAGCTGAGCGCCCTCACCGGCCAGCTGGCGGAGCAGAATCACCGCCGGCGCCGCTTCTGGAAATGGGTCGCCATCGCCGCCGGGATATGCGGGCTGTTGCTGCTGCCGCAGCTAGTGCTTACCCTGCTCATGCTGGGGTATGGCCTCCCGGCCAATAGCAGCATCGGCATCATCGGCGGCGCGGATGGCCCCACCGCTATTTTCATCACGGCCGGCTTTCCCTGGGGCCTGCTCTTCGCCATATTGGGCTGCATCGCCCTGGTGATACTGGGCATCATTATGGGCCGCCGCCCGGACTAAGGAGGAACCTATGAAACGATTTTTCGCTATTATTCTGGCCAGCGTATTGCTGCTTACCGCCTGCGGCAAGCAGGTCACCACCCACCGCATCGAGGATAAAGATTGGCAGGTCGTCACGGTGCAGTCCACCCAGGATGGCAGCATCCTTTTCATCGGGAACAGCATGCAGGAGATCTACCCCGATGCCGCAGTGCTTGAACTGACCTGCCGGGCCGAAAACGGCAAGCTCACTTTTACCTCCGGCACGCAAAGCTGGGAGGGCAGCTACACCCGGCAGGATAGCGGCGGTGTGGAAGCCACCATTTACAGCCTCACCGTAGGGGATGAAACCGGCCCCGCGGCGGTATCGGTCACCACCCGGCAGGATGGCAGCGCCGAGCAAACGCTGGTGCTGCAGTTGGGCGGGTACTCGCTGTACTTTGCCGCGGCCGCTTCGTAAAGTTTTCGGTCAAGCCTTTTTCAAAAGGCTTGCAGTTTCCAAAGACAGCGTCTTTGGTCGCCCATTTCAATGGGCGAAACCCCTTAAGGCCGGAGGGCGCTCCGAAAGGGGATGAATTGTGGGGATGACCCAGTGTGGTCATTCCCACAAGAGGGGGAGCCCTGCAAGAGAGGGCTTCCCCTTAGTTTCCCCTTTAGTAAGCTTTCTTTTCGCCGAACAGGCGAAAAGAGCATCGGCAGGGCGTCTCTCTGCCCGCCCTCACAGAAGGCTTTTTTCCTCCACCGATAAAGAGCAAAAACCGTCCCCCACCGGCTCATCACCGATGGGGGACATTTTATGGCGTATTCTTTTACTTGTTTAGGTCAGGCGCCGATACGGGCGGGCGGCGGAAGTGAGAGTGCTGCTCGAAGGCATAAGCGATCTCGATGAGCTTCGCCTCGCTCCACGGACGGCCGATGATCTCCATGCCGACCGGCACACCGATGGGCGCATTCTCATCGGGCGCAAAGCCCGCAGGAACCGCGATGGAGGGGAAACCGGTGGAGGAGCACAGCACGCCGTTGCGCTGCTGCTGGTTGGCGCCGATCTTGCAGACCAGCTGCTGCTGATGCGGATAAACCATGGCATCCAGGTTCAGGTCGGCCATGATCTTCAGCACATGGGTGCGCACACCGATCTTGTTATACATCTTCTCCAGATAGCGGGGAGAACCCACCTCGCGGGTCATGGCATCGCGCATATTGCTCTCGCTAAAGGGATGGAACAGGCCCTTTTCCAGAATCTCCGCCATGCTGTGGATCTGCCAATCCTCAGGCAGGGTGGCCAGATACCCGTCCAGGTCATGCTGGAAGTCATCCAGGTGGACGGAAACCTCGCTGGTCAGCCACGGCTGATCGATGTTATCGGTCACAGGCACCAGGGTAGCGCCGTTCTCCTCAAAAACCTTCAAGGCATTGCGCACCACCTTGTTGGTGGATTCATTGATCTCTTCCTTGCCAAAGAGGCTCTCCAGCACACCAATGCGGCGGCCCTTCATGCCGTCCACATTCAGGTGGTCCATGTAGCACTCCTCGTGGCCCACGCTCCAGGCGGTCTCGGCGTCATCGGGGTCATAGCCCTTAATAACATCCAGGCAGCGGACTGCGTCCTCCACGGTGCGGCAGATGGGGCCGGCGGTATCCTGCGTCAGGGAATAGGGCACGATGCCCGCGCGGGAAACTAGACCAATGGTGGGACGGATGCCGACCAGGCTGTTGGCGGAAGAGGGGGAACGAACGGAATTGATGGTATCAGTGCCCAGGCCGATGATACCGATATTGCAGGCGATGGAAGCGCCGGTGCCGCCGGAGGAACCGCCGGGGGTACGGGTGGGATCATAGGGGTTCACCGATTGACCCATCACCGAGCTGATGGTCTCGCCCCAGATGGCGAACTCATGCAGGTTGGTCTTGGCCAGAATGAGAGCACCCGCTTCGCGCAGCTTCTTGGTCACAAAGGCATCCTTATCCGGCACCCAGCCCTCCAACGCGATGCTGCCGGCGGTGGTGGGCATATCGGTGGTATTAAAGTTATCCTTCAGCATCACAGGGATACCATGCAGCGGGCCGCACAGCGCGTGGTGCTCTTTTACATAGGCGTCAAAGGCATCCGCCTCCTCCAGCGCCTTGGGGTTTACACAGATGATGGAATTGATGGCCGGGCCCTCGTGGTCATACGCCTTGATGCGCGCGATGTAATCCTCGCACAGCTCGCGGCAGGTCAGGGTTCCGTCCAGATAGGCGGCCTGCACCTTGGCCACAGTGGTCTCCATAATGTTAAATTTGCTCATGGGGCTACTCCTTCCTTTTTCCCGGGATAAGCACTTTTTCTCCTACTTACCCATTTTGTTATTTTCATTATAAGCCTCCAAAATGCCTTCGTCAACGGCTTTTTACCGCCTTGTGGCCCTTTCACAACCCGTCTCTCCCCCGCAGCCCGCGCTTTGTTTTCTGCCCCTAACGGTCGTCCCCTGCAAACCGAAAATAAGGGCGCAGCCCGTTCCGGCTTCGCCGGAACCCACGAGCTTCGCTCGTGGCGCCCGCCTCCGGCGGGCGGGGGCTGCGCCCCCCTCCTTTCATGTCCCGCTTCTTCCCTTCTCCCACCATGCACACGGCGGCCGCGGGTCGCCCCGCAGCCGCCGTACTATGTTCATTTTATTGCAGCCCTTATTTATAGCGCACAAGCTCCTTTAGTTCTTCCAACTCATGCACATTGTAGTACTGTGGAGAAAGCAGCTCGGCACCGTCCGGAGTTGCAAGCCAAGTATTTCCAAATAGAAAGCCATCTTTATCGCTAAGGACGCTGGGGTGTAGGGTCAGTACCATGTTGGGGACGATCTCCATCTCATTCATATTGCCAATGTCCACTCCGTCACCCAAATCATGCCCCATACCATGACCGCTCCATACACCGGTCTTGCAGCCGTTTTGGGCCACTACCTTTTCCACGGCCTTGGCTACATCTGCCACGGTGTTGCCTATCTTCATCGCTTCCGCGCCGGCAGCCTCTGCTTCCTTTATTACTTCCAGAATGTGCCGTACCTCTGGCTGGCAGCCCTTGCTGAAAAAGATCGGCCGCAGCACCTGTGTCCAGTAGCCAAAGGGCCCTGCAACCTCCGCCGAATAAACGGTAGCGGTATCCCGCTCCATTCGGTAGTCAGTTGGACGGCAGATAAAAGAATGCGGATGTTGAGAGCGCACCAGCACCAAAGAATCCTCCGCGCCATGTGCCCTCAGGTAGCCTTCCCCAGCGCCTACCATCTGGCGTTCAGTAGCACCTACCTCTATCATCTTCACCACATGCTCAAAAGACTCCACCGCGATGCGGGTGGCCTCTCGGGTCAGCTCCACCTCAAATTCGGATTTCGGCTGACGAGCCTTGGTGTAGGCATCGGTAATATCCACAATCTCAGCACCGGCATCCAATATTGCCTTCTGGATCGGCACCGGCAGCTCGGCGGTCGCGTACATTCCCACTCGGGGCTTCGTCAGCCCCAACTCGCGGATCCAACCACACACCGTTTCCACCATTGGGCCGCAGTAAATATTCTCATCCGGCAGCCAACTCAAACGGCGGGCATGGAACTGCTGTCCTACAGTGGGGATAATCAGCCGAGGCATCTCACCCGGCTTCATAAAAACAAAATCACGGCGAGTCGTTAGCTGATAGCCTGAAACATACTTAGTCGCTATCTGGTAGGCCTGCTGGGCAGTCGATGTCAGCACCAGTGCGTCCACCCTGGTATCCACCATCAGTTTATCCAGCAGCGCCACTCGTCTATCCCGTTCTGCTACATATTTCGCGTCTGTAATCATTTGTTTTTCCTCTCGTTTGTTATTTGACCAACTCTTTTAGATCCTCCCAATAGGGGGACTCCCTGTACTTATCGGTTAGGCAGCGAGCTCCACCCTCAGTGGACACATAAGTATCTGCGTACAGCACTCCCTCTCCGTTTTTATCCAGCAAACTGGGATGGAAGGTCAGAATCATATTTGGTACGATCTCCATCTTATTGGATTCTCCAATATTATACCCATCGCCCAAATCAATTCCCATGGAGTGCCCTGCCCATACGCCCTTGGAAAGCCCATACTTTTGCGCTACCTTGTTGATGGCTTCATCTACATCGCAGATGAGGTTGCCGGGGCGGAATTTCTCCACACCAGCCTGGATTGCCTCTTTCACCTGGCACAGCACCTCGTAGGCCTCACGGTGGCTCCCTCTGGAAAGGAAGATGGGCCGGATGATCTGTGTCCAGTAGCCGTACACTCCGGCAATCTCCACTGAAAACACAAACAGATCGTCCTTTTCAATGCGGCGGAAGGTTGGACGGTTAATAAAGGCATGGGGGTACTCTCCTCGGGAAAGGATCAGCAGATCCTCGGCACCGTGAGCACGCAGATAGCCCTCAGCATAGCCAATGACCTCCTTTTCGGTCACGCCGGGCCGGATATATTTCACAACCTCCTCAAAGGCTGCAATCGCCAGGTCGGAAGCCTCCTGAATCAGCTGCAATTCATAGGGGGCTTTGGGCGCCTTAGCCACTACAAAAGCCTCGGTAATGTCCACAATCTCCGCCCCGGTTTCGTAAAGCGCGTCCGTAAAGAACTTGGGATACTCCCCCAGTGATGGAACACCCACCCGGGGATGTTCCCCGGGCAGCGCCTCTATCCTACGGCAGATTTCGCCCACCATATCCGGTGTGATAACCACATGGTCCGCGTCCAGAAAGGTCTTCAGTCGGGCATGGAAGCCGGCATCGGCACGCCCCAGCAGGGCAATGGGCTGTTCCCCCCGCACCATCATGGAAAACATATGCCCGCAGGGGGTCGCCAGGTCGGTCATGTATTTCACATCCGCCTGATACGCCATCGCGCCGTTTCCATGGCACACCATCACAGCTAGGTCGTTTTCCTCCATCAGCCCGTTTAGGACCGCCATCCGGCGTTCCCGTTCCGCTATATGCATTTCCCTTGTGCGCTCCATATAGGCCTGCCCCCTTTATAGCGACATTCCCAGCAGCGAAGGCAGGAATGTAATAATTCCTGGAACGAATACCATCACCAACAGCACCGCCAGGCATAGCCCCACCAGAATAAACGCGTGCTTTGTCATACAGTCAAAGGGCACCTTGGCAATACCGGCTGCCACAAACAGGTTAACGCCAAAGGGCGGGGTAACCATACCAAGCGAAACGCAGATAATCATAATAATACCCAGCGTAATGGGACTTACATTAAAGGAGCGCATCACCGGCACCAAAATAGGCGTCAGCACGATCATGGCGGCGTTAACAGACATAAAGCAGCCAATGATGGTCAGCAAAATGATCAGTGCAATCAAAATACCAGCAGCGCTGCTGAAGATCCCCAGGAACCAGTCGCTCAGCATCTTGGGCACACGGTTGGTGGTAATGATCCAGTTAAACCCATCGGCCAGCGAGACGATCAGCATCGCGGAAGCAGCGGTAATACCGGATTCAATAAACATTTTTACAATGTCCTTGAACTTGATTTCTTTATATACCAGCACACCCAGGATCAAACCGTAAATGACCGCAATGCCGGAAGCCTGTGTGGGGGTAAAAATACCGGAATAAATACCACCCAGAATGATGACGGGCATGGCAATGGCAGGCAAACCGTCCGCAAAGACCTTCGCCTTATCCTTAAAGGTAGGCGCATCCACAGGGGCGGGCTTGTAGCCGTTCCTGCGGGCAATGATATAGGCATAGATCATCATGGCAAGCCCCAAAATGATACCAGGAACGATACCAGCACAGAACATGGTGCCCACTGAACACCCAGCCAGCGTAGCGTAAATGACCATGGGGATACTGGGCGGAATGATAATACCTAGGCCGCCCGCAGAGCCCATCAAAGCGCCAGCGAAGCCTACATCATAGCCGTCATTCACCATAGCAGGAATCATAAAGACACCCAAAGCCGCCACGGTAGCAGGGCCGGAGCCGGAAATGGCTGCAAAAATCATGGCGGCCAACACAGCCACAATGGCCAGGCCGCCACGGATGCGGCCGACAAACAGCCGGCAGAAATTGATCAGTCGGCGTGAAATACCACCCATGTTCATAATGCTACCCGCCAGCATAAAGAATGGGACTGCCAGCAGCGAAAGATTACTGGTGGAATCGTAGCACTGCTGCGCCGTCAGCATCAGCGAGGAAGCGCCGTGAGTCAGGTTGGTCACAATGGACGCAAAGGACATGGAAAACGCAATGGGCGTTCCCAGGAACATCGTCACCAGGAACAAAGCCAACAGCATGATTAACATTACGCAGCAACCTCCTCTTCATCCTTCTTTGTAAAGTCATGGTAGATTGTAAACAAAATACGGATCAGCACCAGGGCAAAGCAAACCGGCACAGCCAGCTCACCCACGGCGGTGGGCCACCGGGTAATGGAATACACCGACCCCAGTCTTATTTGCATGGAAACCAGCGCAATGCCGGAGGCCACCACATATCCGCTTACAAAAATGCAGATCAAATCGGTAAACAGCACAACCCATTTGGCTATCTTTTTCGGCATCTTTCTCACCAGGAACTCCACCCCCAGGTGGCTTCTGGTTCCTGCCGCTACCGAAGCACCGGAAAGAATGCACCACACCAACATAATGCGGTTCACCTCAGTGGTCCACATCAGGTTGGCGTGCAGCACCTTTGCGTCCAGTACTTCTATTGCCGTGACGATAAGCATAACAGTGATGGAGCCAAACAGCACTATTTTCTCCAGCATCCCTATTCCCTTATCCATGGCATCTATTATTTTTTTCATCAAAAACACCTCTGCTGTCTATAAGAATAACTGCCCGCGCACACCGTTTCGGGCGGCGGGCAGTTACCGTCTTTCAGTTATTCATGTTTTATCTCGTCAGGATATCAGTCCCAGGTTACTCCCACAGCGTCCATCCAGGTCTTCAGCACATCGGCACCGATGGTGGCCTCCATTGCCTTCCATACAGGCTTAGCCGCCTTCTGGAATTCCAGCCACTGCTCATCGGTCAGGGTGTTCACCTTCATTCCCTTTTCATTCACCAGGAAATCATAAGCAGCGTCATTCACCTCGGGCGCCAGCTCCTTGATATCTTTGGAAGTCTCCACGGCGCATTCCTTCAGAATATCCTGCTGCTCAGTGGTCAGCTTATCCCAAAAATCTGCGTTGACCGCAAACAGCGAGAAGGACCAGATATGGTTGGTAATAGAAAGATACTCCTGCACCTCATAAAAAGCCTGGTTCTTAATGGTGTCCAAGGGATTCTCCTGGCCGTCTACCGTACCGTTCTGCAGGGACATATAGAGTTCGGCCATCGACATGGGAACTGCAGATGCCTTGAATTCCTTCATCCATGCCACCAGAGTGGGAACATCCAGCACGCGGAAGCTGAGCCCTTCCATATCCGCAGGGGCCTGGATGGGGTGCTTACTGTTGGTAAACGCTCTCATTGCAATCGGCAGATAGGCCAGGCCCACAACATTGTTGCTGTCACGCAGCTTATCCAGCATCATTTGACCGGCTTCACCCTGACAGGCGGCATAGGCGCTGTCGCTGTCACGGAAGAAGAAGGGCTGATAGAATAGCTGCCATGCATCGGTGTTGGGGGGCGGCGGAACAATAGCCATATCAATGTCGCCGGACTGCAGCAGCTTAAAGGTGGTCTGGCTGTTGCGGCCGGAAAGCTCACCATTGCTGTAAATATCAATTTCAATGGTACCGCCGCTCTTCTCCGCCACCAGCTTTGCGAAGTTTTCCATACCAATGGAGTTTGCTGTTTCGGGGGAATAGTCGTGTGCCAGGCGGATCTTGGTTACGGTTTTTTCGGGGTCACCCTGTTTACCGGCGTTTTCGCCGCAGGCAACCATAGAAAGCACCATTACCAAAGCAAGCACAAATGCTAAAACCTTTTTCATGTTTACCTCCTACATCAATTTCATTTTTTGCTCTTTTTCCGAGGACTTTTGTCCTTGTTTGTAATTATACATAAAATGAATCTCGATGTGAAACGACTCTTTGTTGTATTGTTAGTATAAAAATGTTATAATAACAAAAAGTCCCCCACCGTAATGCGTATTTTAACTAACCAAATGCTCAGAATCCGTTAATATTCACCATGCTTTTCTTCAATCTGTTCAAAAACAGGAGGTCATTTTTGTGAACATTCACAGCCTTCAGTACTTCTGCAGCGTGGCAAAGCACCTCAATTTTTCCAAAGCGGCCGAAGAATGCCATATTGCCCAAACCGCCATGAGCCGCAGCATCGCCGCCATGGAAGATGAACTGGGATTTCGTCTCTTTGATCGTACCCGTCACCATGTAGAGCTGACCCCTGCCGGTGCCTACTTTCTTAAGGAAGCCGCCCAAATCGTGGAACAGTATAATTTCTCTCTCCAGTCCGGCCGGGAGATCTCCCGTTCCTCCTCCACCCGGCTAGATATCGGCTTTGGCGGCTATGATATGAATTTTGCCAGGTTTTATGTCAGCCGCTTTATGCGGCTCCACCCGGAGTGTTCCATCGTTCTGCGGGAATACCACTACGATAAGATCTTCGGCAGTCTGCTTTCCCGCACCTGCGATGTCATCTTTACCGCGCAAACCCGCATTGAAGATGAGGCCGCTGTACGGCAGGTGCTGGTCTCGCACTCTAACTATATTGTCGGTGTCGGCCTCTGTCACCCTCTCAGTCAGTACGATACCATCACGCCTGATCAGCTCAATGGTATGCGCTTCATCTGTCCCGTTGATATTAACGGCAGCTGGGAACAAGCCCGGACCCTCAACCACCTGTTTACCCATTACGGCATCAAACCCGGTCCCATCACTCGTACCAATTCCGCCATTGCCGTTACTACCATGCTGGATTTGGGCATGGGCGTTACCTTTCTCACCGAGGACATCGTGCTAGCCAACCAAAATGTCAAAAAAATCCCCCTCCTGTTCGAACAGCCCGCCACCAAATGTCATGTTGCCGCCAACCTCATTCCATCTAAGCGTCCCCTCATCAATCAGTTCATGGACTTCGTGGCACAAACGCCATTCCATGCGGATTAAGCTGCCGTCGCCCATAAACAATTATTGGCCGGTTTATTCGGCTCTTCATTTACACAAGTACAAGGAGCATTCCCATGATCGATTGGAAATCCATTCCCAAAATAGATGCCCATATCCACCTGCTCCCTCCCGATGTGATCGAAAACAACTGGGGAAACGGCGACCGTTTCGTTGAGTACGGCAGCGTGGATGACTACCTGCGGCTCATGGATCAGTACCATATCGAAGCCGCCTGCGTCATGCCGTTCAATGATCCCTACATGCTCTCCATGGATTTTCAGGCCAGCTCCGTCCATAATAACCTGCTCGCCATGTGCCTGCAGGCGGAAAACTGCCTCTTCTGTTTCGCGGATATCGATATCCGCAACCCGGTCGAAACGACCTTGGAACTCCTGGAAAAGGCCCTGGAACAAAAAAAATTCTGGGCGTAAAAATTCACCCCACCAATACCGGCTACCCCGTGGACGGTGCCTATTACGACCGTGTTTTCGCGTGGGCCGATCAAAGCCGTGTGCCGGTGGAGATCCACTCCTATCCCAGGACCCATCTCCCGGATGATGTCTGTTCCCCCTCACGCATCAGGAATGTTATCCGGAACTACCCCGCACTGCGCGTTTCCGTGGCGCATGCCGGCGGGTTCCAATGCGAGGAGCTCATCGGTCTCGGCCTGTACTTCAATATCTCCGCTGTGTTGACCGATTGGGCCGGCCAATACGGCATCGAAAAAACCAACCATATTCTAAGGCAGCTGGATGTCAACCGGCTGGTATTCGTCACCGATTACCCCGATAACCGCAAGCTCACTCCGTGCGAAATCTATGACCGGTATTTCGTAATCCTCGGCAGCATGGGGCTTGCCTTTGGGGGAGCGGAAATCCCACGGATTCATCGCGTAAAGCACGCTCACGCTCTAACTGCCAGTCTGAACTATCCCCTAAATATAAAAAGCAAAGGAGAACCACCATGGATTCTGTCAAGCTCGCCGTCAATGGCACCCTCATGCGGGGCCTCCCGCTGGAAAAGAACCTCCTCGATGCCGGCGCCTTCTTCCTGCGGGAAGCCGCCACTGCCCCTTGCTACCGCCTGTGGAGCATCAATGACAACAACCCCGCCATGCTGCGGGTGGATCCCGCCGACCCCCAGGCCGTCAGCGTCGCCGTGGAGGTATGGCAGGTTCCCGCCGCCCGGCTCGCCTCCGTCCTTATGAAGGAGCCCGAAGGTCTCTCGGTCGGCAAGGTCACCCTCTCTGATGGTGAGGTCGTTCTCGGCGTCATCGGTGAGCCGGAGCTCGTCCGCGGCCAAAAGGAGATCTCCTCCTACGGCGGCTGGCGCAGCTATATCGCCTCACTCTGATCCATCCGGCGCCGCCGCTCCGCTCTCATCGCGTCGCCATCCCCCTTTCCTTTTGTGGAATGACAACGCTCCCCCGCTTCGCGGCGGCGCCTGTCCCGCGGCTCCGGCCGCACCACATCTTGCCCTATATGCAAAAATCGGAGATGCCGCAGCGTCCCCGATTTTTTATTTGCCCTTGTTCAGTTGTTCTTTTCTTCCTCCGGCAGCAGACTCGTCATGCTGTGCAGGCTGATGCCCAGCGTCGAAGCATTGTGCAGCAGCGCCGAAGTCGTCGGCGGGATCAGTCCCGCCACCCCCAGGATGATCAGCATCAGGTTAAAGCCAACGATCGTCCGGTAGTTCTGGTGGATCCGCGCCATCAGCGTCTCACTCAGCCGCCGCAGCGTCACCAGCGCAAAGAGATCCTCCGAGCCAATGGTGATATCCGCGATCTCCCTGGCAATGGCCGCGTCCGCCTCCGAAAGGGCCGGGGAATCGTTCACCCCGTCGCCGATCATGATAACGGTATGGCCCTTCACCTTCTCCTCCCGGATAAAGTTTGCCTTATCCCCGGGCAGCATCTCGGCATAGCAGGCATCCACGCCCACCAGCACCACCGCGTCCTGCGTCCGGCCGTATACCTTTACCTCGGTCACACCCTCTACCGCGCGCAGGCTGTATTCCAGCAGATCCGCCTCCCGCAGCGTCCTTTGGAAGCGCAACACAGGTGCCGCAACGCGCCACCGGCTCATGG
>VOFK01002116.1_pt1 | contig 20258 bp, 39 predicted proteins | sample 5384121 | NCBI WGS metagenome assembly VOFK01 (sample SAMN12384730, study PRJNA508395) | human gut metagenome | isolation source: healthy gut J | host: Homo sapiens | reverse complement strand
AGTTACGTAGGCTGCTCCTGGGGATAGATGCAACGTCTCCCCGGTTTGAAAAACTATAGGAGACATACCATTGACTACGAGTTTCTGACTGAAACAACAGAAACAGTGGTGGAGATAGCATTTATACAAATTGTCCTTAATCGATTTTTCTAATCATTTCAAAATAAGCTTCTAAGTAAAGGCCGATTCTTTCATCCAGATCATTAAAAAGATTTTTTCTTGATTTCTGAGTGAGGCAAAAATCTCCAAACAATCGCCTTCCTCATTTCAGTAGCGATTTTCATTTGAATTATAATAAGGTTAATCAGCACACAGGTGGAACAAAAGTTCGATATTTCCTACTAGTTCAAAAACAAAGTCAGTTAGCAAGTTAACATTTAAGGCGTGTGGATCTATGGGTTCGATATTACTTCGCACGAAATATGACCCAATTTATAGTGATGTGCGTCTTTTATCCGATAATTTTAAATGTAATTAATATGAAAGTCGTTCTTCTCGCCGGAGGCTTCGGCTCCCGTATTTCTGAGGAGTCTCAGTTTAAACCAAAGCCAATGATCGAGATTGGTGGTATGCCCATCCTTTGGCACATTATGAAAGAGTATGCTTACTATGGGCATACTGAATTTATTATTTGTGCTGGTTATAAGCAGGAGTATATCAAGGAGTGGTTTGCTAACTACTTCCTTTACAACTCCGATGTTACTTTCGATTACCGCAATGGTAAAAACGAGATGACCGTACACCAGACCAATATGGAGTCTTGGAAGGTAACGGTGGGTTGATACAGGCTACAACACCATGACCGGTGGGCGTATTAAGCGCATCCAGGAGTATGTAGGTAATGAACCTTTCCTCATGACCTATGGAGATGGTGTGTGATGTAGAGATTGATAAGCTCATTGAGTTCCACAAAAAGCCATGGCAAGCTCGCAACTCTTACTGCTGTTAAGATGGTACAGGATAAGGGCGTGCTGGATATTAGCGAAAACAACTCTGTTCGTTCATTTCGTGAAAAGAATGCGAGCGATGGTGCTCCCATCAATGCGGGCTATATGGTTCTCGAACCACAGGTATTCGACCTTCTTGATGGTGATGCTTGTGTGTTTGAAAAAACTGCTCTTGTTGAATTAGCAAACAAGGGTGAATTGATGTCATATATCCACGAAGGCTTCTGGCAGTGTATGGACAACATCCGTGAGAAGAATATGCTTGAGAACCTTTTAGATCAGGATAAGGCTCCTTGGAAGCGTTGGGATCGTCAGGTTCCTTCTATTGAAGCACGTAAAGTAACCGGCAATATTTAGTCTATGGTAATGGCAAAGCAGAGAGAATCGAACATAGAGTTACTGCGACTGGTTGTGATGGCATTTATTGTACTCCATCACTTCATATTTCTCACGGTTTAGGACAGTACAGATTCTTGTCATTCGGTAAAACTCCGTTATTGTCTTCTTCACAGATTGACTATGCTTTGATAGTTGACAGTTTCTTGATTGCAGCTGTAGATGTATTTATATTGATCTCAGGCTATTTCTCTATTAAGTTCAAAGCTAGCGGATTTGTTAAGCTATTCTCTGTTGTCTCATTTTTTGCAATGATTGGATTTTGTAACTACTTGTATACTAATGGTTTACAGGGGGTGATTGGCTCGATTGGCAGAATAGCTCAGAGAGGTATTTTTGTAATATCCAATAAAACCTATTGGTTTATACAGTATTACTTCATACTGATGTTCTTGAGTAGCCCAATTAATAAGTATGTTGAGGTTGCAACAAAAAAAATCATTGTTGACAACAATTCTTATATTATTGTTTGTCAATGTCTATTTGGGATGGATGCAAGATGTAACATTTGTAACTGATGGTTATAATCTTACCAATTTTATAATGCTCTATTTGATTGGTCGCTACTTGAAGATATATTATCACAAACACATCGCTAGAAAATACGATTTGCTTTTTGTTTGCAGGATCATCCACCATTACGGCAATTCTTGCAGTTGTCCTTCACCGCAGTGGAATAGATACCTATCGTGTGTTTTGCTACAATAGTCCATTTGTGTTGATAAGTGCGATATCGTTGTTTATGTTGTTTACAAAGATTCAATACAGAAGTAATGTAATAAACTATTTGGCTGCATCTTGCTTTTTGTCTATATACTTGATGCAAGAGGGCGGTATTCATTGCTATGGTCAAGTTCGAGAGTTATATTTGCAACATGGATTTACATTCAACTTTTGGATTGGGATATCTCTACTCTTTGTTCTTTCTATGTTCTATACCACTGGCAGTAGATAAGTTGCGTCTGTTGATATTTAGTCACGTAGAAAATAAGGTTTCACAACTATTGGATAAACACATATTCAAGAGATTTTTCGAATGAGAAAACTGCCGGTTGTATCTGTTATTGCAAATATACTGCTTGTTGGCTATATATTGATTAATTGGGCTACTACTAACTCAAACAATTATCAATGGAAGGCAGAAGAGTGTTTGAAAGGATGGATAAATAGTTTGTATTCATTAAGAGACACTGTCGATATCGTATTCTTGGGGAATTCGATTACCTATGGAGGTCTTTTCGAAGCGGAATTTTCCGATAAGCGAATCTGTAATTTGGGCTATCCAAGTGATGATTTATGTGGAATGACAGAACGCATCAATCAGATTATGGCACTACATCCTGCCAAGGTGTTTCTTATGGGAGGAATTAATGGTTTGACTAACCAAGATCTTAATGATTTCGAAAACGAATACGAAACCTTGGTAAAATCACTTTGAAGGATTCAATGCCGTTAACTGTCATCTATTTACAATCCATCCTTCCTGTCAACAAGGCAATCAAAAATATCAATGTTCCTAGCTGCCAAAAAGATAATCGAAGCGAACGGCATCATAGAACAAATTGGTAGAAAATATGAGTGCAGATACATTAATCTACACTCACTTTATGCAGAGGATAATATTCTTCCTAACAGATATACTGCCGATGGGGTTCACTTACTTCCTGATGCATATAAAATATGGTTTCAAGTAATAAAAGATTACGTATATGAATAAATCTTTGAAAGAAAGGGCTACCATCATCCAGCGTCGGTTGATAGCAGATGATAGAGGTTGGTTTCTGAAAAGCAATTACAGGAACAGAGGAGGGCATACCTACTCATACTGGTGAAGTTTATCTCACCATGGGCAAATTTGGGCAGGCTAAGGGTGGGCATTATCATCCTGAGGCTGTAGAGTGGTTCACCATCATTGAGGGAAGTGCTATTCTCAAACTGGAGGACATGGAGACTCATGAGCGTCTCGATATTGAAATGTCTTTGGTAAAGGCTATCACGGTATTTATTCCTAATAATGTAGCTCACGTTGTGGTGAACAATGGTGATAAGGACTTTATCCTTTTGGCTTATACGGATAAACTGTATGATCCAAAGGATACAATTACATACGAGATAAAAGGTTAAAGATTTAATAATTTGAAAGTTAAAGAAATGAACATTGATATATATAATGGTTTCTTTAAAGGTAAGAAAGTACTTGTAACAGGTCACACAGGTTTCAAAGGTCTCTTGGCTTTGTGCATTTGGCTCCACGAACTTGGAGCTAAAGTAGTAGGTGTAAGTCTTGACCCATATTCAGAGCGCGATAACTTTGTGCTCTCTGGCATTGGCAACAAGATTAAAGCAGACATTCGTGCCGATATTCGAGATGGCGAGATGATGAAGCATATCTTTGCTAAAAATCAGCCTGAGATCGTCTTTTCATCTTGCAGCTCAACCACTCGTTCGTCTCTCATATGAGATTCCTGTGGAGACTTACGAAGTGAACGTGATGGGCACTATTCACATCATGGAGGCTATTCGTGCCATCAAGAGCATAAAAGTGGGCGTGATGATTACAACTGATAAATGTTACGACAATTGCGAGCAGCTCGAAGGTTATGTTGAGACCGATCCATTCGGGAGGTTACGACCCATACTCTTCTTCAAAGGGCGCTTGTGAGGTATCTATCCAGTCATGGAGACACTCGTTCTTCAATCCTGCTGACTATGGAAAGAAGCATACCGTATCGCTCGCCAGCGTACGTGCAGGTAATGTAATCGGTGGTGGTGATTGGGCAAAGGACCGTATCATTCCTGATTGTATTCGTGCCCTCGAAACCACCAAGATTATAGACATCCGTTCTCCTAAGGCAGTTCGTCCTTGGGAGCATGTCCTTGAACCACTCTCAGGCTACATGCTTCTCGCTCAGAAGATGTGGAACGATCCAACCGGTTATTGCGAAGGCTGGAACTTCGGCCCTGAGGCAGAAAGTGTCCTGACCGTTTGGGAGGTAGCAACCGCCATCATCGAGAACTTCGGCTTTGGTGAGCTGAAGGACGTAAGCGATCCTAATGCCCTCCATGAGGCAAACCTCTTGATGCTCAACATCAACAAGGCAAAGACCCGTCTCGGCTGGAAGCCTCGTTTGAATGCCAAAGAGTGTGCAGTCCTCACTTCCGATTGGTATAAGCGATATAAAACAGAAAATGTATATAACCTCTGTGTGGAGGAGATAAATAAGTTTATAGGATGAAGATTTCGATATTAGGAACAAATGGCTTCCTCTCAACAGCCATTGCTAAATATGCCAACGAAGCCGGATGGGCTTTGGATATGTACGGACTTGATGAACCTGTTGGTCACAAGTATGACAATTTCTATAAAGTGAACCTCATGGATGCAGAGCTCGATTGTTCTGGTCTCATGGATTCTGATATAATCATTTATGCCATTGGTGCAGGTATTCAGGCAAACCTCAAGGAAGGCTTCAACCTCATTTATAACCTCAATGTAACTGCTCCTGTCACTATCTGCAACAAGTTGAAAGAACTCAACTACCAAGGTCGATTTGTTACCTTCGGTAGCGTATTCGAAATGGGAGAAACTAAAGAAGAGCGCTTCTTCACAGAGGAAGACGTTCTTACCTCAATGTGTACTGCTCCTAACGACTATACCGTCAGCAAACGCATGTTGAGTAAGTTCGTTGCTTCTTATAAGCACGACTTCACTCACTGGCATTTCTATATTCCTACAATCTATGGAGCAGGTGAAAATCCAAAAGCGTCTCATCCCATACGTTATCAATGCAATTCGTAATGGCGAAGAACTCCACTTTACTGCAGGTGATCAGACCCGTCAGTACATCCATGTGAATGAAGTTCCTCGTATGCTCGCATTGGCATTCGAGAAGAACCTTCCTTCCGGTCTCTATAACATCCAAGGCAAGGGAAACCGTAAATCGTCAAAGAGATTGTTACCGAGATTCATCATGCTATGGGGAAGGAAGTACCAAAAGGCTGCTTCGGAAGTGTCCAGCGTGCCGATGTGGGTATGAAGTATTTGGCACTTGATGGTAAGAAACTCCATGAGGCTACAGGCTTTGAAGATACAATCAATATTGTTGACATAATTGAAACTTACTAATCCGATTGTTCATGTATCAAAACATAACATTCAATTCATATCTATATAAACTATTTATTGTAGCTGCTTTGTTTGTGGTATTGCCTATTGCACTTAGCCCATTTGCAACAGCAACGGTAAGTAGTTATTTAGCATCATGCATTTGTTTCTTTATTCTAACGATAGTATGTGTCAAATTAATACTTAAAGGCTCGTTCTATATTAGGTATTATGTATTTGCATTCATTGCCCAAATAATTATTGGATTAATGCACTATTTGTACTTTGTGGATCCTCATTATTTTGTAGGAACAGGACAGCCATCTAGCGCATTTTGGCATGAATATTTGACAACATTTGACGCTATAGAACGTTTACAAGAAGCAAGAAGATCAAGTGGCATTTTTTTACTGGATGGATGCTTATGAATTTCAAAATTCTCATCCTGAGATTTACCATTTTATAAGCTATCCTTTCTTTTTCCTACAGAATAAATGGATGAATTATTCGCCATTAAATGTATTTTCTTCGCTCTTTACTTCTGTAAATATCTATTTTTTGTGTTGTAGGTCTAGTAGCGTGAATGAAGAATCTAAGAAACTTGTATTAGGTTGGACATCGTTTTTCCCTTCATTCCTTCTAAATGATATGATATGGCGCGATCCTTTTGGAATCTGCCTTATTTCCATAGGTGTTGTCCTTATTTCATTGAGCAATTCAGCTATTGAAAAGTTCTTTTTTTTTCATTGTAACTGCAATAGTCTCTTTTTATCAAAGAACGATGTATATCTTAATTGCAGGTATATCATCCTTTTTGGGGCTATTTTTAATAGGACGAAAAATATTGGATTAAAAAGCTCTTCTATGTCTTTTTTAGGTATAATAGCATTTGTTTATTTAAAGAATATTACAGATTCTGCCAATACTGAGGATTATAATGCTGGTTATGTAAATGCTATGTCTTATTTAGCACTTCCAATAAAAATAATATTTGGAATGATTGGTCCATTTCCCTGGGTTCAATTTTTTCAAATCAGTAGAAGTCAATGTTGCATATTCTTGGCAGTTACAGGATTTTTTGATGGGTACTTTCCAGTTTGGATACCTTATTGCACTATTCCACAACTGGAAATCTGTCTCTTTAAAAATTTGGATACTATGACCATTTTGGGTTTTGGAATTATGCTAAGCGGTTTTTTGTCAAAACAGATGCATATTGGTTATATATCAGAAGGTCTGATATTTACACTGCCTTGGTTTTTTACCAGGTGCGCGTTGGTTATGCGCGTTACTTTAAGTTATCATTAAGTATTCTAGTTTTTCTTAAATATATTAATTCTAATGATCGGAAATGTAGGTTTTAGTAATTTATGGAAATAGTGTATGAGTATTTATAAAGCTTCTATATATAATTACTTCTTTAACTCCATTAATGCAATTATCGTAATTATCAACGGCGTTGTGATGGTCCCGGTATATTTTCACTATATGTCGGTATCTACATATGGAGCATGGCTTGCAACAGGTAATATGGTAGCAATGTTGGGATTGCTTGAGAGTGGATTCTCTAGTGTGATTACGCAGAAAGATGGCAGCAGCTATAGGTTCAGGTGACAAAGAGAGATATGGAAAACTTGCTGGTGCCAATATAGTGACAGCAATATTAATAGCTTTTGGAATCCTTTTTCTTGGTTTATGTATTGCCCCTTTCATAACGAATTGATTAACGTTGAAGAAGCTGTTTCTTCTGAAATTCGTTTGTCTTATATCATAGCATTGTTTGCTTCTTCTGTCGCTATTTGTGTGTCCTTATTCGGGGCTTTTTCCGCAGGTATGGCAAGACACAAAGGCGGTAGGTATGATCAATACATGTACTGGACTATTGGCTATTGCATCCTTAATTGCTTTCCTTCTCCTCGGTTTAGGAGTTGTCGCTATCGCAATGAGCTATTTGGTTAGAGCCTTACTCAATCTCACTTGCCAAGGATGGTGGATTATACATAAACAGAATCGAGATTCTATTCAAAAACCAATTTATTCGATATCGGAGAGTAAGTCTTTAGCAAAGGATTGTATTTATCCTTTTTTTTCTAAGTTATCCAGTGTTTTAATGGGTAATTCTCAAAGCTTCATTATTGCCCACTTCATGAATCCGGCTTTGGCTGCAGTATACGATCTCACGTCAAAAAGTTTGTTATGTGGCATGTGGATTTGTTTCCCAGACTAACGGTTCATTCTTTGCCCTTTTCTCTCTAACATTGTCTTCTGGCGATAAAGGGAAAAGAAATAATGTATTTCGAAATATAACACAATTCTTTTGCTATTACGCTTGCTGTCGTTGGCCTATATTCCATTTGTTTTACGGAATCAGTCGTTAACTATTGGGTTGGTCTTGATAAATATGGGGGAACTTTGTTGCTTATTGTGATTGTTGTAGCTAAGATTCTATTTCAGTTCCGAGCATATTGTAACAATATTCTTTACACAGGGGGTATGATTAACAAGTCGGCAAAGTTGGATATTTTATGTGCAATAGCTTATATTGGGATTCTTTTGACCATCATTAAAGCTACCCAGATTTACGCTATACCACTTGCAACACTTGCTGTGAGCCTTTTATTCATAGTTTGGTATTTAAAATTGATGCGCAAGTATCTATCTCTGGAAATCAAAATGCTTGTAATGGAGTTTTTTGAAATCGATGGTTGTCATTGTTCCATTTATAATACTTCATTATGTTTTTGAGTCCTGACTACCACAATATATATATGTATGTCGGATATTTTGTCGTATTCTCAATGGTTTATTTTACAGCACTCCTTTATCTCACAAACAGGTCTTTCTTTGGTTCATTTGTATCAAAACTCAGAAAAAAGATAACATGTTAAATAAACGAGTTCTACTTATTCCAGATGCCTATCTTGGCGACTTCTCGGGAGCTTACGTTAGTCAGATAGCCAAGAAACTTCTCCTTGAACTTGGGTACAGTCGCAGTCTATTCTGACGAAGTGACTGAGGATAAAGTGGAAGAAGATGGTACAAAGTTATATTATCGCTATCCATGCAATTTCACTGCCAATTGGTTTCAAGGCAAACATAAGAAACAGTACACGCATGTACTAGACGATTTCAATCCAGATACAATCTTTACACTGGGATCAGTGACCAACAAGAGTATAATCTATTGGTCAATGGCTCGTAAAAGGGGAATAAAGTCATCTCCAAAATCTTCATGCAAGATTTCTTCTGCTATAATTATTATGCTAATTATGAGAGGGGCCTTTGCACTAAGTGCCTTGACCTTTGGTTTTAAAGAAGCTTCTCTATTCCGTAACTGTGTACGATCAAATGATAAAGGGCTGAAAGGGTTCATAAAGAAGCTCAATTCCACAATCAATCGCTATCGACTTCAGAGAGAATTAACTAAGGCTGATGCTGTCATCACATCTTCTCAGCAACAGGTTGGTTTCTACGTTAGATATGGTATCCATCGCGATCATTGCTATACTACCCCTCTTTACTTCAATGGCGACAAGCTTAAGAAATATAATCCCACTATGGGAGACTATTTTGTGTTTGTAGCTCAAAACCGAATAGATAAGGGTATTCATCTGTTGAAGGATGTGCTGGAGCATTGTAATTCGAACGTAAAGGTGGTCGCTGCATACGCATCTCAAAAAGAGTATTGATTTTGCTTTGAATAATTATGGATTACAGACATACGTTGACGAAGGTATTCTCGAAATGCGCAATGAATGTACGTGGAAGACGAACCTTGGAGAAGTTATTGCAGCCAGTCGTGGTGTAATCAATCCATCCATTTGGCCATCTACAACAGAGTTCGTACTTCTCGAGGTTTTAGGCCTTAAGAAACCAGTATTCACATATAAAGTTGGTATTCATCCTGAGATTATTAAAATCTGGTTATAATGGATTTGTAGCTGATACATCTGTTGCTATGGCTGCTCAAATAAATGAACTTGCTAATAATAAATATTTATATAAGGATGTCTCTGATGGAGCCTATAAACTCTATCAACAGATGACTGATTGGGAAGGTTGGAAAAACACACTTAAAGAAATATTGGGAAAATGAAGCAAACTATAATACTATCTGGCGGTTTAGGTAATCAAATGTTTCAATATGCATTTTTTTTTGAGTATGAAAGCAAAAGAGGAAGAGTTGTTCTTTAGATACGACTCTTTTTCAAACTAACAAAAATGCATAACGGATTTGAACTGAAGTCTGTATTCGATATTCCGGACTCCCCAAATCAGGCATCAGCGTTGCATAGTCTATTGATCAAGATGCTAAGAAGGGTATAAACCAAAAAGAGTATTCTTACAATAGACGAACCATACCTTTTGTCCAGATGCATTAGAAAGTAAAAATCATTTCTTATGGGCGATTGGTTATCGCCTAAATACTTCGAGTCCATAAAAGGATGTCGTTGTTAATGCATATAGATTTCACAATATTGGTAATAAAAATGTTGATACAGCTAACGAAATGCATGGGAACAATTCTGTTAGTATACATATCCGCAGAGGTGATTACTTGAAACTTCCATATTACTGTGTTTGTAATGAGAATTATTATCGCCAAGCTATAGAACAAATAAAAGATAGAGTAGATAATCCTATTTTCTATGTATTTTCTAATGAACCATCTTGGTGCGATTCGTTTATGAAGGAATTTAGAGTTAATTTCAAGATTGTCAACTGGAACCAAGGCAAAGATAGCTATCAAGATATGTACCTCATGACCCAATGCAAGCATAATATCATTGCCAATAGTACTTTTTCTTGGTGGGGAGCATGGCTTAACAATAATACTGATAAGATCATTGTGGCACCAAGCAAATGGTTCAAAAAAATAGTGAGCATAATATTAACTGTAAAGAATGGCTTTTAATAGATACTTCAAAATAATATGGCAAATTATGTAATTCAGCATCTTACATCTAAAGATGCACTTCCATGGCTTTTTGTATTATATCGTCGACTGTACACCTCTTCGTCGATGGCTTTCGGATAAAGTCTATCTGAAGATTCAGTATCGATGTCTTTGTGGGAAACCTCTTAACCTGAAGAATCCACAGTCCTTTAACGAGAAGCTTCAATGGCTGAAGATTTACAACCGCAATCCCGAGTACTCAAAAGATGGTTGATAAATACGAGGCGAAGAAATATGTGGCTTCCATCATAGGAGAGAAATATATAATTCCGACACTTGGAGTTTGGGATTCCGTAGATGACATTGATTGGGACTCTCTACCTAACCAGTTCGTATTGAAATGTACTCATGATAGTGGTGGTTTGGTTGTATGTCGTGATAAAAGCAAACTCGACAAAAGGCTGCAATAAAAAAAACTCAAAAGCATCTTTTAAGGTTGAATTCTATTATTCAACTCGAGAGTGGCCTTATAAGAACGTTAAGCCAAGAGTGATTGCTGAGAAATATATGGAGGATAGTTCGGGCGAACTGACAGATTATAAATATTTCTGTTTCGATGGCGAGCCTAAAGCTATTTTATTGCGTCCGATCGTCTTGATCCAACTGTTGATGCAAAGTTTGACTTCTTCGATATGGATTTTAATCACTTAGATTTCCGTGGAGGACATCCAAATGCAATCAAGCCAGTATTAAAACCAGCCGGATTTGAACACATGAAGGATCTTGCACGTAAAGCTCTCTCAAGGTATACCTCATGTGCGCGTTGATTTCTACGATATTGATGGGCATGTCTATTTCGGAGAGTTGACGTTTTTCCATTGGGGAGGAATGGCTCCATTTGATCCAGAGGAATGGAACTATAAGTTCGGAGAATGGATTAAGTTACCAAATTTGAAAACTAAATAACGTACAGATATGAAAGGGATAGTCTTAGCCGGAGGCAGTGGTACTCGCCTCTATCCAATTACTAAAGGTATTAGCAAACAGCTTATGCCGATCTATGACAAGCCAATGGTGTATTATCCTATAAGCGTTCTGATGTTAGCTGGTATCAGAGAAATACTCATTATCAGTACCCTATACGATATCCCTGGGTTCAAGCGTCTTTTGGGTGATGGCTCGGATTATGGAGTAGAGTTCACTTATGCCGAACAGCCATCACCAGACGGTCTCGCACAGGCATTCATTATTGGTAAGGACTTCATTGGTGATGATTCCGCTTGTCTTGTTCTTGGCGATAACATCTTTCAGGGTGCTGGCTTCACCAAGATACTGAAGGAAGCTGTACGTACTGCTGACGAGGAGAAGAAAGCCACCGTCTTCGGATATTGGGTCAATGATCCTGAGCGCTATGGTGTAGCTGAGTTCGACCGTGAAGGTAACTGTCTCTATTGAAGAAAAACCTACAAAGCCAAAGTCAAATTATGCAGTCGTTGGTCTTTACTTCTATCCAAACAAGGTTGTGGAAAGTGGCTGCTAACATCAAGCCTTCCGCTCGTGGAGAGTACGAAATCACTACCGTAAATCAGAAGTTCCTTGAAGATGGAGAACTCAAAAGTTCAGACTCTTGGGCGTGGATTCGCTTGGTTGGATACTGGTACACACGATTCGCTCTCTGAGGCATCAACATATATTGAGGTGCTGGAGAAACGTCAAGGCTTGAAGGTCGCATGTCTTGAGGGTATCGCATATCGTCAAGGCTGGATTACCGAGGAGCATATGCGTGAGCTCGCAAAAGCCTATGCTCAAGAACCAGTATGGTCAGTACCTGCTAAAGGTTATTGCTGAGATGAAGGAAACTGGTAATCCTAATCTCGACTAAATAAGGATAACTGGCTGCACAGGTGGACAAGTATGTTTCCGTTCAATACGGACAGCCAGTACTAATAACAAAAATATATAATACAATGGATGTAATTAGAACCGAAATAGATGGCGTAGTCATCATCGAACCTAAGATATTTGGTGATGCTCGCGGATACTTCTTTGAGAGCTTTAGCCAACGTGAATTTGAAAAGAAGGTTCGCAAGATCAACTTTGTACAGGATAATGAGAGTATGTCCTCTTATGGTGTAATGAGAGGTCTGCACTTCCAGCGACCTCCCCTTCACTCAGAGCAAGCTCGTTCGTTGCGTGAAGGGGTGCAGTACTCGATGTTGCAGTTGATATCCGCAAGGGCTCGCCTACATACGGTCAGCATGTAGCAGTAGAACTTACAGAAGACAATCATCGCCAGTTCTTTGTACCAAGAGGATTTGCTCATGGTTTTGCTGTACTCTCAGAGACTGCAATCTTCCAGTACAAGTGCGATAACTTCTATGCGCCTCAGGCAGATGGTGGCATCTCGATTAAGGATGAGAGCTTTGGCATAGATTGGAAGATTCCTACAGACAAAGCGTTGTTGAGCGAAAAGGATACTCTCCATGAGGTGCTTGAAAGATTTCGATTCGCCTTTCTCTATTGATATGAACCTTTATCCCGAATTTTTAGTGCAAACCAAATGCAATAAGCTTGCTTAATTGCTGAGGTGCAACCTAAAATCGAAGAATTCAAATTGAATTATTAATATGAGCATACTTGTAGCAGGTGCCAACGGACAACTTGTAGTGGATCATGCTTGCGTTGTCGACACCATCTTTCACAATGGAACAATAGCCGAGACTTTACAATATTGGTGGCTTTAATGAATGGAAGAATATTGATATCATTAAGACCGTTATCGCTATTGTAGATCATCTTCTTGGCCGACCTGAGGGTGTAGACTTGGATCTGATTACATACGTAACAGACCGACTCGGTCATGATGTACGTTATGACATCGACTCGACTAAGTTGCAGAAGGAACTTGGCTGGGAGCCATCTTTACAGTTTGAGGAGGGAATTGAGAAAACAGTAAAGTGGTACTTGGAGAATGAAGCTTGGATGGATAATATCACATCAGGGGAGTACGAAAAGTATTATGAATCAATGTATAGCAACAGGTTATGAAGATACTCTTAGTTGGTTCCTTTGAACATCCCATGTATGCTCCAGCTTTTGAGTCTGGTTTCAAAGCTTTGGGGAATGAGGTGGTTACCGTAAAATATGATGATTATCTTTATGGTAGCGGTACAATCAATGCGTTACTTACAAGAGTTCAGAATCGCATTCACATAGGTTATAGGCTATCTGCATATAACAATGATATTATAAAAAAAGCAGAAGCCTTAAAAGCAGATTTTGTATTCCTGTATCGTTGCTATTGCATTTGGCATCTACCGTTAAGAAGTTGAAAAAGAAAGGGTTCTTTGTGTTTACATACAACAACGATGATCCTTTCAGTGGCACGCCTAATCTGGGCTTTTATAGAAACTTTCATAGAATTCTAAGACTTACGGATGTTAATTATGTCTATCGCAAAAAAAAACATAGCAGACTATGAATCTGTAGGTGCAAAGAATATAAAAAAAGTATTACTTCCATATTACATTGAGAAGAATAATTTCCGTGAGGATTGTGAAGACACAATACCTGTAGCCTTCCTGGGACATTTCGAAAAATGATGGTCGTGATAAATATATAAAAGCTTTAGTTGATGCCAATATACCAGTTACGGTATTTAATGGTTCTGAGTGGGAGAATGCACCCCCTTTACGAAGATATTAAGGCTTGTGTAAAACCGGGAAAAAAAGAGGCAAAGAATACAATCACACTATTAACGAATGTCTGATAACAATTGTTTTCCTATCAAAAGCTGAATAGCGATACATATACTCGTAGATGTTTTGAGATACCTGCTACCCAAACACTCATGCTTTCAGAATATACTGATGATTTGAATGAAATGTACCCTTCAGATGAATGTGCAGTATATTTTTAGAAATGAGGATGAGATTGTAAAGAAGTGTAAGTGGTTGCTTGAAAATCCTTTCGGAGATTAAGCGAATAATAGCAGAGAAAGGATACAGGAGACTGAAAGAATTGGGGGCTCAGAAATAGATCGTTGCCGACAAATAGTAGAAACTTATAAAGAATTAAAAATAATGGAAGAAAAAACTCTTTTCCATCTGCATCCCAAGTTATAACAGGCCTGCAGAAATACGTCGTTTTGCTCAATAGCATTGACACAACTCATGTAGATGAAGTTGAGATTGTAATTTGTGAAGATAAATCCCCTAAGCGAGAAGAAATACGCAAACAGGTTCTTGATTTCAAGTCAAAGACACAATATGAGGTTAACTATATCGAAAATGAGGAAAATTGTGGTTATGACAAGAATCTCCGTAACCTTATTCGTGCAGCAAAGGGCCACTTTATCATATTCATGGGTGATGATGACCTGTTTATGCCAGGTGCTTTTGATAAGTTCTTTGATTTTCGCAAAAGAACATTCTGATTGTGGATATATCCTGAGATCATATCGCAATAATTTTGCGAACGGAGATCATGAGGATTTTAGGTACTACTCTGAGGATCGGGTCTTTCCACCTTGTAAAGAAACCTATATAGATTTATTTGGTAAGAGTGTATTTGTTTCTGGGTTTACAATTCGCAGAGACTGTGCTTTAGAGTTTGAAAGCGAAAAAATTTGATAGTTCTCTTCTTTATCAAATGTATTTGTTGGCAGAAACATGCTATAAATATCCTGCTGCATATTCTCGTGTAATTATCACCCAGGCTATAGAGGGCGGTACGCCATTTTTTGAAGTAGTGAAAGTGAGAAGGCGATATACACACCTGGCACAATAACGATTGACAACTCCATTAATTTTATGGCTTGGTATATCAAGCTGCAAGATTATATTGCCAAAGAGCATAATGACGATTCCAATAAGATTTTAATGCTAAATCAATCTAAGTATTCATATCCAGTTCTTGAAATCCAGAGGAATAAAGGAATAAAAGTGTTTAGAGAGTATGCGCGAAGACTAAAAGAAATGGGCTATGCTCAGTCTTTCTATTTTTATATATACTACTACGCCTTGATAGTTTTGGGTGCAAAGAATTGTAGATTTATTATCAAAACATTAAAACATATCATTGGACATAGACCTCAGTTATAGAATATGCCAAAAAAATACTTCAAATAAATTCAGGTATTACTCGTTCTACAGGCTCCATTGCTCAAGCTATAGGTGAACAGGTATTGGCGTGTGGTTGGGATAGTTGGATTATGTATTCAGCACGCAATCCTGAGTCTCCTTGTAAATCCCAATACTATCGAATAGGTTCACCATTAGTCAGCAAGATTCATGCTGTGTTAACACGCCTTTTTGATATGCATGGATTAGGTTCATATTTTTCAACCCGAAATTTAATCAAGAAGATCAAAGAGCTAGATCCTGATATTATTCATTTGCACAACATACATACATGGATATTACATTAATTATTCATTGCTATTTACATACCTAAGTAGAGCAAACATCCCCGTTGTATGGACGTTACACGATTGCTGGTCTATGACAGGTCACTGTTCTCATTTTGATGCAATAGGGTGTATGAAATGGAAAAAAAGGGTTGCTCAAAATGTGCTTTTTGAAGACAGATTATCCAAGTTCTGTTCTATTTGATAATTCAAGATGTAATGGAACCAAAAAAAATAAGATTTTTAACTCTGTTCCTAATCTCACAATAGTACCTGTTTCGACTTGGGTTGAGAGTGTAGTGAAAGAATCATATCTCAAGAAATACCCTACGCATGTAATCCATAATGGTATCGATTTAGATATCTTTAAAATATCTGAGAATAGTATTGTGAGAGACCGTCATAACATAGGGAATCGTACTATCGTTCTTGGAGTTGCAACAGGTTGGTTCGAAGGTGGTGGCCTTAGACGGTTTAATGAGTTTATGAAACTCAGTTCAATATTGGACGATAACTATAGAATTATATTGATAGGTTTGGAGGAATCTCAGCTTCAAGATTACCGAATAATGTAATAGGTCTTCAAAGAACTGCTAATCAACAAGAACTTGCGGAATACTACTCTGCTGCTGATGTGTTTATTAATCCTACATATCAAGATTCTCTTCCAACAGTTAATATGGAGGCCTTTGGCTTGTGGAACTCCTGTGATTACTTATAGAACAGGTGGATCCCCTGAAATATTGGACAAGGAAACCGGTTGGGTTACTGATAAAGGTAATGTAGAAGCCTTGGCTTTCTATGTACAAGATGTTCGTAAACAATCGAATAAAGAAAAGGTCGCTCAAAAAAATGCATGTCGAAAAGAGAGCCGTATTGTATTTTAATAAGTACGACCGTTTTTATGATTATGTAAACTTATATAAACAGATCTTACATTTGTAATATGCTAGATATGACAGTAATTATCCTCACGAAAAATGAGGAGGCAAACATCGAGAGATGTATCAACTCTGTAAGGGGGTTGGGTAGAAAGAATAGTAGTAGTCGATAGCGGCAGCACGGATAGAACCGTGGAACTTGCCGAGAATTTTGGATGCAGAGGTGTATAACCATACCCCATTTGAGAACCATGGCAAACAGTTCAATTGGGCTCTTTGATAACCTGCAGATAGATTCGAACTGGATTTTTCGTGTTGATGCTGATGAAGTGGTAACACCAGAATTAGCACAAGAAATAATTGAGAGTTGCAGACTGCACAAAGATGATGATGTAAACGCATTTGAAATGCGTTTTAAAGTGTATTTCCTTGGTCGCTTCCTCAAACATGGTGGCGCTTATCCGTTTTGTAAGATTAATATCTTTAAGAAAAGCAAAAGCTCGTTTCAACGAAAGACCATTAGGTGATAATATTGAGCTGAGCGAAAGGAAGATACCTACAACTGAAGAATGACTGCTTGCACTATGACTACAAGAATCTTTCAACCTTCATACACAAGCATGATTGGTATGCTGATCTTGAGGTTCAATCTTACTATTCTAAGTTAGACAATTTAGAAGCTAATATCTCTAAAAGCAGCAAATGTAAGAAAGGTTCTAAGAAACGGCATTTACTACAAATTACCAAGATATTTTCGAGCTAAAATGTATTATTGGTACAAGTTTTACATTAAGTTGGGTTTCCTCGATGGTGAAGCAGGACACGTTTGGGCATTCCTTCAAGCATACTTCTACCGTTTCGTTGTTGATGCAAAGATTGCTGAACAGGAATTAATGAAAAATAAAAAATTAATTTTGTTAGTTCTATGAATTTAATCGTAATATCTGAACTTTTTCCTCCAGAAGAGACTTCAACGGCATATATAATGGGGGAGATTACAAAAACTCTTTCGGACAAGTATAATGTGACTATTGTTTGCGGACCAGAGGTATACGACCAGAACAAATTAACGGTTTTACCAAAGTCATCATTGATAGCGGGCGTTACAACAATTCGAGTCAAAGGAATTAAGGAAAACAAAGCAAATAAGCTCTCTAGAATTCGTAAATTCCTATTAATGAGTTGGCGTTTATATAAGGCATCAAAGAAGGTAATAAATAAAGGAGATAAAGTATTACTAGTTAGTAATCCATTCCATTACTAATACTAATGGCCTTTCATAGAAAAAAAATGGATTATGAAATATCTTTTCTTGCTCACGATCTTTTTTCCAGAACCCCTACTAATGAGGTTCAAATTACCTAATTTAGTATACAGACAGTGCCTCAACATCTTTTAATAGATCGTATGCCCGTATGGATAAAATAATATCATTAGGGAGAGATATGACCGATGTTCTGAGAGAAAAAGACAATGCCATATAATCCTAATTTGGAAATTATCCAAATAGAAAATTGGGGGAGACATTAATAGTATTTACCCTATGGATACTCACTCAGATTCAGATAAGATAACGATAGAGTATGCTGGCAATATGGGCAAGTCGCAAAAAGTTAGACGCCCTTATCGAGATATTTAGCAAAGCTAACAACAAAGACCTTTATTTGGATTTCTGGGGGACAGGTGAGCAAGAATCCTATCTTAAAGAGAAAGCGCAATCTGTATCTAATATTAGCTTTCATGGACCCTATGCACGTGCCTCCCAAAATAAGGTGTTAAATGCTTGACATTGCCGTTATATCTTTGAATAAGTCAATACTTGGGATGGGAGTACCGTCAAAATCATATAATATACTTGCATCTGGTAAGCCTATTCTGTACATCGGACCATTAGAAAGTGAAATTGCATTAATGATTACAGAGAACAGAATTGGCTATTGTTTTTGATACTGATAATGCTGAGGGTATTCTTACATTTTTTAATAATTTAAATAGCGGCATGATTTGCGAACTTCGCGATATGGGCATAAGAGCACGCAAGCTCGTAGAGACGAAATATTCTAAAGAAATTATTCTTCAAAAATTCTATAATTGCATATAGTACTCATTATGAAGGACAAAATTCTCATCTTAGCGGCAGATTTAGAGCAAGTGCTTCCTATCGCAAAAGTCTCTATATGATAAGGGATTTGAGATTCATGGTATTTTTCTTCTAAACTTAGTTATGGATATGGCTCTAGATATATTAAAAGAAAATATATACATCAAAATGCTGTAGAAATAGAAGACTATTATCTGTTTATTAAATCTGTCTTACAAAAAAGAACGCTATGTATCTATAATTCCTATGCGAGATAGTGCTGCAGAAGTGATGTGTAAGTATAGGGATGATCTCTTGCAGTATACTGCCTATGTCATGCCAGATGCGGACGGGTTTGAACGTGGGTTTGATAAGCAAAGATTGATGGAGGTATGTAAAATGCACGGATATCCTCATCCTGAAACATATATTGTACGCAATGGTAGTTTATGCGGCTTGGATATTGAAGAAAATTAGATATCCGGTTCTTATTAAGCCTAATCATACGTTTGGAGCTCGTGGAATGACACTGTGCCGAAATAAAGATGAATTAGAGAAGAAGTATCCATAATTTTCAACCAATTTGGAGAATGCCATCTGCAGACATATATACCAGAAGGAGGGGCATCAAGTCGAAGTCCAGATTTATATTAATGAAAAACAGGAGTTGGTTCAAAGTTCCGTTATAAAAAAATTATAGATGGTATCCAAATAAAGGTGGAAGCAGCTGTTGCAATATCTCGTGTAAAAATGAGAAGATTGTTGACATTTGCTACAAGGTATTGAAGAGTATTGGATGGGTTGGCTTTGCAGATTTTGATACAATAGAGGATCCTCGTACAGGAGAACTGCTCATTATGGAAATCAACCCAAGAGTTCCTGCTTGTGTTAAGAGTGCGTTTGCAAGTGGTATTGATTGGGCAGATGTCATTGTTGGCGAATACTTAAAAAAAGAGCCATAAAGTTTATCAAATGAACCGAGAGGTATATCTTCGTTTTTCTTGGAGTAGAAGTCTTATGGTTTTTAAAAAGTGAAAATAAATGGCATACGAAACCTAATTGGTTTAATTTCTTCGGAAAGGATATTTTTTTATCAAGACATGAGCGATTGGACAGATCCTATGCCATTTATTCGAGGCACTATCGGAAATATTAAAAAGCAACTTTCTCCAGAATTTAGAAAATCTAAAGCAGGTGTATGATGGAAAAATTATTATTCACGGGAGCCTCCGGCTTCCTTGGTCATAACGTTAAGCCGATTCTTGAGAAGCAATACGAGATAACTTCAATCGGCATAACCGATCAAGACAACATAAAGGTTAATATTGCGAAGGATATTCCATTTTTGCCAGAGAGTATGATGTAGTTCTTCATGCGGCAGGAAGGGGCTCATGTCTATCCAAAAAGTCAGGATGAGATAAAGGCTTTCTACGATGTGAACTATGAAGGTACGGTTAACTTACTCTGCAAGGCGTTGGAGAAGGAGGCCTGCCCTAAGTCCTTTATCTTTATCAGCACTCTAGATGTTTATGAGCAATACGTAAT
>VOFK01002542.1_pt1 | contig 20263 bp, 37 predicted proteins | sample 5384121 | NCBI WGS metagenome assembly VOFK01 (sample SAMN12384730, study PRJNA508395) | human gut metagenome | isolation source: healthy gut J | host: Homo sapiens | reverse complement strand
ATTACGTATTAAGTTGGCATTGAAGGGCTTGTTTTTACTGTTACTGGTGCCACAATTTGAATTCGGATTGTCGTTAAGTTATTTAATTCAGTTCTATTTCCACCTGATTTCCGCATGTGTCTTAAGCTGAGACGTATTATGGAAAAGGTCGGTTTTCCTCCTAGCAAACATCGCATGAGTTTGCTGCATTTCTTATGGTTGCATATGTCAGCATTGCATTCCAGGGCCCCACAACTTCTGGGGAAATATTGTACTCTATACATTTTTTCGGCCCCACTTTTAACTCTAGGTTGTCTTTGGATAGGTTCGCTATGTTACTTCATTCGTTTTTATTTCTATGAACATGACCGCCGACCAGATTCACGTATAAGATTTCTGCACTTTGCATGTGCAAGCAGGGCGTCCGTATATACAAACGCCATTTTTGCTCTGCAATGCTTGTTGGGATAGTCCCAAACCCTTGTGTACCGCATCCGCTGGATGCAGGCTGCATTTGCGCCAAATCTAAAGAACACCGAGGACTCCCTAAAAACGGAAGAATCCTCGGTGTTCTGTTTATCGGGTCTGCGCTTTTATCCTTGGGGACCTTTTCTTCTGCGAAAAACATCTCTACATTCTTTCTCTGAGCTTCATCAACAGTTCCCGCATCTCATTCCGTGCCTTGCGGTAGTCCGGGTAGGCGGCTTTCTTCTTGGTCAGCAGTTCTGCAAACTCCGCATCCAACTCCTTGACCTTCGGCAGCTTTTGAAGCCCTGCTTCGTCAAAGGCAGCTTTCGCCGCCTTGTGCAGGGTGATCTCCTCCCGGTGGGCTTCCAGAAAGGCTTTTTGCTGTACCCGGCTTTCCGTAAGCAGCGTACACCACGGGTCTTGGCATAGTTGATGATGTGAGTTTTCAGCACGGCAATTTCTGTCAACCTTGCTTCCGCTGCCTTGATGGAATCCCCCATAGCATGATAGCGTTCTGTTGCCGCCGCTGCACGTTCTCGCAGTTCCTCGGCACTGCTGATCTTCTGCTCCTGTAAAAATAGCAGCGTCTTGGACATTTCCTTCAGGTTGAACTTCGTCGCCCACTTTTTGTAGCCAACGCTTTTACCCTCTGCCATTTTTCCCTGAATGTCCACCAGCAACTGGAAGGGCTGTTCTTTCGGCGGCTGCTTCTGATACGGTTGGTGTTTCGCCTTACCCTCCAGCACAGCTTTGATTTCTTCCTCGCCATAGCCGGTGCCCAGAGTTTGGAATCGAATAAACGTTTCTGCCCCTTGCCCTTTACCGCCGTGTGCCCTTTCCACGCTTCGCCTTATAGCCCTGCTGCTCCAGCCTTTTGCAGAAAAAGTTTCATAATCTCCCGGCTTTTTCTGCAAGGATTGTGTCGATGATTCCGCATAGGCGGTCACGATTGCTCTCTTTCGGCGGGTAGACAATGCGCTTTTGACGCCCCGATAGGGCTTCTTTTCAATGACGGACAGCTGATGTTTAAGCAAATCAGGTCGCTCAACCGCTGCACTGCCAACGCCGAAAAGAAAAAATCCTGAACTTCCCGGCTGCCATCCAACGCTGTGGAGTTGAAGATCACATGGTTGTGGATGCTGCCGGTCCGTGTGCGTTGCCACGACAAAGGCGTGCTTGCCCTTGGTAAAACGCATGGCAAGTTCGTAGCCCACCTTGTTAGCTTCCTCTGCGCTGATCTCACCGGGTCGGAAGGACTGCCGTATCTGATAAGCAATTACATCGCTTTTTCTGCCTGCGTCCGTTCACAAGGTCGTACTGCCGCTTGGTAAGCATAAACTCTTCATCTGCCGTCAGGGGTGCTGCAGGCATAGCTGCTGACATACTGGCCCTGCTCGGTCTTGTCCGGGTTTTCGATATAGTCCGTGCGATTTTTCAGGCAGGCTGCAACGGTCATGCCCTTGTTTTTGTGCAGCGCAATCAGCCGCGTTGCTGCCAGTGCCATCACCTCCTACAAAGAAAAATGCCGCACATCGGCGGCATCAAGATTATTTGGATAACTTTTCGTGATCGGCAGCACCTGCCAGATACATGGCTTCCTGCCGAACACTTTCCAATTCGTTGCTGATTGCATCCAATTCCAGATAGAGGCTCCATGCTTCTTCGCCGATAAGAGCTTTCAACGCAATCTCTGCGGCAATCTTTTTCTGGATCAATGCACGATATTCATCATCGTCTGCAAGTTGTCGTTGCAGAATATCTTTCAGATTTTTCCCAATAATAGTCGGTCATAGCATCTGTGTCCATCTAATCCCTCACAATCCGGCAACCCAGCCATTAAAAACGCTCCGCCGCATCCACGATCAAAGCCCCCATGAAGATCAGCGCAAAGCAGCCAAACTCTGCCACCAGCAAGATCAAAAACTGCAGCCACTCCTGACAATAGAGAGTATAGAGGCCGCAGCCGAAAAATATACAGCATGGGCAGTGCCAGCACAAACGCCGACAGGTTCAGCGTCCATTTCAGCATCAGTACCAGAAATGCACTCAGGAGAACCACAGGAAATAGGAGAACCCTTGCTACGAATTTCATATTGACACCGCCTTTCTGTCTTTCAGTATATGGATAGAGATGAGCCTGTCAATGGTGTTGCCGCCTATGTACCCCCGCAGCCCTCCAACTGCGGGGAAAAATTTAGAGTTCAGCCAGCCGGGAAAGGATCTGTTCCGACCAATCTCAATCAGTTCATCCAGCCGCTGCCGCAGGTCCTCCATGTCGGCGGCATAGACCCGACCATTTTCATTGGCGGCTTTGGCGTACTGGTTCAGGTTTGTTGCTGCACATTTGCCCCAAAGATACGCCATGCGCCACCCGCAGTTCTCAGGTCAAGATTCAGGCAGTAGCCATCCAGAGCCATTTTTTTCGGATATAGGCGCTCAGGCTGCGGATGCCTATGCCCAGCATCTTTTCATAGATACGATTTTTCTCCGCTTTTGTGGTTCTCAGGATGATGGTCTCGTCCCGTTTTTCCCTCACCGGGCATCACCATCCTTGTCGTAATAACTGCGGAAGGGCTTCACCGGCTCCGGCTTGTCGGATTTTTCTTCCAGAGCCGCCAGCACCGAGGGGCGGCGAGGGGGTCCTCCTGTTCTTCCTCGTCCTGTTCCGGCTCGTGGCTCTTTTCGTCCACGTCCAACTGAGCGTTCAGCTCTGCAAGCCGAGCTGATTTCTCTGCTAGTTCTTCCTCCTGTGGGAAGGGCTTTTCCACCTCAATCTGCGCCGCCGCCTGCTGCTGATGCAGGGTAGCCAGCTCGTTCTCTGCGGCGGTGATGCGCTCCTCGGGAAGCTGTTCAGCGAATTATCCAGACGGATAATGTTGCCCAGCGGGTCGGTGCCCAGTGCTACCGGGTACCTCCGCTGACCCTTCAGAATCGCCTGATATTCGCTGCGGAAGGTATCGAACCGCAGAGACAACTCAAAAGCCCCGGTAGCTGCCGATCACTTTTTCTTCGGCGTTGGGCAGTTCAGAGCAGGCAAGCACCAGACGCTCACCGGCGGTCTTTTTCTCATCGTAGGTCACGCCCTTGATGGTCATGCCGCAGAAACCCTCTTGCACCTGCGGATGGGCGGCGGCAAGCTGTGCGTCCGCTTTCACCCCAGCAATATAGGCGTTCGTTTCCCGAATGTCAGCCGGGAACTTGGTCAGCAGCTTGTCTTTGCAGACGGAATTTCTGGCTCTGGTGGTCGGCTTTCAGCACCTTTCAGCTTGGCGACCTGAACGTCCAAGTCCATCTTCTCCTTGATGAGCGGATTTCCGGCGCACAGTGCCTTGATCTCCGCATAGGAAAGCGCCTGCTCGTCCACATCCTCACAGGAGCGAACCGGAGATTTGCTGGTCATGATTTGGCTGATAAATCGCTGTTTGTTCTCAAGGGTTTGAAAATAGGCATCAAATGTCCCTTCCGTGACATAATTGAACACCTTTGACTTCCTTATTCATATTGCCCTGCCGGATGATGCGACCATTGCGCTGGGTCATGTCGCTGGGCTTCCAGCCAACATCCAAATGATGCACTGCCACAAGCCGGGACTGGACGTTGGTGCCCGCTCCCATTTTTGCAGTGCTTCCGAGCAAAACTCGCACATCGCCGGAGCGCACTTTTGGAGAACAATGCCGCCTTTTTCGCTTCGGTGTCGGCGTTGTGGATAAACTCGATCTCGTTTTCCGGCACTCCGGCAGAGATCAGCTTTTTGCGAATGTCATCATAGACGGAAAAATTGCCGTCGTTCTTCGGGGTGGAAAGGTCGCAGAACAAAAGTTGGGTCAACTTCTGGTCTTTTTGCCTTCCTCCCAAATCTTCAGCACGTTCTGAACGCATACGTTCAGTTTTGCTGTTGGGTCGTCCGGCAGCATGGGGTTCATCAGGCGAACATCCAAGCCAATCTTTCTGCGCCCATCGTTTGTGACGCAGAGCATATTGTCCACGGAGGCATCTACTGATGCCGGAGTGGATTTCTGCAGCACGTTTGCTCAGTTCCTGCACCATTTCTTTTGAATCTCCGAGGGTTTTGCCACCACCGTTTCAAACTTTGCTTCCGGGCACAGGCAGATGAAGCTGGTCAGATGTTTTTTAATGTCCGCAACCTCCTTGAACATGGACATCAGTTCCGGGAGGTTGAAGAACTTGGCGAACTCGGGTACGAGCACGGTAGCCCGTACCTTCGGGGGCTAATTCGATGGCGGTGGTGGTCTCGCCAAAGGTGGATGCCCAGCAGTCGAAAGTGGGTCAGCTTTTTCTGCTGCAAGGTGCTGTATTGCAAATACCGCATGACCGTGTACAACTCGGTCATGGAGTTGAGACGGGCGTCCCCGTGGCGAACACCACGCCCCGGCCCCCGGTGATTTCGTCCAGATAGCGGCACTTGCCGAACATATCGCTGGATTTCTGGGCTTCGCTGGTGGATAATCCAGCGACATTCCGCATTTTGTGGTCAAAAAAGAGGTTCTTGTAAAATTGGCTCTCGTCCACAAAAAGTCTGTCAACGCCCAATTGCTCAAAGGTGATTACATCGTCCTTTGCGGTCATCGGAGCGCAGTTTTTCCAGTTGGTTTCAGCGTTTTTCGGGTCTTTTCCATCTGCTTGATGGAGAAATTCTCGCCTGCATGGGCTTTCAGTTCGTTGATGGCGGCAAGGGTTTCATAAATTTGCTCTGAATAATGCGCTCCTGCCGCTCAAAAGACAGCGGGATGCGCTCAAACTGCGAATGCCCGATGATAACAGCATCGTAGTCGCCGGTAGCGATGCGGGCACAGAATTTTTTATGCGGTTGGCGGTTTCAAAGTCCTTGCGCCGTGCCACCAAAAGTTTCGCATTGGGGTAGAGGTTCAGAAACTCGCTTGCCCATTGCTCCGTCAAATGGTTGGGCACCACAAAAAAGGCTTTTCTGGCACAAGCCAAGCCGTTTTGCTTCCATAGCGGATGCCGCCATTTTCGTAGGTTTTGCCTGCGCCAACTTCGTGTGCCAAAAGCAGCGTATTACCGCCATAAAGCACATGAGCGATGGCGTTGCGCTGATGTTCCCGAGATTGATCTCCGGGTTCATACCGACAAAATGGATGTGGCTTCCGTCATACTCGCGGGGGCCGGGTACTATTGAACAACTCGTTATACTGTTTTACCAGCAGATTCCGCCGCTGCGGGTCTTGCCAAACCCAGCCTGCAAAGGTATCCTTGATGACCTGCTGTTTTTGCTGTGCCAGCATCGTCTCCTTCTGGTTCAGGACACGCCGCTCTTTACCATCCTCCTCAATGGTATCATAAATGCGGCTGTCACGCAAGATTCAGGGTATCCTCCAAAATCTTGTATAAGCGTTGGCTCGGTGGGTACCGTAGGTTTCAGTAGCCATAATGTCACCGCCAATAGCAGATTTGTTGCCGATGCGCCATTCGGACGTAAATGGAGAGTAGCGGACTTGATCGGTTGTTATAGCGGATGCGGTAGGGGCGGCTGAAAAAGTTTCCATCATGAACTGCTGCACGATGGAGGGGTCAAGCCAAGTGGCACCCAAACGCACATCAATTTCAGATGCTTCAAGGTCCTTGGGCTGCGCTTTTTCCAAAGCTTCCACGTTGATCTTGAACTCCGGGCAGTTTCCGCAGCAAGCTGAGCCATCGCAGCTTGATTCCGCACATTGCCAGAAAGATACTCGTCCGCAGTCTGCCAGCCGGCTTCCGGGTCGGTCAGGTCGGCAGCAGGGGTCTTTGAAAATCACGCCGGACAATTCAGTGGTGATGCGCTCATAATCGCCGGGGTGCCCAGCCAGTTCCGCCATATAGGCAGATCAACACGGCCATGTTCTCCAATGGACACTGCCAGTGCTTCGCTGGGGGTGTCCACGCTGGTGACGGTGCGCTCCGGGCGAATCGTTCCGCTTGGTGAACATATCTGCCTTGGACTTGAGATGTTTATTCTCATCGAGATTCTCCAAAGAGCAGAGCAGATAGTAGGAAGAATCATCAAACAAACAGCCGCCCATTTTTGCGGTCGTTGAGCAGACCGTATTTTGCGGTAAAGGCATCGTAGGCAATGTTCAGACTTTGCCTGTGTCGCTTTAATATCCTCGTCCGGGTAGTCGTCCAGCTGCTCCTGAATCAGCTGGTTGACGATCTGCCGCAGTTCCACCATGCCGGTGACACGGGCTCTTGGCATTATCGGACAACTCCACCTGCGTCATAATCGGAATTTTTCGCGGTAGTACACCTCACCGTCCACCACGGCATAGGAGAAATTCTTCACATCCGGGTCGGGGGCAGCGTCTTTGCGCTGCGACTTCCGCATCCGCAACATCCGGGTTTCCACCTCGACTTCAACATACTGGCCCTCAATATGCTGTACCGCTTCGGCAAGCTGGTCGGCCAGCACTGCGCCCTCGATGGGGCAACCGTCAGTTCCTCTGTCCGTACTGGGTGCTTTCGGTGGAGAGTACCCCAGAACCATCTCCGGGTGGTCCACAAAATACTGGTTGATGGCAAAGCCATCCTCGGTCTTGCCGAGCTGCACCCAGTCCGGCTCATGGTCGATGGGGCGGTCACGCTTTTGCAAAAAGATAATGTCGCTGACAACATCCGTGCCAGCATTGGCACGGAACGCATTATTCGGCAGACGGATGGCACCCAGTAGATCGGCACGCTTCTGCCATGTGCTTGCGGGCGGTGCTGTCCTTGCTGTCCATGGTGTAGCGGCTGGTGACGAACGCCACTACGCCGCCCGGACGCACTTGGTCGATGGCCTTGGCGAAAAAGATAGTTGTGAATAGAAAAATCCCAGCTTGTTGTACGCCTTATCGTTGACCTTTATACTGACCAAAAGGCACATTACCCACCGCCAAATCGTCATAAAATCACGGCGATCAGTGGTCTCAAAACCCGCTACGGTAATGTCAGCCTGCGGATACAGCTTTTTCCGGCGATGCGTCCGGTGATGGAATCCAACTCTACACCGTACAGGCGGCTGTCCTGCATGCTGTCCGGCAGCATACCGAAAGAAGTTGCCCACACCCATGGACGGCTCCAAGATGTTGCCAGACCGGAAACCCATGCGCTCCACGGCATCGTAGATGCCACGGATAACGGTGGGGCTGGTGTAGTGGGCGTTCAGGGTGCTGGAACGGGCGGCGGCGTACTCGTCCTCGGAAAGCAGTCCTTTCAGTTCGGCGTATTCGGCTTTGCCCAATTATCTTTACCGGGGTCAAAAGCGTCTGCCAAACCGCCCCAGCCCACATACTGCGAAAGCACCTGCTGTTCCTCAGCGGTGGCACCCCGGTGCTCCTCTTCCAACTTGAACAGGGTGCGGATAGCTTCGATGTTCCGGGCGAATTTCTGTTTGGGGCCTCCCTCGCCCAAATGTCATCCGTGATGTGGAAGATTCCCGGCAGGCTCCGGCGCAGGTTCAGCATTCAGGGCTTCATCCAAAGCGGCATCGTCGGGATCACAATCTCACATTTCGGTTTTCCTTCACCGCAGAGATATGGCAACCAGTTTTTCCAGTTCATCTGGCTGCGACATTCTGCCGCAAGCCCTCCTCGAATTGTTGCTTATTGACAACTTCGTTATCCCATGACTGCCCGTGCCACTGGTGTCGATGCGCCATCCGTTTCGGCATAGCCGATTTTGCCCATGGCGGTTCGTGGGAAGGTCTACCACAATATCGTCCCCGACCTTTAATCAACGGCCTTTTCGGGAGCAGCGTCAAGGGCCTCGTCCTGCTGTTCGTAAATTCCCGGACAACAGATAGCGATTCTTCCCGTCGAAAAAAATTGGCATCCGTCATAAAGGCCAGTCCATGTCCCAGATAGCAAACGGCATTTGAACGTACCGTCAATCCGAAATTTCCGGCCATCCAGAAACGTTGATGATGGAGCCGATGGGCGCAGATAGTCCTCTTTGGCGATGTTTTGTCTGGTGCGCCAGTCCCATTTTATTCAATCCGGCAAGGTAAACATCATTGCCCGCAGACCACAATTCTTTTTGACTTTCTTGCCCATAAGCTTGGAAAACCTGTGACCTGAACTTCCCAAGTGCTGTTTCTCTCGTAAACAAAAGCACTGTTGTCGAAATTTGCGACACATCAGCATCTTCTCCATAGAACAGCCGATTGCCGCCAGCTTCAAATCCAACCAGGGTATCCGGGTGCTGCGCCTTTAATGCAGTGTATTCGGCTGCACTGGCGGCGTTCAGTTCAAGGGGAAAGCTCGTCTGGAGCACGCTGTTCCTTTCCTTCCCGTCAGGTAGCGGTCGGACTGAATCATCAGGTCGATATACTTTTCCACCTGCGCCCATTTTCGGGGTGATTTTCTGGTGGTCAGGGATAATGGTCAAATTCCAGTCCCTTCCAGTCGTGGTTCACAAAACCCCGGCTTCCGTCCAGAAAATCGTGTGCCCACCGATGCCGTACTCCTTTCGCCAGTGCTTTGGCACGGAGTTTGCGGTCAGGCTGGGTCTGGTACAGTGCCATAATGCGCTGCTTGCCACCTTCAAAATTGAACCATGCTTACGCAGTTCGTTTTCAATTTCAGCCTGCGACAAAACAAAAAGCGGAGGGCGATTTTTCGCTCTCCGCTCGGTCGATTTTTTCGATTTGCTGGGCTTCGGTGGGGATGTTCGCATCCAAGAAAACTTAGCTGTAAATCAGCTCGTTCATCACCAGTTCCTCTGCCTGTGTTTTCAGGCTGTTCATGTGCTGCACCCACATCCATCTGATGCTGCGCTTTGTCCGGGGCTGGGTCCTGCTTCAGAAGCTGCTCCATGGTCTGCTGCATCCGGCTCTCTGCCGTCTGCTCCAGTTCCATCAGATGCGGGTACAGCGTCCCGTTCAGAGCATCGAATTGTACAGTACCGGGCGATACTGCTTCAGGTAATTCCGGCGCATCCTGCCGTACTTGCCCAGCGGGCTTTTCCTGCTGGGGCAGGGGTCAGGTTCGGGAGAAGGTAATCCCCCGACGGTCGAGTAGGTCACGTTCCTGCTGTTCGTATTCATATTGGCTCCTTTCTGCATTGCGGCGACGAATGGTTGTTTTTACGGTTCGTTCGATGTTGCGCAGCACATCCGGCTGCATTCGCTGACTGCGGTGCCCAGCGCATACACGGCGGCAGGCGTGGAAAAAGATTAGAAGATGGCCTGAAAATCATCCCGGTCAAAATGACCGTCCGGCTCAAGGCCGCAGCGTTCCAGAACCATATACAGGATGCTGATTGCAGCGGCACTTTTGAACTGGAACTCCTGTCCGGCTTCATCATAATCCATCAGAAACGAACCGTCAACGATGTCGAGGATGTCATTGCTATTGTTGTCCCAATAATCGTTCACCAGTTTCCCGGCAACATCCGCAAGCTGCTGGCTGACCGCGCTCCTGGCTGATGCCGTAGGTCTCTGGCAATCATTTCTGAAACAGGCTGCACAGATCGGGGCCGTTGTAGCTGCCACACCTCCGGGTCACGGGAATTGCGGCGCACCCCGGTGTCCGCACATCGAAAACGTAGTGCAGGCGCGGAATCCGCTGGATTCGTCCAGCAAGGCGATGCCCTTAGAGCCACGCCTGACATACCGGTTCATCCGGTTGCGCCAAATGTCAAATCGGCGCAGGCTGTGGCATCGGGTCGCTGAGCGTAGATCATAAACTGGTCGGCAAAGCTGTACTTGTACAGCCGGGATGCAGTGGTCAGGTAATCCGTCCAGCTTTCCCAGTACCGGGTCAAGCCGTTTGCCGTGCGCTGGGCAAGGGCAAGGTATTCTTCGGTTTTGCTTGGCATTTTTGGCCTCCTTCTTCAGATTTTAGGGTATAAAAATAGCGGGCAACCGTTTTGTGGGTCGCCCGCCGGAAAGTGTATCGAGATAAGATTATTTGCTATTGCCCTTTATGTACTTCATAACGCAGCACCCCATCACGATGACGGGAAGCACGGTTCGTAAACCGAGGACACCGACCCGCACATTTACATCAATCACAAGCCCTGCAAACCATGCCGCTAAAGTGAAAACAGTTGCCCATCCGTAATTCATAGAACTGTACTCCTTCCTATGTGAATATTCAAAACTCTCTTCTCAGCTTCAGCTTTCATAGCTGCCCGCAAGGAACTTACATTTATTCGACTCGAATGTTTACCGGATTCAGTGTAAGGTTGCCTCCGCCCGCCACCTTATACCATTTGCCTCTTTCGAGTTTGATTCTTTCCGTTACGCCCTGTGTAATATATCCGATTCTGTATTTTTCTCCAGTCTCTACATCGGTAAAGACCACCTCAGTATGATTTCACAATCACCGCTCACTTTTACAGTTCCCCAAAGTGGCTGTATTTGTTCTGTCTTTATGGTGCCCTCATCGTTTGAAAGGGTGAAAGTATGGCTTCTTTGAATATTGATATAAATCATTACCAGAAAAACCGCTGCCAGACATAAGGCAAACTTTCTTGTTTTCATCGAAACACCTCCTGCAAATTCGGTTTTTATCGAGTCATATCACATAAGTGGATGCTTCAAACATACAGCTCGGTTTCCACTGCAAGCTGCTCCTGCTTCTCTTTTCATCAGCGATTTGGACATCAACATCTTCGCGCATCTTTTTTCAGAAGTGCAAGGACTCGCTTGATTTGACCTTTGGTGTCCTCCACTCTGCTCTGTGCCTGGTTGATGTGATCCAGAACTGCCCAGTCTGCAAAGAGCCCATCAAAGAAGAAATCTGCAAATTTTAGAAAGCTGTCTACCGCAACCTGAAGGTCTGCAGCGATCTCAACATCGGCAAGCTCAGTTTTGAAACCGTCGCAGTTCCACTTGGAGCTGTTCGATTTGTTCCTGCGCATCGTCCAGTTCCTCATACTTGGCAAGATCGGCCATCAAACCGCCGCCCATTACGTCCCATGTACTCCAGCCCTCGGCATTGTCGAGGGTTTCGAGAACTTCATTGACCGTGTGCAAGGCAGTCTTTCCGCGTTGATGGCTTCCAGCAGCTCCCGTTTTGGACTTTCAGCGCGGCAATACGGCTTTCGCTTTCCGCAACCTGCTGTGCGGCAGGGTGGGCAGAGGCTTTGATGCTTTTGATTTTTTCGGAAAGAGCAGCTTGATACTGACTTTCGCAATCGGACAGCCGTTCCAATCTATTTTGAATCTGTGCTAAATCAGCATCAACGGAAGAAAGGTCATGGAGAGCCACATCGTACTTGACACGGGCTGCATAGGCTTCTTGCCGTTCCTTGTCCAGCTTCTCATCCATCTTTCCGATCACTTGATAGAAAAATGTGGCAAGGCTGTGTCCCTCCAGACGGTCCACATCAGCCTGCTCTGCCAGCTTGGATTTTTCCAGCTTTTTCAGGCGATCAGCAAGCGTATCTCTCTGGGCGGTCAGTTCTTTCTGTTTTGCTTCGCAGCTTTTCTTTTCAGCGACCTGCTGCCAAAGTTCTTTCAACGTAGAATCACTCATATGGAATGTCCTTTCCCGGCATTACGTTTCTTCATTCAGAAGCTGGTTCAAAAAATGCTGCCGATTATTTACAAATGTTTTGGTGATAACGTAGCTGTCCGTATCTTCATACTGACAAGGATGAATCGCGCCATTGTCGAAGCTAAAAATTTCAGCATCAGGCATTCCGAGGAGAATGGGTGAATGTGATACTATAATGAATTGCGCCCCTTCTTGGGCACACCGATAAATGTTGATCAGTAACGTGAGCTGCCTCTGCGGGGATAGAGCAGCTTCCGGCTCGTCAAAAATATAGACTCCATCTGCACCCATGTAGTCCTGCGCAATGGCGAGGAAACTTTCACCGTGTGATTTTTGGTGATAGCCTTTGGAGGGGTGATCGTCATCGGAATAGTCAATTTCCTTGGTGGCTACATTATAGAAACTCTCTGCTCGGAGAAAATACCCGAACTTTGGTCTGCGATACCCCTTGGAAATCGTCATAGCCTCACATAGTTCCGAATGGGAGTTGTATGTGGAAAATGAATAGTTCTTCGTTCCACCCTCTGCGTTGAAGCCGTAAGCAACAGCGATTGCTTCCAGAAGCGTAGATTTTCCACTTCCATTTTCGCCAACAAAGAACGTAATGGGCTTATGGAATGTAAAAGTGTCGATTCCACTGATGGCAGGAATCTGACGAACATAATTGTATGGGCGAACTCTGTTCCAGTCGATGGTCAGCCCTTGGATAAACAGATCGTTCATACAGCACTCCTTACTATATAATGTAAGAAACACTTAGCTCCGCTCGAATCCAAGATAACGGGTGCCCTGAAAACTCAGCTTTCCAATGTCGCCCTCCACAAGCATTCCGTAGTCCGAACCACTTACGGTAAGCTCCATGCGGTCGCTGCTTTCCACCTGAAAGGTCACATAATAGGTGGTGAACGTATGCGCCATCGTATCGTCTGTATGGTGGCGAGAAACTTCCGTTCGCTTTGCCACAACCGTTGCCGGAACAGTCAGCTGCGGCGAATGGTTGTTTTTATTCCATGTGCTGATATTTCCGATGATGGTGTATAGGATCATGCCCAAAACCACAAGGAACAGGATGGGAAACAGGATGCTGAACAGCATATCAATCCAGCGTAAAACATCTTATTCCTCCAAAATTTCTTTCAGCAGGGTCTTTACATCGTTCAGAAAAAGATTCTTCTCCGAGGGTGTTCACCTTGAAGAACACCGCCTGACTGCCGCCGGCGGTGATAGCAGACAGGCGAATCGGACTGTCCGCATTCTGGAACATGGTCAGTGTCAGACTCAGGCGGTTGCCGCCCATCATGCTGTACCGTTCAAATACACGGACACTGCACCTGGCATCGCCCTCTTTGAAATCACTGCCTGCCTCTAGATCTGCCGACCAGCTGCCGTCCGGAATCTCCTTTTCCAGCTTCCGAAGCAACTTATCAAAGTTTTTGTTTTCAGATGGTCTTTTCAAAGATTGCCATAATGGTTCCTCCGTTCTGACAATTAAAATATCAGTCCCTTATTTTTGATACGAGCAGAGCCACAGGAAAATTGCGGAGAAATCGCTTGAAGAAAGGAATTTTGTCTGATTTGATTATAGCATATCTTTTGGAAGAACAAAATACTTTATGTACGCCGCCCGCAGGCGGCAAAAGTCAGTCCAGTGGAAATTCCAGCTCGGCAAACTCCGCATCGGTCAGCAGTTTCAGCTTTTCGATAACACCCTCCGACAGTTCCCGCAGGGCGATTTCGTCGGGCATCAGGTAGCACTGCATGAGCCGCAGTTCGTGAATAAGCCCCAGCCGGGTGCCGGTGTTGTAGAGCATCATCAGGGTCAATTCTTCGTGGTTAAAGTTCATGCGCAGTCCTCGCTTTCCGGCAGACGATGGGGTTGCACTCCGGGGCATCGCACTTCTCTTGAGATTCAGCAGTACCGAAGGACGTTCCGGCTGCTTGTCCAGAAACCCTTGTAAATCCTTGAAGCCGATGCTGTCCACATAATGCACAGATACATTGCCATTGCGTTTAAGTGCGATCACATCGCTGACCGACAGGCTGTGTCCCTCAAAATCCTGCGGACGGGAGAGGTTGAACATCTGAAATAGTTCTTCCAAAATCCTCGTTGTTCGGCACATCCTGCCACATGGCGGGCAAATCAGCATAGTAGGTGACCTCATAATGCTCCGGGTCTGGCGTTTTGCCACGACGATGCAGTTCCCGCATAGAAGCAAATCTTTCATCGAAGATTTTTTCGTCATGCCGTAGCTGCATCACCATATAAACATCGCACCCTGCGTTCAGAAACTTCTGCGGGGATGTCCGTCATGGGTTCACCATCAAAATTCTGGTTCCATTTTTGCTGCATTATCCACCTCACAGTTCTGGCGCAGACCGTGCAGACGATTTTGGCGCAGGCGTATCACTTGCCAGTGCTGCCAGCTTTTCCAGTGTGGAAGGGCGATGGTCTGCACTCAGTTCCTCGGCTTCCGCAACTTTGTCCATGACTGCATCGTGGTCCTGCAGTAGCCGCCGGCCCTTTTCCATGTGGTGCGCTTCCAGAATCTGCTCACGGGCTTCCTGAATGGTCAGTTCCGGGGCACCCAGCTGCCCGCCGTCCATCACAGAATAATCGCTGTGGTAAATGGTGTAGTCCCATCCATCCTCACAAGACTGGATGGCAAGGTAGCCTTTGCCGCCCAGTTCCCATGTAGCCTGCTCGTCTTGTGTCTGAATCTCCGGGTAGAAGTCGGCATGGTTCCGCTCCATGACCTCGACAAACTGGCAGATGTGGAACACATTGCCCAAACCGCCCATGTCAAAGTGGTAATCATCCAGATGTTCCAGCCGTGCCGTAAAGCTGCGCCCATCCGGGTAATCCATCTGTACAACTCCGCCATCAGGAATGCGGTAGAGGTCGTCATAGTGGCTGTTGATGAGACGAATATCCTTCGGCAGCGTTTCCGGCTCCCAGATGCGCCGTCTGCCGATGCCCGCCTGCGGAATGTTTTCGAGGATCTTTACGCTTTCCTGTTGGATGGCCTTGCGGTCATCGTTCGAAAGTTCAAACAGATACCAGTTCCGGGCAGCAGGAATGGCGTTCCTGTCCATCGGGCGGCAGGTTCTTTTCGGAAATCTGACCGCTTTCCAGCGGCTCACCAGTTACCTTGTTGTAGGTGGCAAAGCCGACGCCTGCGCCATTTTCCCGGAGGTGGAGATAGCGTTCATCGTTGATAAGGTAAACCGCTTCTTTTATCTGCTCCATCAGCACCCACCTTCAAATTCCAGAGAAAACCTGCTTCGGCCATCAGGCTCAACAGGTCAGCAGCACGGTAGCATTGTAGGTCTTGCCCTTGGCACTGCGCCAGTCCTTCAGCCGGACCCGACCATCCCCCAGCAGCTTGTCCGCCACATGAGCGTCCAGATGCTTGCCCAGACGCTTAAAGAACGCATTGTCCTTCCACAGCACGAAACGGCACTCCCTGTTCTCACAGAACCAGCCCTTTTCACGCTCCACAACATTTTCACCGCAGTTCGGGCAGACACCAATGATTTTGTTTTTCATAAGCGCATTTGCTCCTTTTTTTCATTTCCGTGGTCTTTACCAGTTCGGTAATCATCGTATTGATTTCGGTCATAAATTCGCCCGGCTCCATTTCGCCACGTTCGATTTGCAGCAGCTTTCGTTTCCCAATCGGCGGTCATTTCCGGGGATTGGATTTCTTCGGGCATCACGGTGATGAGGGCTTTGCCCTTGTCGGTGGGCAGCAGTACCTTGGTTCTCTTGTTGCCTTTCCGCTCCAGAAAGCCCTTCTGCACCAGCTTTTTCGATGGTGGCGGCTCTCGTAGCCGGGGTGCCGATGCCCTGACGCTCTACGCCCTCCGGCATACTATCCGCACTGGCAGTTTCCATAGCGTGCAGCAGGGTGTCCTCGGTAAAGTGCTTTGGCGGGGTCGTTTGACCCTCTTTCAGTTCGGCAACGGCAACGCTGCACTGGCTCTGCTCTTTGCACATCGGGCAGAACAACAGCTTCCTTTCTTTTGCTGCCCAACAGTTCGCCCAGCATTTTTCCGCTCCATGGTTCTCCATCCATCGGACAGCACCAACTTGCCTTTTTGCGGAGAATTCCTCTCCCGGCGCAGATGGTGGTGAGCGTGGTTTCTGCATAGCAGTGCGGTTCGCCCACAGCGCAGAGCAGCCGTGCAGCAATCAGCCGCAGGACATTCCGCTCTCCGGCAGGGAGGGCGGCAAGATCTGCGTTTGCCATGCTTTTCGTAGGCAGCAGCGCATGGTGGTCGGTGACTTTGCTGCCATTGATGACCTGCTGCACAGGGATGGGGAAAGTGGCTCCTCCACGGCAAACGCCCTGCCCTTATCCGTCACCAACCCCGGCAGGGAAGCCGCCATATCCTCCGTCAAAAATCGGCTGTCTGTGCGGGGGTAGGTGATAAGCCGTTTTCGTAAAGGCTTTGGGCATAATCCAAGGTCTGCTGTGCCGTAAATCCCAACAGACGGTTGGCATCCCGCTGCAATGCAGTAAGGTCATAGAGCTGCGGCGGGCTTTCGGATTTCTCCTTGCGTTCCATCTTCTGCACCGTGACACGCCCCTCCTTTCGGCATTTGGAAAGCAGCAGTTCGGCATCCGCTTTCTGGGCAAACCGCTTGCTGGATGCGGTGCCGCCGTCCGCAAGGGTCAGGGCAACCGTGTAGAATTTCTCCGGCACAAAGGCGGCAATGGCAGCTTCCCGCACCACCGTCATGGCAAGCACCGGGGTCATAACACGCCCTACCGCCAAGGGCTGGTTGTACAGGCACGAAAAAAGCCGGGACGCGTTGATGCCGACCATCCAGTCGGCGCGTTCCCGGCAGAGTGCTGCATTGTACAGCGCATCGTATTCAGTTGACGGTTTGAGATGGGCAAAGCCCTCCCGGATAGCATTTTCCTCCATGCTGGACAGCCACAGGCGGGAAACAGGCTTTTTGCACCCGGCTTGCTGATACACTAAGCGGAAGATCAGGTTCTCCCCTCCCGCCCGGAATCGCAACTGTTCACAATACTATCCACGTCCGGGCGGTTCATCAGCTTTTGCAGGATGCCGAACTGCTTTTTGGTGCTGGCTGACACCAGATACTGCCACTTTTGCCGGCAGGATGGGCAAGTCTGCAATGCTCCACTTGATGAACTTTTGCATCGTAGACATTGGGCGGTGCCAGCTCCACCAGATGCCCGATGCACCAGCTCACCAGATAGCCGTTGCCCTCCAGATAACCGTCCTGTCGGTTGGTTGCACCAAGGACTTTGGCATAGGACATGGCCACCGAGGGCTTTTCCGCCACGACTAATTTTGCGATAAGAATCCCTCAATCTGTTTCGGATTGCAATATGTAAGGCGGCAAACGCCGCCAATAGAATTCATTCTTCTGCGTTATCCTCCTCGCCGGTCTCCTCCGGCTCATCCTCCACAGGGATTTCAAAGTCGCCCTTTGTCCTCAGTGTAGTGTTTGCATCGGGGTCAAGGGCTTCTTTTTCTGCCTGCTTTTTTCTGCTTCTGCTTCATAAAGGTGTAAAATGCCGCCGCCAGCAACCAAACCGACCAGAGCCAGAACGCCCTAAGAATGTGGCAGCATACTTCGTAACTTTGTTGCCACCAGTCTGTTCAGAACCGGATGCCGCCGCTTCTTCCGCAGCCTTTTTCGCATCCTCCTCGGCTGTTTGCGCTCCTGTTCTGCCTGCGCCGCCGCTTCTTTTCGGCGGTATACGGCATCGGCATCTTCATCTTCCATCAGGGCCAGAAGGTCGGCTTCATCCACAAGATTCATGAAAGAACGACGGTTTGCACCCTTGGCGTTGCGGTCAATGACCAGATAGAACGTGTTGCCCGACTTCGACACAGCGTGATGAACTGCTGCCGACGCTGCCATCGGAATAGTTGGTGTGGTAGTCGTCCACCAGCGTCAGATTGCCCTCCGGGGTCAGGGCACCAGGAGGTTTCGTCCGTGACGGTGACAACATCTTCTTTCCACCGCTTCCGTCAGGAACAGGCTGCTCGACTTCTTCAACAGGCTCGCCCCGTAGGCAAAACGCAGGAGCCGCCATGCCAATACACAGTGCTGCCGACAGCAGCAGTGCACCCACTTCTTCATCTTCATCTGGAATCGACCTCCTTGCTGAAACGTGGCACCCACCGCAGACAGGTAAAGCCGGGTTCGAGGTAGTGGTTGCCGACTGCCGCAGCAGGGCGGCAAGCTGTTCCGGGGTCACATTGGCCGTGCGTACCATGCTGCTGACCTCGGCGGCTTCTTCCTCCCTGAATCCGCCGTTCCAGACTTTCGATGCGGTTGTTGAGGCTTTTGATGCGCCGTTCCTTCTCTTTTTCAGAGAACGCGCGCAGTTTGTCGATTTTTCGCTCATAAAACTCCTCCGTTTTTTTTTGAAAGCCGCCCGAATCCGGCAAGATACTGCTGCCAGTAGGACGAGTGAATGTTTGCATATTTGATGGGGTCGCCGGCACGACCATCATTCCGTTGCCGAGATAGATGCCCACATGGCTCATTCCCGGGGTATCATACGTTCCTTTAAAGAAAACGAGGTCTCCGGGCTTTGCCTCGGCTTCGAAATGTGCTGGCTTTTGTTCCATAAGTCCATTGGCGGTAGTGCGCCCATCGTAGCCGTTCTGGTTGTAGACCCAGCAGACATAGCCGCTGCAATCGTGCCGGTTTTCGGGGTGAACCGCCCCAGACATAGGGCGTACCCAATATACTTTTGGGCTTCCCTTGTAGATGGCCGCAAATTCGCTGTCGGTCAGGGCTTCTGCCGGAACCTGATAGTCGATGCCCGGTGCGCCGGAGCCATCCCGAACCGGGCGGCAGACCGCCGTTGAACAGGTAGGGCCTGCCACCCAAGGTATCCTGAAAGATCTCGTACTGCTTCCACTGGTCGTTGTCCAGTTCCTCCTGGATGACTACCTCCAAGCCACGGTTCACCAGCTTGGTGTGGAAGATGCAGTACTCGTAGGGCACCTGCGTGGGGATTGGGATTCCCTGCCGGGCTGATGACCCACAGTCATATACCGTATCTGCACCTCCACCCATGTGGTCAGCTTGTACTTGCTTTTTGAAGGTTTCCTTCAGCTTTGCCCTGCACCCCTGACCGGGTGTAATCGTCGTACAGAGTCGTGAGAAATGAGGTGAACTGCCACGGATCGTGCCTCAATATGGGGTCCAGGTGATACTGGTAACGTTGTAGCCAGGTGGTCGGTGGAGGTCCGCTTGGATTTTTTGTCCAGTTCCTTTTTCCAGCTTTTTGTAGTCCTGTTCTGCGCCCTGATGTCCTGATCCCTCGGCAGAGTACATGGTCTGCCCGGACACCTGTGCCGCCGGAGAACAGGATGCCGCAGGACGAAATGCCGACATGACCAGCATCAGGAGCAAAAGAAAAAACGCCCACGATCACTAAAACGTGTGTTGCTCGGCCTTAATTGGCAATGCCGTTGACGGCAGTGCTGACAGCCGACTTGCCCTTATCAATGACCTGTTCCACACCGGACCGGTGGCAGATGCACCGTTGATGATGCCGCTTTGCCGCCTGCGGTCTGCGCCGCCGTGCCCGAACGGGCGGCGGCATAGTGCTTTGCCGAATGTCCTGTTTTCTGCCGCCACCGGGAAGCCAGTTGGAACCACCCTCGCCGCTGTCACTATGAATGAGGCCTCTCCTGCATTTTGTACCTTTGTCCGGCCTATGGGCAGCGATTTTGGTGCCTTTCTTTGCTTGAGCTTGGCTTTTTCAGCTTACGAGAATAGCGGCTTTTGAAAAAATCCGCAGCAGATTCCTTTTCGCTGTTTTCAGTCCCTCGTTGAGAGCCTGTGTGCCCTGACATTATCATCCTCATACTGGTCAATCTTCCGGTGCAGCTGCAGACCGGGCAAATGGCCGAAGCGTACATCTCCCGTTTCTGCGCCTTTGTCATGCGGGATGCTTCGTCCGGGGTCAGATCCGGCTTTGCCAAACCGCAGGTGTTGGGCTTTTCGGCAGCTTTGTCGGCATCCAGTTTCAGTTTTTCTTTTTGGGCTGCGTCTGCTCCACCTTTTTTTTTCGGAGGGAGCGTGCTGCAGGCGTTTTGGCTTGTCCTCCCTCAAATTCAGCTTCAGTTCGGCTGTTTCTGCGCCCCCTCCGAGCCTCCCCCTTCCGACAGGCGGGTGGTCAGGATGCGGTACAGCTCAAGGTCGGTGGGGAAATGATCGACGAAAGGGCAAAATCACATTGCCGAAAAAACAGCCCCTCGCCCTCGCCGGAGTGGGTCATATAGGAGCAATACGTAACCGGAAACGAAGCAATCGA
>VOFK01003347.1_pt1 | contig 20265 bp, 34 predicted proteins | sample 5384121 | NCBI WGS metagenome assembly VOFK01 (sample SAMN12384730, study PRJNA508395) | human gut metagenome | isolation source: healthy gut J | host: Homo sapiens | reverse complement strand
TGATGCTTCGTTCAGTTACATTGCTCAGTGCTATCAGGCGCTGAACGATTACTATTTCGGCGAGAACGGCGTCAATACCCCGTCTGATGAGGACATTCAGAAGTACTACGAGGATAACTACATCACCGCAGCACATCCTCATCACGACCGTTGACCCGGCTTCCGGCGAGCACCAAGCGCACCGATGAGGAAGCGAAGAAGGAAGCGCAGTCCATCCTCGACCGCATCAACGCAGGCGAGGACTTCGACACGCTGATGAACCAGTACAGCGAGGGATACCGGCCTGTCCAACAACCCGAACGGCTACACCTTCACCGAGGGTCAGATGGTCAGCGAGTTCTACGACGGCGCGAAGAAGCTCTGGCTGAGGACGAGGTTTCGAGCTCGTCAAGAGCAGCTACGGCTACCACATCATCAAAAAGCGCGTCAAGCTGGACGACAGCCAGCTCGACAACTTCAAGAGCGACATCATCTCCGCGATCTCCGGCTCGATGGACGAGCTGCTCCAGCAGTGGATGGATGAGGCGCAGGTCGAGACCACCGATCTGTACAGCACCATCACCTATGAAAATGTCTACGATTATCTGCCGCAGGACGTTCAGACCCTCGTAACCCGTCCGGGTGAGGCGAGCGAGCAGTCCGACGCACAGCAGTCCGACGCACAGCAGTCCGACGCACAGCCGTCCGACGCAGAGCAGTCTGCGACCGAGCAGTCCGCTCAGTAAAGTCAATCATGAAAAAGAGTCTGTACACAGCGTACAGGCCAGCTCTTTTTTTGTTCATAAAAATTCACAGAATGTTTCCGAATTTGTGCAGAATGGCCCGTTCCGATCTGGTAGAATAAAATATCCAAATCAAAGGAAGGAAGGCGAAGAGGATGACGCCGGAAAACAACATTTTGATCGTCACGCCGCGCATGGAGGAGCTGGCAGCGCTCTGCCGCAGCAATACCCTCATCGAGGCGGGACTTTATCGGGAATATGACGTAAAGCGCGGCCTGCGCGACGTAAACGGCAAGGGCGTGCTGGCCGGACTGACCAACATCTCGGACATTATCGCACAGCGCGAGGTGGATGGCATTTTGCAGCCGTGCCCGGGCGAGCTGTACTACCGCGGCATACGCATCGAGGAGCTCGTGCAGGGCTTTGTGCGCGAGGGACGCAAGGGCTACGAGGAAGTCGCATATCTGCTGCTGTTCGGCAGACTGCTCGACGCAAAGGAGCTCGGCAGCTTCAAGAGCCTGCTCGCGCAGGGGCGCACGCTGCCGACCAATTTCACGCGCGACGTTATCATGAAGGCGCCGACGCACGACATGATGAACAGCCTGTCCCGCAGCGTGCTGACGCTCGCCTCCTATGACGAGAGCGCGGACGACATCAGCCTGCCGAACGTGCTGCGGCAGTGCCTCATGCTCATTGCGGTGTTCCCCATGCTCGCGGTCTACTCCTACCATGCCTACAACCACTATGAGTGCGGCGCGAGCATGTACATCCATTACCCCTCGGACAGCCTGTCTACCGCCTCAATCTGCTGCGGATGCTGCGCCCGGACATGCAGTATACGCCGCTCGAGGCGAAAGTGTGCTCGATCTGGCGCTCGTGCTGCATATGGAGCACGGCGGCGGCAACAATTCCTCGTTTACGACGCACGTCGTGACCTCCTCGGGCACGGATACCTATTCGGTCATCTCGGCTGCGCTCGGCTCGCTCAAGGGCCCAAGCATGGCGGCGCGAACTACAAGGTCTGCAGATGTTCGAGGATATGAAAGCGCGAGGTCAGCGACCCGACCGATGAGGCGGAGGTCACGGAATACCTCAAAAAGCTGCTGCGCAGAGGCCTTCGACCGCAAGGGTCTGATCTACGGCGTCGGCCATGCGGTCTACTCGGTCTCCGATCCGCGCGCGCAGGTGTTCAAGTCGTTTGTCGGTCAGCTGGCGCACGAAAAGGGGCAGAGACGCGGATCTCGCGCTCTACCAGATGGTTGAGCGCCTCGCGCCGGCCGCGATCGCCGAGGAGCGCCGCATCTACAAGGGCGTCTCGGTCAATGTGGATTTCTATTCGGGCTTCGTGTATTCCATGCTCGGTCTGCCGCCCGAGCTGTATACGCCGGTGTTCGCCATCGCGCGTATCGTCGGCTGGAGCGCACACCGTCTGGAGGAGCTGGTCAATACGGACAAGATCATCCGTCCGGCATACCGCTGCGTGCGTGAGCACGAGGAATATACGCCGCTGCGCTTCCGAGAGTAACGGCAATACCGCATAATTGGACAAGAGCGATTTGCGAGTAAATTTTGCGTACTGACGAGGCGCGGTTTTGCGGTAATACTTGACGTATTACCGTGAAATCGCAACAAAGTCAGGGCACAAAATTTCCGCAAAGCGCCGCAGCTTTAATTGTGCGGTGTTGCCTTAAAAAAAGCCCTCCGGCACACCGTGATCTGTGAGCTTAAAACACGGCGTGCGGAGGACTTTCCGTACCGCAAATTGGGAGAACTGCGATATGGAGGTTCCCCTCGACTCGCATGTCAGGGACATTCTATGAAAAAAGAGAGGACAAGAGTTAGCGAGAGACCGGTTTATCTGTACAGCTCCGGCTTCTCCATGGTCTCGACCGGCAGGAATCTGCCGTGCCGCGGGAGCGATTGAGGGCGTCGGCGGCAACGCAGGCTGCATAGCCGTCCCATGCGGACGGGTAGCCGTCCGGCTCGCCCTTTTCCTCAAGGGTCTTGACCCAATGGGTCAGCTCGATGTCATATGCCTCGATAAAGCGGGTCCTTCCAGTCGGTGAGGATGGGGAAGGAACGGCTTGCATTCGCGCGCTTGACAACGGCATAGGGATCGGGCAGGTTGACTGTGCCCTTCTTTCGCAGACGACCTGACACTGGATGTCGTAACCGTAGGCGTCCGCAACCTGAACCTCTACGTCAATGCGAGCACCGGACTGGGTCTCGAGCAGAACGATCTGCGGATTGTCATAGCCCTTTGGTCGAGCAGGCGGACTGACGGACCTTGAGCACCTGAGCGCTCTCGTACTCGTCATCGTGCAGCCAGCGGCAGATGTCGAGCTTCGTGGATAGCAACGTTGGAAACACCCATTTCGGTCTGGAAGCCGTCCGGCTGGGAAACGTTGCGGTGGCAGGCATGGATCATGAGCGGCGCGCCAAGCTCGCCGGAGTCGATGATGCGCTTCATCTCCGCATAGCCGCGGTCATAGCGGCGCATGAAGCCGACCTGAAGCAGACGCCTGCCATGAGCAGTCTCGGCTGCGATGATCTTCTCGCAGTCGCCTGCGTTCTGTGCGAGCGGCTTTTTTCGCAGAAAACGAATTTGCCTGCCTTCAGCGCCTCGAGAACGTAGCCTGCGTGGCTCGGGTCGGACGAGGTGATGACGACAGCCTGTACCTCGGGGGCGTGGATGAGCTCCTCGCCGGTCTTATAGACCTTCATGCCCTCGTACTGTGCAGCAACCTTGTTTGCGGATTCTTCAAGTAGTCTGCGCAGGCAACGACCTGGCAGCCCGGAACGATGTCGGTCAAACGACGGATATGGTCGCGGCCGATGGCGCCGCAGCCGATCACACCAATGTTCAGCATAGCGTATTCTCCTTTGGATCGTATTATGAACTGCGAAGCGGTGTCCGCAGCCTGTTTTCTGTTATGAGTTAATCATACTCTGCCGTGGCCGCAAGGTCAATATCCGCTGCGCAACATTGTTATCCTGCCTAAAAAATGGCTTTGGTTTTGCGCAGAATGAGAGGGAACAGAGGGGACGGATGCGAACGCATGATTGTGCGCTGTGCACGGAAATTCTTGACGGAAAAAGCATTTGCGGGTATAATGATTTCTGTTCAGCCGCAGCAGGGATTTGCAGCGGCGGAGAGATGACAGCTCAAGGCGGTTTTTGCCGCCGGATAGACGGAAGGAGAGTCAGCAGATGGCAGTAACAATGCAGCAGGTGGCGGAGCTTTGCGGGCGTATCGCGCGGCACGGTGGACCGTGTCCTGCACGGCAGACCGAACGTCGATGCAGTCGTGCGCGAAAAAGTGCTCCGTGCAGCGGAAAAGCTGGGATACAGCTGCAAAAGACCGCGTCCGCGCCGCGGCGCCGCCATCCTGATTCCGCAGTGGACGGATACCTATTTCAACCGGCAGGTCATCAGCGGCATCCGCCGAGCGCTGCGCTATATCGCGGACGATTCGTTCGGAGCTGCTCGAGGTGCCGCTGCGCACGATGACGAGTCAGGAGCTTGTCGGCGCGATCGGGCAGCAGGTAGAGAACGGCGTGGACGGGCTGATCGTCCGCGCGGAGAACACGCCTGAGGTCTATCTGGCCATCCGGCAGGCGCTCGAGAGCGGCATCCGCGTCATCACCTATGATGGCGATATTTCCGACAGCGGCCGCGCGTGCTTTGTTGACAGGATCTGATGCGCGCCGGCGCGATCGCCGCCGGGGTCATGGCGCGGCTCATCCGTTACTCCGAGCACGTGCTGGTCGTGACCGGAAACATGCGAATGGAGGCGCACAAGGGCCGTGTGGACGGTTTTTGCAGCCATCTGTGTGAGCTTGGCTTCCCCTCGGACGCCTACCATATCATCGAGACCAACGAGATGCACTCGCTGACCGAGGAGCTTGTCGCGCAGGCGATCTCGGAGGACCGTCAGATCCGCGCGGTATATATATGTCCACGCAGCCGGTTTCCGGCTGCATCGCAGGCCTGCGCCGCGCGGGCGTCGGCTCGGGCGTGCATGTCGTTTGCAACGACCTTACCCCGGCCGCGAAGCGCTACCTCAAGGAGGGCACGGTGGATTTCGTCATCGGCCAGTCCTTCTGGCAGGAGTCCTTTCGCGCCGTTATCGCCATGTATCAGCTCCTTGTCCGTAACATCACCCCAAAGGAAACCGCCTATTATACCGACCTGACACTGGTCTGCAAAGAAATGCTGTAAAACGTCGACGAAAAAAAAAATCCGGGACGAGAGTCCCGGATTTTCTTATGATTTTCCTGACGTATTCCGGCAAAAGCCGGAACAGTCAGGACAGGCCTGCCGCAGCAGGTCGCCGCGTAAAATTATAAAAGTCCAGCTCTGCTGGACTTTTTATTCCTGCCCGCGCCGTGGCGGCGCGGCTTCGTCCGCTGCACCCCAGGGCACCTTCTCTTGCCCTTTCAGGGCAATTCACCTTGTGCGGACGAGGGGGGTTATCGCTTGTGGTTTCTCCGGAACCACAAGCGTATCTAAGGGGACAGCGTCCCCCTTAGGGAAATAAGAAAGAAAAATCGCTGCCGAAGCAGCGATTTTTTTTTTTTGCGTTTTACTTGGTAGCCAGACGGCGAGCCTTAGGTTCCATGCGCTCACGGGTAACGTCGAGCAGTACGGCGCCGATGATAACGAGGCCGAGAACGAGGTTCTGAACTGCGGACGAAACGGACAGCAGCGAGAAGCCGTTACGCAGAACTGCGATGATCAGAGCGCCGAGCATGGTACCAACCATGGTGCCCTTTGCCGCCCATGAAGGATGCGCCGCCGATGATGCAGGCTGCGATAGCGTCGGTATCGTACGGCTGGATAGCGTTAACGCCGTTGCAGATACCGGAACGACCGATGGATACGATGCCTGCCAGAGCAGCCATGAAGCCGGACAGGGTGTAGCAGAAGGTGAGTACGTTAGCGGAGTTGATACCGGACAGACGAGCTGCTTCCGGGTTGCCGCCTACGCAGTAGATCGAGCGGCCAAGAGCGGTCTTGGTCAGCAGGACGTGCATTACGATGTAGATCGCGATAACAACGATGTGAAGGAGATCGGGAAGCCGCCCAGGGTAGCGGAGCCGAGCCACATAACAGCGTCATTGCCGGAGAAGGATACCATCTGAGAGTTGGTAACGATCAGCGCGCCGCCCCCAGAGTACGTTCTTCATACCGAGGGTAGATACGAACGGATGGGGAGGTGCAGACGGGTGAGGAGCATACCGTTGACCCAGCCGATCAGGGTGCCGCCGACGATAGCGACGAGCAGGAGAACGACCGATTGGACATGCCCTTGTTCATCAGCATACCTGCAAGGCAGGCTGCGAACGTTGCGTTAGCGCCTACCAGAAAGGTCGATGCCGGCGGTGATCAGGCAGAGCAGCATGCCGGTGGAAACCAGTGCATTGAACGACGTCTGCTTGAGAATGGACATCATGTTCGAATACTTAAAGAAGTTGGGCGATGCGATCGCCAGTACAACACAAAGGATAACCAGTGCGCCAAACGTACCGGCATAGTTCATCAAATTGCTGGATTTCTTCTTAGTCATCTAATTTACCTCCCCAAAGCTGCCTTCATAAGGTCTTCCTGATTGAAATGTTCGCTGTCGCGATCGACGGTTGCCATTACCTCGCCGCCGCGCATAACGATGACGCGGTCGGACATACCAAGGATCTCAGGCATTTCCGAGGGAGACCATGATAACGCACTTGCCCCTGCTTTACCAGGCTGTTCATTACGTTGTAAACCTCGACCTTTGCGCCGACGTCGATACCACGGGTCGGCTCGTCGAAGATAAAGATGTCTGCGTCCGTGTTGACCCACTTGCCGATAACAACCTTCTGCTGGTTGCCGCCGGACAGCTGACCGACGATCTCGTCGATAGACGGGGTCTTGATGCGCAGAGACGCGATGTTCTTCTGACCTGCGTCCTCGATCCTCTTCTCGTTCAGGAACATGCCGGTCGAGAAGCCCTTCATATTGGCGAGGATGAGGTTGGTGCGGATGGACTGCGCAAGAACCAGACCCCCGACCCTTGCGGTCCTCGGTCAGGAACGCGATGCCGTGCTGGATCGCCTGACGCGGGGTCTTGATGTGTACCTGCTTTTCGCCCTTGATCTCGATGGTGCCGCCGTCGATCGGGTCTGCGCCGAAGATCGCGCGCATGACCTCGCTGCGGCCCGCGCCGATCAGCCCGGCAAAGCCGAGGATCTGTCCGCCGTATGCTTCGAAGGATACATCCTTCAGCACGCCGGTCTCCTTCAGATGCTCGACCTTGAGCATCGGCTCAGCGCTCTTTACGCCGATCTCCTTCGGGAACTGGTTGTCCAGAGAACGGCCTACCATCGCGGTGATCAGGGGAGTCGTTGTCCCAGCCGCTGATGTCGCGCGTCTCGATGTACTCGCCGTCACGGATAACCGTAACGCGGTCGCAGAGCTCGAACAGCTCTTCGAGTTTATGGGATACAAAGACGATGCCGATGCCGCGTGCCTTCAGTTCACGGCAGGTCTTCATCAGCTGCTCGACTTCCTTCTCGCCCAGAGAGAGGACGTCGGCTCGTCCATAATAATCATTTTTGCATCAATCAAAACCGCCTTGGCGATCTCGATCATCTGCTGAACGCCCATGCCGAAGTTGCCGGCCGGCTTGGTCGGGGTCTACGTCCTGACCGAGCGACGCCATAACTTCCTTTGCCTTCTTGTGCATGGTCGGGTAGTCGAGCAGATTGCCCTTCTTGAGCCACTTGTTGATAAAAATGTTGTCCGTAATGCTCAGCAGCTTTTCGATATTCAGCTCCTGATAAACGCAGGCGATGCCCGCAGCAGCGGACTCGTTCGGGTCCTTGAAGTGCTGCTCTACGCCGTCTACGAAGATCTGACCCTCGTCTGCCTGATGTACACCAGTCAGCACCTTGATCAGCGTAGACTTGCCTGCGCCGTTCTCGCCGATCAGGCCGAGGATCTCGCCCGGCTTGACTGCCAGCTGCATGTTTCGCAGAGCCACTACGCCCGGAAAACGCTTGGTCGCGTTTTTTCAGTTCTACTACGTATTCACTCATTTGCATATCACCTTTTTCTTCTCCGAGATGAAGTGCGGGACAAAAAGAAACTGTTCTCGGTTCAGTTGCAAAAAAGGAGGAGGTTTGCCGCAACAATAGCTCCCTGCCGATCTCGTCTCGCGGGAGAATGACTGATAAAAGTTTGACGATTTCAAACTTTCTTCGAAAAAGACAACCCCTGCAAGCGATCCTGTTCAAATCTTTGCAGGGGTTTCTTCTCGTTCACTTAAATGCTAAGAACAAATGGAAAACCACTCGCGTACTAAAAAGTGCTAAACTGATTAGCCGATGTAGCCCTTCAGGGTGTCCAGACGCTCCTGAGCGTTGTCCTTGGTAACAACAGAGCAGCCGGAGTCGATGAACTTATCCAGGGTCTCGCCGTTAACAGCCTTTACAGCAGCCTCAACAGCCTTGTAGCCCATGTCGTAAGCTTCCTGAGCAACGGACATGGTCTCCTCGCCAGCCAGGATCGCTTTGCATGCGGACTGGATGCCGTCGAAGCCAACGAAGATGGTCTTCTCGTAAGCTGCGTTGCCCCTTTGCTGCGCGAGCTGCTGCCATTGCCATATCGTCGTTGTTGCAGACGATGATTGCGATGCCTTCCGGATGGTTCTGCATGATAGCTTCCATGCAGTTTGCAGCCTTATCAGCAACAGCGTCAGCGTACTGGATCTCGCCCTTCAGGAACTCGCCGCCAGCCTCGGTAACGCCCTTCTCATAACCGGACAGACGAGCCATAGCGGTGCCGTCGCCCTGTACGCCGGAAATTGCGATAGCCTTAATATCGGACCAGCCAGCGTCCTGTGCAGCCTTGACAGCTTCCTTGCCGCCCATTGCGCTGCATCCTCGTTGCCGGTACCTACGAAGGAAAGTACCTCGGGAGCGTCGATGTTGGTGTCTACAGCGATGATCGGATCGGTCTTGCCGGCGATCAGGGTCTTAACCAGATCAGCCTGCAGCGGAGCGATTACGAATGCGTCGTATGCGCCGGAGTTCAGGTCGGTCTCGATCATGTTCTGCTGCTCGTCGTAAGCGGTCTCGGAGGTAGCGCCCTTAACCTCGACCTTTACGTCGCTGTTATCCTTTGCATATGCCTCAGCGCCGGCCTTAACGTAGCTCCAGTACTCGGAAGCGGTGGTCTTCAGGATGACGTCAACAGAGCAGCCAGAAGCGGTATCGCCGCCGGTCTTGGTGTCGCCGCCGGTCTTGGTGTCCGCCAGTGGACCCGCCACCGCAAGCTGCGAGGCTTGGCAACCATAGCGCCGGTCATCAGCATAGCAAGTAATCTCTTCTTCATAATAAAAAAACCTCTCTCCTTTTTCGTACAGTCTGTCCACACCGAAAAGGGGCCGGTCCAGTCTGTCATTCGGTTTCACCGCCTGATGCGGTACAACGAACGCTCCAACGTTCTGGTAATATTTTAATGCAAAGAATACTGTTTGACAAGGGGGTGACAATTTTGTCGGTAATGGCGAGGAATGCCCCTGACGCTTTGTGCAGGTTGACAATAACGTGTCGAGGATATAAAAAACTGCTTTCTGTGCATTGTGCAAATTGATGCTTTTCTGGACATAATTCGCAGTTTTTCGAGGCAGGAGAGAGAAGAATTTGGGCATATTATGAGATTGTCTCTTGCATATTCAGGTTACAGTATGGTAAAATTGCCTTGATGATATATGGGGGTAGTCTGCGTTTTTTGTGAAGGAAGTCCTGCGAAAAACGCGCATCTCCCTTTGAAGACCCAAACTGCAAAGAACGAGAGAAGGAAATTCAAAATGAAACTGGCCATTAAGACCTGCACATTGGATATGCCGTATGAGAAGATGCTTGATTTCTGTGTATCTCAGAAGATAGCCGCGATCGAGATCGGCACGGGCAACTGGTCGGGCGCGCCGCACTGCGACCTCGACCTGCTCGTGAGCGACAAGGACCGCGCGGGAAAAAATGGTATGACGCGATGCGCGCGAAGGCCTCGGAGCTGTGTGCGCTAACTGCTCGGGAAATCCGCTCGCCTATGAAAAAAGGAAATGGACGTCACGAAAAGACGTTCGAGCTCGCGCAGATGCTCGGCGTCAAGAAAAATCGTCATGATGAGGGCCTGCCGGCCGGATGCAGGGGCGATAAGACTCCGGTCTGGATCACGACCTCGTGGCCGCCCGAGACGCAGGAAATCCTCGATTATCAGTGGAACGAAGTCGCGATCCCGGTATGGAAGGACATCGTAAAGATGGCGGAGGATTGCGGCATCGAGCGGATCGCGCTCGAAAATCACGGTATGCAGCTTGTGTATAATCCGGAGACGCTGCTCCGCCTGCGCGAGGCGGCGGCCCGGCCTGATGGTCGGCATGAACCTCGACCCGAGCCACCTGTTCTGGATGGGCGGCGACCCGATCGAGGCGGCGTGTGCTCGGCGAGCACGGCGCAATCTATCATATCCACGGCAAGGATTCGCGTCCGGAGCGCCGCTACTGGCAGCCGAAACGGCATGCTGGATACCAAGCCGATCGACGCCTTTGCGCGCCGCGCGTGGAACTATGTCGCCGTCGGCGCAGGCCATGATGCGAAGTGGTGGAAGGAGTTCTTCTCGGTCGTCCGCATGTCGGGCTATGACGAGGAGGTTTCGCTCGAAATGGAGGATCTGACGCTTTCCATGCTCGACGGCCACCTTGCAAAGCCTGCACGTTCTGCGCGAAGCACTGAATATCGACAGTAAGGAAGCAGTTCAAAAAATCATATATAATCTCAATATAACCGCCGCAGAAATGCAGCGGTTATATTTTATTCATGCAAAATTAAAAAGGAATACACATTATACAAGGGCCAGCCAGAAAATAAAAGAAAAAACAGGCGGGGAAAAGGCACGCCAAGGCGTGCGCGCCCTTTCGGGCGCAGTCTCCTGCCGCATTTTGCCTTCGGCAAAACAGGCAGGACAGGCGCTCCGCAGTGCGCCGCATAAAATCCCCCATAAAAAGTCCAGCTCTGCCGGACTTTTTTATACCTTCGCCGCGCCGTGGTGTGGCGTCCGCTGTGCGGACGAGGGGTTATCGCCCCGGTTTCTCGGAACCGGGGGCGTATCTAAGGGGGACAGCGTCCCCTTAGAGTCAAATCTGCGGCAGCAGATTGACCAGTTCCAGCGCCGCCATCGCCGCGTCTGCGCCCTTGTTGCCTGCCTTCGTGCCTGCACGCTCGATCGCCTGCTCGATGTTCTCGGTGGTGATGACGCCGAACGTTACCGGTACGCCGGTCTGGAGGCCAACCTGCGCGATGCCCTTGGCCGTCTCGCTGCATACCAGCTCGTAGTGGCTGGTCGAGCCGCGGATAACCGCGCCGAGGCAGATAACTGCATCATACTTGCCGCTCTGCGCGAGCTTCTGCGCTGCCAGCGGAATCTCAAATGCACCCGGAACCCAGACGAGCGTGATGTCATCCGTGTCCACGCCGTGGCGGACCAGCGTGTCCTCCGCGCCGGAGATCAGCTTGGAGACGATGAATTCGTTGAAGCGAGCGCCAACGATCGCAAATTGCCCTTGCCTGCTACCAGTTTTCCTTCGAGTACCTTCATTTTTGTTCGTCCTTTCAGATAATTTTGCAGTCAGTTATTGAAAATCACAGCTTTTCGCTGAACAGATGGCCCATTTTGATCTTTTTTCGTGCGCAGATAGAACGCATCGTCCTTCTGCGGTGCAATCTCAATCGGCACGCGCTCGCGGCGATCTCTACGCCGAAGCCGTCCAGACCGTAGATCTTTTCCGGGTTGTTGGTCAGCAGGCGCAGCTCCTTGGCGCCGAGATCCTGGAGGATCTGCGCACCGATCCAGTATTCGCGCAGGTCGGGCGCGAAAAGCCGAGCTTGACGTTCGCTTCTACCGTATCGAAGCCCTTCTCCTGCAGCTCGTAGGCCTTGAGCTTGTTGATGAGGCCGATGCCGCGGCCCTCCTGGCGCATGTAGAGCACCACGCCGCGGCCCTCGCGGTCTATCTGCTGCATCGCCGCGGCGAGCTGCTGGCCGCAGTCGCACCGGCACGAGCCGAACACGTCGCCGGTCAGGCACTCGCTGTGCACACGGCAGAGCAGGTTCGCGCCGTCGCCGATGTCGCCCTTGACGAGCGCGACATGATGCTCGCCGGTCAGGTCGTTGACGTAGCCCATGATGCGGAACTCGCCGAAGCGGGTGGGCATCTTTTCGCCCAGCCTTCGCGCACGACGTGCTTGTCATGGCGGCGGCAGTAGTCCTGAAGATCCTTGATGGTGATGATCGGAGGCCCCATTCCTCGGCCTTGTCCATCAGCTCGGAGGTGCGCATCATCGTGCCGTCGTCCCGCATGATCTCGCAGCACAGCCCGCACTGAGGCAGACCTGGCCAGACGGCACAGATCGACAGTCGCCTCGGTGTGGCCGTTGCGCGTCAGCACGCCGCCGCGGCGCGCGATGAGCGGGAATACGTGACCCGGACGGCGCAGATCCTCCGGCCGGGTGTTCGGGTCGACGCACTTGCGGCAGGTGAGGCCGCGCTCCTCTGCGGAAATGCCGGTCGTGGTGTCGACATGGTCAATGGAGACCGTGAAGGCGGTGTGGTGGTTGTCGGTGTTGACCTTGACCATCTGCTCGAGGCCGAGGTGCTTTGCGACCTGCTCGCTCATCGGTGTGCAGATCAGGCCCTTGGCCTTCGCCGCCATGAAGTTGACGTTCTGGGTGGTCGCGAACTGCGCCGCGCAGATGAGGTCGCCCTCGTTCTCGCGGTCGGGGTCGTCGATGACCATGATGAGATGACCGGCGCGCAGCTCTTCGAGAGCCTCCAACTGTATTGAACTGATTGCTCCATGAGAAAACCTCCGTTAAAAAATCCGTTTTCTGCAAGAAAATTCGTGCTGATTCCGCCGGTTTTGTGCGGCGCAGTGAGCTTTTCAACATATTTTCCGATGACGTCGCATTCGAGGTTCACCGGGTCGCCCGGCTTTTGCCGAGCAGGATGGTCTGTGCGCCGGTGTGCGGAATGATGGAGACCGAGAAGTCCGTGTCCGTCACTGCCGCGACCGTCAGGCTTACGCCGTCAATGGCGATCGAGCCTTTTTCGACGATGTAGCGCAGCAGGGGAGCAGGGGTCTTGATCTTGACCCAGACCGCGTTGTCCTCGCGCTTCTGCGAGGATCGTGCCCGTGCCGTCGATGTGGCCGGAGACGATGTGACCGCCGAAGCGGCGTTTGCCGCCATCGCGCGCTCAAGATTGACCGGCGAGCCGCTCTGCAGACGTGCCGAGCGACGGAACGCGCCGCAGGCTCTCCGCCATGACAGCGGCGGAAAAGCTGTCGCCCGTCATGGAGACCACGGTCAGACACACGCCGTTCGTCGCGATGCTGTCGCCTATTCTGGTATCCTCGAGCACGGTTTTCGCCTGTATCGTTAGCCGCGCGCCTTTCGCGCCGTGCTCGATGCGGCGAACCGTGCCGATTCCTTCAATAATGCCTGTAAACAAATCATCATAATCTCCTTCGATCAGGAAATCTTCGCCGAGCGGCGTGCTCCGGACGTTTTTTCAGCGCGAGCGCGTCCGCCATTTTTGCGAGAACTCGCCGCCGACCGGGCTCTTCGCGTCCTGCGCCGCCGATCAGCTTGGGGCAATGTACGCCTGCACGCGCCGGACGATACCGGCCTTCAGCGCCGAGAAGGCGAGAGACGAGCCGCCCTCGAGCAGGATGCCGTTGATGCCGGCGCTGCCGAGCTGCTGCATCAGGTCGGTGAGGTCAACGTGACCGTCCGTCTCGCCGCAGACCAGAATGCGCACGCCCTTTTCTTCGAGCGCCGCCGTGCCCGATGACCGCGACGTAAGTCGGAATTTCATTCGCCGTCTGCACGAGCTGGCTGCCGAGCGGCGTGCGTGCGTGGCTGTCGCAGACGATGCGGACGGATTGCGGCCGCCGTCGATGCGGCAGGTGAGCAGAGGATCGTCCTCAAGCACGGTGCCGACGCCGACCATGATGCCGGACAGGCGGTTTCGCGTTTCGTGAACGTGGCGCCGCGCGGCTTCGCCCGTGACCCAGCGGCTGTCGCCGGTGTGGGCGGCGATCTTGCCGTCGAGCGTCATCGCGTACTTGAGTACGACGAACGGGGTCTTGTGCGTGATGTAGTGGAAAGAAAACTTCATTCATCGCGGCGGCATTCGTCCTCGCACACGCCGGTCTCGACTTCGATGCCTGCGTCGCGCAGGATCTGCGCACCCTTTCCGGCGACGAGAGGATTGGGGTCGAGACAGCCGACGAACACGCGGCGGATGCGGTGCTCGATGACCGCGTCCGTGCAGGGAGGGGTGCGGCCCCAGTGGCAGCACGGCTCCAGCGTGACGTAAAGATCGGCTCCGGGCAGTCCTCGGTGCAGTGCGCGAAGGCGTTGCGCTCGGCGTGAAGGCCGCCGATGTGCTCGTGCCAGCCTTCAGCGATGATTTTTCGGCCGTCCTTGACGATGACGCAGCCGACCATGGGGGTTGGGGTCATGACCCGCGCCGCGGCGAGCGCCGAGCACGGCGCATATAGTATTCTTTTGATCCGGCATCAAAATCACCTCGGTGAAAAAAAAACGTCCCGGGAGAATTCCTCGGGACGTGGAAAATGCAGTGAATTTGTCGTAAACAAAAAATCTGAAACATCAAACGACATTTCAGAACAGTAAATAAACGGAAAATGCTTTCCGTGCATTCTTCTTTCATCCAGACTTTTTACTGTCGGCTCTGGAGTTTCACCAGATCATGCTCATGCCAGAAATCGACACTCGCTCGCGGGCTTTACCGCCGGTAAGGGGAATCTCACCCTGCCCTGAAGAACATGGTATTCGGTTTTGCGATGGGGAGGAGCGGCTTGCCGCTCGTTCTGGGTACAGTATAACGCCGCACGAGGCAAAATGCAAGAACTTTTTCGCTGACTGCAAAAAATATCCGCGCAGCGCAAACCCTGAGGGTCGCGCTGCGCGGATGGACAACCCCCGCTCTGACTGTAAAATCAGTTCTTGAGGCTCTGGATCGGGGATGCGGCCGCCGCGTTAATGAACTTCGCTGGGAGAGCCGGTCTTGATGGGCATGATCGGAGCGGCGCCGAGCAGGCCGCCGAACTCGACCATGTCGCCGACCTTCTTGCCGATGGCAGGGATGACGCGGACGGCGGTGGTCTTGGTGTTGACAACGCCGATGGCGATCTCGTCCGCGATCAGGCCGGAGATGACCTCAGCAGTGGTGTCACCCGGAACAGCAACCATGTCGATACCAACCGAGCATACCGCAGTCATTGCCTCGAGCTTTTCGAGCGTGAGCGCGCCCGCCTGTGCGGCCGCAATCATGCCCTCGTCCTCGGAGACCGGGATGAAAGCGCCGGACAGACCGCCGACACTCGAGGATGCCATAACGCCGCCCTTCTTGACGGCATCATTCAGCATCGCGAGGATTGCGGTCGTGCCGCAGCCGCCGCAGACCTCCAGACCAACTTCCTCCAGAATACGCGCAACCGAGTCACCGATCGCCGGGGTCGGTGCGAGAGACAGGTCAACGATGCCGAACGGCACACCCAGGCGCTGGCTTGCCAGCCGCCGACCAGCTGGCCCATACGGGTGATCTTGAACGCAGTTTTCTTGTGACGTCCGCGACCTCACCGATCGAGCAGTCACCTGCGCGGCGAATTGCGGACTGCACAACGCCCGGACCGGAAACGCCAACGTTGATAACGGTCTCCGGTTCACCGATGCCGTGGAACGCACCCGCCATGAAGGGGTTATCCTCGACCGCGTTGGCGAAAACGACCAGCTTGGAGCAGCCCATGGAGTCATTGTCCTTGGTCAGTTCTGCGGTCTGCTTGATGATGCGGCCCATCAGACCGATGGCATCCAGATTGACGCCCGGCCTTGGTGGACGCAACGTTGACCGAGGAGCAGACCAGATTGGTCTCCGCCATAGCCTCCGGAATGGAGTTGATCAGGATCTCGTCGCCCCTTGGCGAAGACCCTTCTGCACGAGCGCAGAGAAGCCGCCGACAAAGTTGACGCCGGTGGTCTCGGCGGCGCGGTCGGTCGAGCGCCTTCGCGAGCGGAACATAGCTGTTTGCCGAGGAGGTCGCGCCGACCATGGCGATCGGGGTGACGGAAATACGCTTGTTGATGATCGGGATGCCGAGCTCGCGCTCAATCTGCTCGCCGGTGGCAACCAGCTTTTCCGCACGGCGCGTTACCTTGTCGTAGACCTTGTCTGCGAGCACATTGATGTCGTCCGCTGCAAGGTCGCGCAGCGAAATGCCCATCGTGATGGTACGAATGTCGAGGTGCTCTTCCTCGATCATCTTAATGGTTTCCAGAATATCTTTCGTGTTGATCATAGACATTTAATAAACCTCCTGAAAAAAGTTGAAACCTCGAATCTTACCTGCTCGATTCTGTCAATTTGTCAGATTTTGTGCATCGCGTCGAAGATGTCCTCGTGCATGGTGTGGATCTTCATGCCGAGCTCCTCACCGTCCTTGTCAAGCAGATCGATCAGGCTGTTGAAGTCTACGGTGCACTTGTCGATGTTCACGAGCATGACCATGGCGAACATATCCTCCATGACGTTCTGCGAAATGTCGACGATGTTGACCTGATGCTCATAGAGCGTGTTCGAAGATCTTGGCGATGATGCCGGTACGGTCCTTGCCTGTTACTGTGATTACTGCGCGCATAGTGAGTTCCTCCATTTTGCGTATATGTTAATTTTTTGCTGACGAATGTATATATCATTCAACGGGAAGCAGCGTCGGTTATCATATTGATGATGCTGTTCGAGACGAGAAAGCCCGCACGGTCAGATGCCAGCGCGTGCCGTTCGTGTTCGGTCAGACCGGGCTTTGCCAGCATGCGGGAACACGGCCTCATAAGGGGCGGGTCGACATGGTAGCGTTCCTCGAGGTCGCGAGCTCCGCCGTCCGAGGTGCGCAGACGAAGCATAAGGTACTCGTTCTGCCGCCTCGGAAGTCGGGGACTTCCTCCTTCGTTCCGCACGGCGGCCGTGCCGTCTGTGAAGCCGGCGATGTCGCGGGGAATGCAAATCTGCGCCCGTCAAAAAGCGAGTGGGCGCCCGGGCCGAGACCGATGATATTCGGAAAGATCCCAGTATTTGAAATTGCCAGCCGAGAAAGGAAAAACCCGGGCAGGCAAAATTCGAGATCTCATAGTGTTCAAAGCCGTGCTGACGCAGGACGCGGCACAGGGCGAGATAGGTGTCCGCCTGCGCGTCATCGTCCGGGAGGACGGGAGCCTCGCGTCCCATTTCCGTCATGGGCTCGAGCTTGAGGCCGTAGCAGGAAAGGTGCGTCGGCTGAAGCGCAAGGCACTGCGCGAGCGAGTCGAGGAACATATCCTGCGTCTGACCGGGCAGACCGTACATCAGATCCAGACTGATGTTGGAAAAGCCGTGCTCGTGTGCGAGCAGAACGGCGTTTTGGCTTTGCAAAGTCGTGGATGCGCCCGATGCGGCGCAGCTCGTTATCATGCGCGGCCTGCACGCCGAAGGAAAGCCGGTTTGCACCGCCGCCGCAGCGCGTCAAGCGAGCGCTGCGTCCGTGCTCTCCGGGTTGCATTCGACCGTTATTTCCGTGTCTTCTGCCAGAGCAAAGCTCACGGACCGCGTGAAGGATGCGTTCGAGACGCCGCCGCCCAGATACGACGGCGTGCCGCCGCCGAGGTAGACCGTGTCGGTCGTGCGGCCTGCGCTTTTTCGCCGTACTCGCGGATGGAGCGGATGAGGGCGTCCGTGTAGGCGTCCATGCGCGAGGCGTCCGTGACCGAATAAAAGTCGCAGTAGGCGCACTTTTTCATGCAGAACGGGATATGCAGATACAGGCCGAGCGGGCGGGCCGCCTGATCATACTTTTCTTCATCCAGCTTTAGCACGGCCATGAAGGCCTCGGTCGGCATCTGAACCGTGCCGAGCGCACGCATCCTCTTTTTGCCTTCTTTCTGCTTTTCCAGCAGCTTTTTCTTTCGGCTGATGTCGCCGCCGTAGCACTTTGCCAGCACGTCCTTGCGCATCGCCTTGACGGTTTCACGCGCGATGACCTTGCCGCCGATGGCCGCCTGAATCGGAATCTCGAACATCTGCCGCGGGATGACGTCTTTGAGCTTCTCGCAGATGGAACGCCCGCGCCCGTACGCCTTGTCGCGGTGAACGATGATAGAGAACGCATCGCAGATTTCGCCGTTGAGCAGAATATCCAGCTTGACCAATTGGCTCTCGCGGTAGTCCTTGAATTCGTAGTCGAACGAGGCATATCCGCGGCTGCGGCTCTTAATCTGGTCAAAAAAGTCGAAGATGATTTCGTTGAGCGGAATGTCGTAATTCAGCTTGACGCGCGTACCCTCGTACTGCATGTCAAGGAAGATGCCGCGCCGATCTTGGCACAAGTCCATAATCGTGCCGACGCTGTCCTGCGGCGTGAAGATTTCCGCGTGGACGAACGGTTCTTCCATCATGGCAATTTCGCCAATGGGCGGCAGCGCCATCGGGTTGTCGCACATCAGCACCGTGCCGTCGGTTTTGGTGATACGGTAGATGACGCTCGGCGCGGTGGTGACAAGGTTCAAGTCCCATTCGCGCTCCAGCCGCTCGGTGATGATGTCCATGTGCAGCAGCCCCAAGAAGCCGCAGCGGAAGCCGTAGCCCAGTGCGACGGAGCTTTCCGGGTCAAAGGACAGCGCGGCGTCGTTCAGCTGGAGCTTTTCAAGTGCATCGCGCAGATCGGGATACTTGGAGCCGTCCTCAGGTGTAGATACCGCAGAAACCATGGGACGCGCCGGGCGATAGCCGGGCAGCGCGCTCCGGCGTCGGATTTTCATGGCACCGGTAACGGTATCGCCGACACGGGTGTCGGATACCTTTTGATGGAGGCGGCGAAGTAGCCGCCACCTCACCGCACACAGCTCCTCGCGGAGACTGACCGAGCGGCAGCATATAGCCGCATTCGAGCACCTCGAAACTCGGCGCCGGTCGCCATCATTTTGATCCTTCATGCCCGGGCGGATGGTACCGTCGAGCAGGCGCATATAAACGATAACGCCCTTGTAGGGGTCGTACTGGCTGTCGAAAATCGAGCCTGCAGCGGCGGCGCATCGGGGTCGCCGACAGGCGCCGGAACGTCGGAGACGATGCGCTCGAGGACCTCGTGAATGTTGATATTCATTTTCGCGGAAATTTCGGGCTCCTCTGCCGGGAATGCCGATGATGCATCCTCGATAACTCCTTCTTGACGCGCGGCGCGTCTGCCGCCGGCAGGTCGATCTTGTTGATGACCGGCACGACTTCCAGACCGGCGTCAATGGCAAGATAGGTGTTGCCCAGCGTCTGCGCCTCAATGCCCTGCGTCGCGTCTACCACCAGCAGCGCGCCTTCGCACGCCGCCAGAGAGCGGGAGACCTCATAGTTGAAGTCGACATGTCCCGGGGTGTCGATGAGATTCATCTCGTAGGTCTTGCCGTTGTCGGCCTGATATTCCATGCGGACAGCACGCGCCTTGATGGTAATGCCGCGCTCGCGCTCAAGCTCCATATTGTCGAGTAGCTGCTCCTCCATTTCACGCACGGAAACGGCCTTGCACTGCTCCAGCAGACGGTCTGCCAGCGTGATTTGCCGTGGTCAATATGCGCAATAATGGAGAAATTGCGAATTTGCTCGCGATTTTTCACGTCGAAAGCTCCTTATCTGATTGAATATGCCATTATTATAACACGTTCGCGCGCTTCTCACAAGCGTTCATTTGCAATCCGTGCGCGGCGCGGGGCCGGGGAGCAAGATTTTTGTATAGTTTTATAAAATCGTGTGCGCGACAGTCGGAATTTAAGATATGTTGCCAGATGCCCTCTCAGGTGCAGCTGGTTTTAAACTCCCTCCCGGGAGCAGGGGTAAACGGTTCCGCCGTTCCGGCGGCTTGCCGCCGCAGGCGAGAATGGCTCCCGCGGGGGGATTCGCCATGACATGGCGTGAGAAATTGCCGCCGCCCGGCGGCAGGCAAGGGGGAAAGACAACCAAGGTTTTCTTTCCCCTCTTAACTCCCCCAAACTTTCCTTAGGACGCGACTCCCTGCGGTCGCGCGTCTAAAAAGCGGGGGGGATTCCCAAGGGGCGTCTGGTGCTCCAAGAGAACGCTCTTGATGGAAGCGGAGTTTTTCGCAGCGCAAATCAAGCGCTCTGCACCGGATCCGCGCACTGGTTATGCGCGGCAAATCACGCAAAGTAATTCAGGGCCTTACAGAGTCCCAAAAGCTGACCGACGCACGGAACCGAGCTTATCGTCCCCCCCGTTTAGACGCGAAGCTATGCTGAGCGTCCCGAGGGAAGATGTGGGGAGCCAAGAGGGGGGATAAGAAAACCCGGAGGGTGTGCTCCTACTCTCTGCCCCTCCGCCGGGCACGGCGTCTCCCGGCCGCCGAAGGCAGCAATACGTAACTGAACGTGAAGCATACTGAG
>VOFK01002103.1_pt1 | contig 20287 bp, 26 predicted proteins | sample 5384121 | NCBI WGS metagenome assembly VOFK01 (sample SAMN12384730, study PRJNA508395) | human gut metagenome | isolation source: healthy gut J | host: Homo sapiens | reverse complement strand
ATCCCAAATACTTGCAATGCTTTCAGGTTCCGGCAAATCATCATTAATTGTTTCAATCCATTCTTTCCATTCTTCGAAACTGGATTTTCCAATGTTTGTAGATAATAAAATATTGTTTTTTCCCATTTCTTATAATTCCTGGCATTCTAGATAAGCGTGATGGATTTTTATTTTGTTTATCTATAATTAAACCATTCTTTTCACAAACCTTATATAGATATTCAACTCTTTCTCTATATTCACTATAATTATATGCCTCAATTTTCACTATAGCGTGAGACTTTTCCCTGCACTGTACACACAAGACATGCAACAGGTAATTCCAGTTCCTCAATAATAGCTTTTTGACGCCCTAAATCCATTACATCTGATTCAACCAAAGCATATCTAAAATCCGTAACGTTTTCATTTTTTATACCTTTACCATCAAGAGGGTTAAAACGTATCCAAGCTCCTGCCTTTTCACTATAATCACCAATAACCTTACATATATCTCCTTCACACTTTGAAAGCTCCTGAATTAACCTTCCGGCCGTCCTGTCACACAAGCCTTTAGACGGGAGGTACTTTCCGTTTTTTCTCCCAGCCCGAGTGACATATCCAACGTTTTCATTTGCTTCAAACAGTGTTTCTAAATATGTAGTTAATTGTTCAACAGGATTCCATTTTTGTGGTATGCTAAATTCACTTGTTTCAATCCACCCTTTATCGATTACAACTAAATCATCTTTATTGCCTATCTCAGAATTCCAATCAAAAGCAACATCTTCTTTATGAAATTTAAAACCATTATCCTGTGCCATTTTTCACTATGGTTCCTGCTGTTATAGGAGAACTTGAACCGGAAAAAGTATTCCACTTTTTCTCACATTCCCCAGCATGATAACGGTTAGCGTCACGTTTGCTCCAATCATCCCAATCCTGTACTGTATATCCTTCATATTTAAGTGCCATTCCAACATTAACCCAATCCTGATAATCAAGAAATGATGGTTCTATATATTCAAGCAGTTCAACCAAATTAATGTTATTTTCCATATCCTATGCTCCTAATTCGGGATTAAATGTAGCGGGTTAATACCATTTGGAACTCTCCACCCATTAGCAGATATTCTCGCAATCAATTTGCTTGCAGCTTCAAACTGCCATGTTCCAACATGTTTAAATCCTTTTTGCTCTAAGCATCTAATTTGTTTTGGCGTTGTCAGTCCTTCATTTTTACGTTTCTCAAGTCTGTCTAAAATTTTCGCAGCTTTACCGGAGTTTTCAATTTCATCAGGCATAATACCCAGCTTTTTCGAGTGCGTTTTTCTGCTTGTCCGTTGGCGGTGACATTTCCCAGCCAAATGCCGGAACATACCCTGATAAATCTTCTGCTTGTATACTCATTTCAAATTGTATAGGGTCCACTAATTTGCGTTTCCTCTTTTTCATTTCCGACAACTGTTTAGCAAGAGCTTCTTCACGCTGCACAACAACATCTTCACTGGCTTGAACTTCTGCTTCTTCTATATCAATCGGACAGCCTGAAGCTTCAAGATTTTCAGTCATTTTTGAGCAACTTCTTCATTTTCGCATATTAGATGAGCCGGTCTACAAAGTTCATGTCGTTCAGTGTGCCAAAGAAAATCAAGTATTAACAATTCAGTTTTTACCGGTTTCAGGTGATAAACGTGTTCCCCCTGCCTACCATTTGGCAATATAAACTACGTACCTTAGTTGGCCTTAATGCAACAACACAATCTCACACTGGGACAGTCCCAGCCTTCTGTAAGCAACATGGAATTGCAAATAACATTATATTTTGCCTGAATTAAAATCGTTTAAAATCTCTGACCTATTATCACTATTTTCCATTTATTTCTGCAGCCTTAAAACCATTTTCATTCAAAAATATTGCAAAACTTTTGACTGGTTTTTACTAGCGGCAAAAAAACTACTGTCTTTCGCCCATCACAATATTTTTTCATTTCATCCGCAATCTGATATAGATATGGTTCAAGAGCTGTACCTAAATCACTCGTTTTAAAGTCTCCAGCCTGTGTTCCCCACTTCTGTTAAATCAAGTTTTAAAGGAATTGTTTGAGCCTTTAATTGGTGATAAAAATCCTTCTTTAATTGCTGATGATAATGAATATTCATATGCCATGCTCTCAAAAAACCTTACCAAGATTTTTCATATCACCTCTGTCAGGCGTAGCTGTTACTCCCAATAATTTTGATTCACTGAAATAATCTATTACTTTTTGATAACTGTCTGATGGGCCAATGATGCCTGGCGCAGCATCGTCAGCGCTCTAGAACCTTGGCGCGCTTCCTTCTTTCTGGATTTAAAGTTTGCGCCTGTCGTTCCGCGCCGAGGTGATGATGTTATCAAGGACCGTGAACACCTCGACCAGCTTGAAAGTGCTGGTGCACCATACCTCGATCTTGAGGCGGTCGCGTCGTTGGGGTCGTTATCTCGACCTTTACGCGTTCTCGCCGCCTCAAAGCTGGGCGAAGGAGAACGCTCGCAGAGTGGACTTGCCTGCGCCGTTTTCACCGAGCAGAGCGTGGATCTCACCCTTTTTGAGCTGTAGGGTAATGTCGTCATGGCCTTGATACCGGGGAATTCCTTGGTAATATGCAACATTTCTATTACATATTCCGGGGATTTTTCCATTCTGCCACCTGCTTTCGTAATTTATCTGTCGCGTCGGCATTCTATAAACGTCAATAAAAAAACAAATTGCCTGCAAAAGAACTCTTCTTTAGTGTGATCAGATGATGTTGAATCCTGCTCACGAGGTTTGCCTCGTAGTCAGCATCGATGGAGCTCACCGGAAACGACCTTCTGGAACAGATCTTCGTACTCTTCAACAGTGTAGTTGGTCATGCTCCAGGTTGCGGTGGGCAGAGCCGACTGCACGTTCTCATATTTGACGCCCAGAGAGGTGGCCTTGCCGCCAATCTCGGACCAGGTGCGTCATAGACCTTTGCGATAGCCCCTTGGTGGCGTCTGCAAGACCCTTCATCAGCGGAGGTGACAACAGTGTCGACTCGAAGGACTGGTCAACGTCAACGCCGACAACAGCTGCGTCGTTAGCGGAAGCGGCTGCTGCAACGGACTGGAACATGGAACCGCCGCAGGCAGATGATCTCAGTGCCGGTCTCATACCAGCCGGAAGCCATTGCCTGGAGTTCCTGAGAAGCGGAGAAGGATGCGCCGTACTCCCAAGAGTAGTTGACTTCGACATTGACGCCCATCTCAGCAGCTGCTGCATTTGCGCCCTCGACGAAGCCATAGCCGTAACGGCAGCATGCCGGGTGGTGCCGCCGCCGCCGCCGGTGAAGCCGAGCTTGGTGTAGCCTTCCTTAACAACAGCGTAGCCTGCGAAGTAGCCGCACTGCTCTTCCTTGAAGGCGATGCCTGCGATGTTGTCAAGACCGTCGAATGCCCAGCCGTCGATGAAGATGAAGTCAACATCGGTGAACTCAGCAGCAGCCTTTGCAAGAGCGTTGCCCTGCATGAAGCCTGCGACAGACAACGACCTTTGCGCCGCCGTCAACAGCGGCCTTCATTGCGTCGTAACGGTCGTCATCAGTTGCCTGATCGCCGTTTGCGGGCTGATAGTACTTGTAGCGTTCGTCAGCTCAGGCCGTTCTCGGCAAAGCGTAGAGTTTAACGCCGTCGAAAGTGCCCTGGTTGAAGGACTTGTCCTTCATGGCCGACGTCGGTGACGAAAGCGAGCTCATACTTGCCGTCTTCGGAAGTCATGTTGTCGTCGATATCGTCAGCGGAGAGAGCACCGGATCCTCGGTTTGGGGCTTCCGGTAGGGTCTCCTCCTGCAGCGGGGCTTCCGTTGGCGGGCTCGGGCTGCGGGGGGCCTCGGTAGCTGCGGGAGCAGCGGATTCACCGCAGGCAGCCAGAGCAAAGACCATGCACAGAGCAAGAACCAGTGCGAGAATCTTTTTCATGATTTTTCCTCCATTAAAATTTGATTGACAACTTATGTAATTGTCATCCGTACACTCGGCAGTATAACACAAACCGGTGCAACAAATCAAGGATTATAATGATAAAATTGCTAAATAATTGTTAACGATGGCCTTTTAGGAACTTTTTAGAGCTGCGCCATCTTGACGGCGGTGTCAAGGGCGATCTCCATCATCTGGGTGAAGGAGGTCTGGCGCTGCTCGGAGGAGAGGGCCTCGGCACGGTAGATATGATCGGAGATCGTGCAGATGCACAGAGCGCGCTTGTGGGCGTAGGCGGCGTTGGCGTAGAGCCCGGCGGCCTCCATCTCGACGGCGAGAGCGCCCATGCGCCGCCAGCCGTCAGCATTGTTCGTGCCCTCGGCGGCATAGAAGGTGTCGTTCGAGACGATGTTGCCGACCTTGATATCAACTCCGTGCTCGTGCGCGCCTCGACGGCCTTGCTCAGAAGAGTATAGTCCGCGATGGGGGCGAAGGTGCCGGGGCAGTTGAACTGGTTTATATAGTTGGAGTTTGTGCATGCGCCCTGCGCGGCGACGATGTCCATGACCTTTATATCGTCCTGCAGAGCACCGGCGGAGCCGATGCGGATGATGTTGTCGACATCATAGAAATTGAACAGCTCCCAGCTGTAGATGCCGATGGCGGGGATACCCATGCCGGAGGCCATGACCGTCACGGGAACGCCCTTCCACGTGCCGGTGTGCCCCTGCACGCCGCGGACGTTGTTGACGAGCACGGCGTCGGTGAGGAAGGTGTCGGCGATGAACTTCGCGCGCAGCGGATCGCCGGGCATGAGGACGGTCTTTGCGATATGGCCTTTTTCGGACGCGATATGCGGGGTGGGAACAGACATAATATTACCTCCGTTAGAAAATCTCGTTTTGGCTTTGACACAATTATACAGTAAAAAATACAAAAGTCAAATTGAAACGCGGAAAGATATATGCTATTATAAAGCAGATAAAGAAATACGGGGGACAGGGCTATGCCTGTGGATAAGGTTATGGTCATCGGTATCGCCGGGGGCACAGGAAGCGGAAAGACCACGATAACGAAGAAGCTGATCCAGCATTTCGGTGAGGATGTATCCGTCATCCATCACGATAACTACTACAAGGCGCACCATGACATGAGCTATGAGGAGCGCTCAAAGCTCAATTACGACCATCCGGATTCCTTCGACACGGATATGCTCGTCGAAGCGGTGAAGGAGCTCAAGCGCGGGCACAGCGTTGTCTGTCCGGTATATGACTACACGGTGCATGACCGCTCGGACAAGACCGTGACCGTGAACCCGGCGAAGGTCGTGATCGTCGAGGGCATACTCATTTTCTCCTGCAAGGAGCTGTGCCGGCAGATGGACATAAAGATATACGTGGACACGGACGCCGATGTGCGCATACTGCGGCGCATCATACGCGATGTGCGCGACAGGGGACGCAGTCTTGACAGCGTCGTGAACCAGTATCTGAGCACGGTAAAGCCGATGCACGAGCAGTTTGTTGAGCCGAGCAAGCGCAACGCGGACATCATCATCCCCGAGGGCGGGCACAACCTTGTCGCGATGGAAATGGTGATGGAGCGCGTCAGGGCGCATCTTCAGCGCGCCTGATAAAACACAAAACGGAGAAAATAATGGCAAAGCTGTATTTCAAATTCGGGGCGATGGGCTCGTCAAAGTCGGCTCAGGCGCTCATAACAAAGTTCAATTATGAAGAGCTCGGCATGTCGGTATGGCTCATAAAGCCAAGCATCGACACGCGCGACGGGGCGGACATAGTCCGCAGCCGCATAGGGCTTGAGGCACACGCGCAGATAATCACGCCGGAGCAGGACATTACCGAGGAGTACCACAAGGCGGGAAAACACGACGTGATAATTGCCGACGAGGCGCAGTTCCTTACCCCCGCGCAGATAGAGCAGCTTCGCGCGACCTTGTGGACGACGAGGATCTGCCGGTGCTGTGCTTCGGGCTGCGCACGGACTTTCTGACGCACATATTCCCCGGCTCACAGCGGCTGCATGGAGCTGAGCGATTCGCTGACGGAGATAAAGACCGTCTGCGCCTGCGGACGCAAGGCGACGGTCAACGCAAGGCTCGACGGGCAGGGCAGAGTCGTGACAACGGGGGATCAGGTCCTCCTCGGCGGAAACGACAGCTACATCGCCATGTGCCACAAGTGCTGGAAGCAGAGAATAAGAGAACAGAGATAAGTTTATCCCCGGACAGTGTCCGGGGATAGTGCTTTTTACCAGTTGTCCCTGAGCTTCCAGAGGCCGCAGAGGGTGACGACGGCCGCGGCACACATGACGATGAACAGCCGGCCGGGGTCATGGCGGCCTGAGACAAGCAGGAGTACAGCGGCAGCAGCTTTGTGATGCTGAGTATACGCCTGATACGGATATCCATGAAAAATTCCTCATTCCAAGATAATTGATGCGTTACCAGTTTTTACCTTGGATGAGGAATTTATTCATGGATATATTCTTACTTTATTCTGTCGAAGCGGAGCACGACCTTGAACAGATCGCCGTCGACGGTGATGTCGAGCGCGCCCTTCTGGAGCTGCGCAAGGCTGTGCGATAAAGCTCAGACCGAGGCCGCTGCCCTCGGTGTTGCGCGAGCTGTCGCCGCGGACGAAGACGCTCCCGGTAAGCTCGTCGCCGCTGATGTTCAGACGTGTGGCGGAGATGTTGCGGAAGGTGACGGTCGCCTTGAGCGCGTCGGCGGTGAGGTCGAGGTACACGCGAGTCCCGCGCTGGGCGTATTTGCAGATGTTGTTCAGCAGGTTATCAAAGATGCGCCACATGTGCCGCCCGTCGGCCATGATTTTCACGGACTCCTCGGGCTTTGTGAGGATAAGCTCAAGCCCTGCGGCGGAGAGCTTTTCGCTGTATTCGCCCGCCATCTGGTCGAGCAGGATGCCGAGCTCGCACTCGGTGAGGTTCACGCTCAGGCTGCCGCTCGACGCCTTGGACGCTTCAAGCAGATCGTCAATGAGCTTCTTGAGCTTTGCCGACTGCCGGTCGAGCACCTCGAGGTACTCGCGCATCTTTTCATTCTCCGGCTGCTCCTTTTTCGAGCAGGTCGACGTAGTTGATGATAGAGGTGAGAGGGGTCTTGATATCGTGCGAGACGTTGGTGATAAGCTCGGTGCGGAAGCGCTCGGACTTCATGCGCTCGCCCACGGCGCGGTTCATGCCGTCGGTGATGGAGTTGAGGTCTCGCCGTGCTCCTTGAACGGACCGCGCAGCTTGGAGGTATCGACCTTGCAGTCAAGCTCGCCCTTGGCGATGCGCTGCCCGGCTTCGAGCAGCTGCTTCATCGACAGCAGCGCATACAGCGTGGCCAGCACCAGAACCGCGCGCTCGATGAACCAGCCGAAGAGCTGCTTTCCGGGACTTTTTGTACCGGCGATGGCGATCCATAGAAACTCGACAAAGAGGATCGCCGCGATGATGAGCACTGCGCGGGGAACATGGGGATGGCTTTCAGCCCGTCCTTAAAGGTATAGAATACCTTTTTTAGTTAAACGCAGGCACAAGCGCCCACGCGGTAGATGATGCAGCTCTTTATCGTCGTGCCGAGCTTTATGCGCACGGCAAGGCTCATGCACCACAGGGCTTATCAGCGCCGCGATAACGCCGAGTGCGGCGATGAGGATAACGATGAGCATTGCGGTGTTGCTGTATGACACCTCTGCCATTGCGGCGATAAGGAAGATGCCGGTAAAGACGGTCAGCGCGGTGTAGAGATCAAAGGGGATCTTATCGATAAAGCTGGGGCGGATCTCGCCGGTCTCGCCGTGGTGCCCGGCGGCGGAGAGAAGGAACACAAAGACGAAGACCTCAAGGATCAGGGAGACGACCAGCACGACGATGGAGACATAGCGCAGCTCGTAGGCGTAGGTGAAAAGCTCCTGATATTTATCGGCGTTGCCGCTGGCGACGCTGACCGCAGTGTAGTACCCGGTGATGGCATAGACGCGGTAATTGTCCTCCGCGGCGGGCGCATCGCCGATGGTGGGCGTGATGTCCGTCCTGCTGCCGGACATGGGGCTTTCAGAGACAGCGGGCGTTACGACCGGATCGGGGTACACGACCGAATCGGGTGATACGCTCGGGTCGGGAGACGCAGACGGCGCGGGTGAAACGCTCGGTTCGGGCGTGACGTCGTCGGCATCATCCTGCGCGGAGAGGTCGTACCCGGCGGGGAGGTCAAAGAGCGTTGTGTCCGTTGCCCAGACATAGTCGCGCTTGCCGAGTCCGTCAAAAACGACCTTATTTGTATAGCCGTCTCTTATTACAAAATAGAAGCCGTTCCTGCCGTTGAGCGCTTCGGGAGATTCGCCGTTGCCCAGGGCGTACATGACGGCGTTCAGATCGTTGGAGTTATCGTATTTGAATTTATGCAGCAGGGTCTGATAATCGTAATTGTAGCCGTCGATGCTGTCGATATATGCGATGTCCAGCACGGACACGGCGAAGGACATCAGCAGCAGTACAAAGAGCGTCACGGCTATCAGCTTTGCCGCAAGGCTGCTTTTAAGTTTGTTCATGTCAGTTCACCCTTTCCATTTTATAGCCCTGCCCCCATACGGCCTTGATGTACCGCGGCTCGGCAGGGGTTGATCTCAAGCTTTTCTCTGAGGTGGCGGATGTGTACGGCGACGGTGCTCTCTCGGCTCCAAGTAGGGCTCATCGCTTCCAGACGCGCTTATAGATATCGCGCGGGTGAAAAGACCCTGACCGGGGTTTTCCATGAGGCTGAGATGTCGTACTCGGTCGGCGTTGAGGGCGGCGTTGGCTCGCCGTCCACGGTGACGGCTTGCTGGAATCGTCCGTAGCATGCGCCGACAGTGAAAACTCTGCCATCTGCGCCGCGCCGATATAGCGCCGCAGCCGTGACGCGCACTGCGCGCAGCACTCGTGAAAGGGCTTGGTGATGTAATCGCGTCCGCGCCGACGTTCAGGCCGCGAGTATCTTGTCCGTGTCCTCAGCCCTTGGCCGTGAGCAGGATCACGGGGACGTTCGAGCGCCTCGCGGCGTATTTTCACCATAGCGCTGATGCACGTCCATGACCGGCATCATAATCGTCCATGAGCACAAGGCTGATATCGCGCTCTCCAGCAGCGTGGCGCCTGCGCCGCCGTCATATGCGCACTCGACGGCGGTAGCCCTCGCTCTCGAGATAACAATTCTTTCAGCGCGGGAGACTTGATATCCTTTTCGTCGTCGCAGACAAGCACAGTGTTCATGCACATCACCTCGTTCAGTATGCCTATATCATAACCGATAAATTATTAAAAGCCAAGCGGCTAAGTTTTTAAGGTTTGCTTAAGAAACGGCATCGGAACAGGTATTTTAAATATCTGTACCGATGCAAAACTTTATATATAGCTGTCAATCACAGTCTCGATGCATTTTGCGCTGCTTTGTAGGTCAAGCAGCCTGTACCGGTGTATGAGCTCATTCTCCACGGCTGACAATTCAAGGGGTGTCAAATTCGAGCCGCTTATACGGTCTTTGCCATGACCTATAACGCAGTCGACAGATGTGATGTTGAAATAGTCGGCGATCCTTATGAGCGTTTCAATATCAGGCTCAATGTTATGGTTCTCATATTTGTTCACGGATTGTTGACTGACGCCTATCGCCTCGGCTAACTGCCGCTGGGTAGTCCCGGATAATTCGCGCAGCCGTTTCAGATTTTCAAGCATAGCAGCACCCCTTTTTACACAGGGTAACAACTCTCAGGCGTTTTATAAAACACTTATTGATTGTTATTGACAACAACTGCACGGTGCTATAGAATGGAAATGTAACTATTATAAAAAACGAAGAGCAACAATTATGCAGTGTATAAACAATGTGAGGGGGAAAACAATGAGAAGCAAAACAGATAGGGAGATATGCGGTAATTGTGAGCATTGGACAGGCGAACGAACCCAATCTTTGACAGAAACGGAGTACCCAAAAACGATATCAAAAGTACTGCGGGTGACTGCACAAATCCGATGAGCCATTTCTGCGATAACAAAAGAGCGAGAGATTACAAATGCAAACATTTTTTTCTAAGTGGACGGAACTATTGTAAGTGCTTATGAGAGGCAATTGGTATCAAAGCATCATATTCAAAACTTATAGATGTTAGGGAGACAATCAGAAAATGAAAAGGACAGCTTCAAAATTTACCGTATGGTGCTGGCTTTTGCGGCTGCGTCATTCCTCGGCAGCTGTGTTACGCTGTATAAGGGCATTGATAAAATGACCAACTACTATAACAGCGAATACTCCAGCAAACTTGTAAATGCGTATGTCGGCGGGGATGCGTATAATTACATAATCAACGGCACTTATGCAACAGCCTTTTTTGTTCTGACGGCAATGTTTGCGCTTGCTGCGGTGGGCTTTATCATTATCCATTACCTGTCTAAGGAAAGAAGCATACCAGTTCTTACTGATGCAAAGCCCGAACTGACAGAAATTCCGGAGCTTTGAGACGGCGGATATGGAAAGATTTACAAGCCTGAGTAAAGAAACGACTGCGTTGTATTTGCCGGGAAGTCCCGTTATGATATCGGCGCAGGCGCTGCTGAAAGATAACACAAACGACAATGTTTTCGCACAGATAAAATTCAAAAGCCTTTCGGATAAACCGATATGCGCGTTAAAAGTCAGCGTCAACGCATGGGACGTGACAGGAAAATCGATGCAGGGCGTCGATGAATTCCAGTACCTTGATCTGACGGTCAGTACGGGCGATGACTTCGGCAGCAAAACGCTTATACCGCTTCCGGATAAGAACTCGCGCGGCTTCAAAGCGGCGGTTCTTGAAGCAGTGTTTGCCGACAAAACCGTCTGGACTGCCGCGACGGGTGCAGTGTGGGAGGCCGCTGCCGGGCAGGAGATCTTGTCAGCAGGCTCAAGATAGAGCTTGTGGATGAATATGCTCTCAAGACCTGCGCACAGGCTCAGTTTGTCCCGGTACGGTTTGGGGATATATGGCGCTGTACCTGCGGTAGTGTGAATAAGAGCCGAAGAGAAAGGTGCGGCGCTTGCGGGCAAAGATACAATGATCTGATTCGGGCTTTGGACGCAGGGGAGCTTGAAGCGTCGTACAAGGAACGCCGGGAGCGGGAAGCGGAGCTTGAGGAAAGAAAGCAGGCGGAAGCCGCGGCGAGGAAGAAGAGAACAAAGCTTGTTTCCATAGTGATTGCCGCGGTATACTGTGCGCTGCCGCTTTGATCAGAATTAAAATCATAATGCCCATCATGGAATACAACCGGGCAGTGACGTCAAGTAACAGAGGAGAATATACCGGGGGCGAAGAGCGTGCGTGATGCTTTGGATAATTGGGCAAAAAGGCAATAAAGATAGAAAACAAATATAACAATGCTGTTGACGCTATGGGGAACAGAAGATATTCAGAAGCAATGGCACTGCTGACAGAAATACTGACGGAGGAGGGAGAATATAAAGATGCTGTGCAGATGCGGTATAAAAGCTGAACTGAACAGGTGCAAAGTCGGAGACGCTTTCCAATTCGGTGAGTATGAACAGGATAGGGACGGACTTGTAAAGAGCCCGATAGAGTGGGTGATTCTGGAAAAAGAAAAAGGCCGAGTCCTCATGGTCAGCAAAATATGCATTGGATGGAGACCATACAACACAACAGACACAAATATAACATGGGAGGACTGTTCACTCCGCGAGTGGCTGAACGGGACATTTCTTGAGCACGCATTTTCTCAGGATGAGCAGGACATGATCAAACTGACTTCAAATGAATCGTCACAGGACAAGGTGTCTCTGCTGAGCAGAACCGAAGTACAAAGCTATTTCAAAACTGATGAAGAAAGGAAAGCAGAACAAACAGAATATGCGGCAGAAAAGACAGGGTTCAACGGATACGGACCATGGTGGCTGCGCTCACAAACGGATGCATACTTCAGTAATGCTGCTGATACAGTTGACGACAACGGCTCGCTTTATCTGACGTGGAGTAGAAAGATAAGAATACTTGCATTCCGCGTTGATCAAAATTTGTCAGTACGCCCGGCAATATGGGTGGATATAGGGCAGTAGAAGAAACCATGAACCGTAAGAGGTTCTGATAATACTGCAATTAGGCAGAAATGCTTGAAATATATATATACTAAGGGGTGCCGGGATGAAAACAATTATGTTGTTCGTTTCGGTGGCTCTCTTGGTGCTGTAGTGCATAAGCTGCATTACGGGTATCGAGGGAGTCCCGATCCTTGAGTGGGTAGAAACAGCGATAGGTATGCTTGCTGTCATAAAAGACATCATGGATATTCTGTCATAGATATACCCATTTTAATGGGTGTCAAATGACAAGGAGCACCGTCAGAAATGACGGTGCTCCGATTTTTTGCTTTTATGGGGAAAGCTTAAATTATTTCCGTGCCGGTGGGGTCGACGGCGAGGTCGCGCACCTGCCAGTTGTGCGGAAGCGCGGCGACGGCGGCGGAGAGCTTTTTCGGCAAAGGCAGCGTCGCGCGTCAGGCAGAGAAGGCTCGGCCCCGCGCCGCTGATGCAGAAAGCCTTGCAGCCTAAGTCTTCGGCAATGCGGCGGACATCGCCGCTGCCGGGAATGAGCGGGAAGCGGTAGGGCTGGTGCAGCTTATCCGACAGGCAGATGGAGATCATCTCCTCATCGCCGAGGGCGACAGCATGCGGCAGCATGGCGAGGTGCGAAAGATCGAAGACCGCGTCGGCAAAGGAAACGCTTGACGGCAGGGCGGCGCGGGCCTTATGGGTGCTGAGAGTATAATCCGGGGAGAGGACGACGAAATGCAGCGACTCATGCACCGGGTAATGGGCGGAATAGACCTTCCCGTCACGCGAGGTGGAGGCGACGAGGCCGCCGAAAAGCGCCGGGGCGAGGTTATCCGGGTGACCCTCGATAGGGTGATTATCGATAAAAGCTCGGCCTTTGAAAGTCCGCACCGGAGAGCGCGTTTGCCGCCATTGCACCGGCGGCGAGCATCGCGGCGGAGGTAAACCGAGACCACGGCAGACGGGGATATCGGCACGGATGTCGATATGCACGGAGGGAGCCGGGCGGCCAAGGCGGGCATACACGGCATCAAAGCCCTGACAGGCGAGATTATCGGGAGTCTGGAACTCCTCATCGCAGCCGGTGAAGGACAGACGGTCGGACAGGGTAAAGCTCAGGGTATTATAAAGGCTCAGCGCGCAGCCGAGAGTGTCAAAGCCGCAGGCGAGATTCGCGGTGGTGGCGGGGACGCGGACGGTAACACTGTTCATGCTTTTCCCTCCAGAAGATCAAGGACATAGCCGCGCATTTCACCGGGCTTTACACAGCCGGTGTGCAGCACGGGGCGCTCACGCAGGAGCGGAGATTTGCGGCATCGGGACACCGGTGACTTTTCGAGCGCGGACATCATATCAAACTCATCCCCGTCGCACTTTGCGCCGATGGCGCTGAGCACGGCGGCGGGGAACTATACGGCGAGGCGGTGGAGAGCACGACCATTGGGTCGGTGACCCGCCGCTTTTTCATACTGCTGCGCGACGTTCCACGCGACGGCGGTATGGGTATCGCAGAGGTAGGAGTGGCGTTCCCAGACCTCGCGGATAGTCTCCTCGGTGGCCTCATCGCCGCAGCAGCCCGCCCAGAAACGGGACTGGATCTTCTCAAAAGCTCGGCGGGGACGGTATAGAAGCCGTCAGTTTTGAGCTGCTGCATGAGGGACGCGACAAGCTCACAGTCGCCGCTCACAAGGTACAGCAGGCGCTCAAGGTTGCTGGAAATGAGGATATCCATAGACGGGAGAGGTGCGGTAAAAGCTGCGGCGGCGGTCATAGGTGCCGGTGCGCAGAAAATCGGTGAGGACGTTGTTCTCATTCGAGGCGCAGACAAGGCGGCCGGTGGGCAGACCGAGCTCACCGGCGATGAAGCCAGCGAGGATATCACCGAAGTTGCCGGTGGGGACGGTGAAGCTGAGCTTCGCGCCGGGGGTCAGGCGGCCCTGTTTGACTAAATCGGCATAAGCGGAGAAATAATACACGACCTGAGGGACGAGCCGGCCGATGTTTATCGAGTTCGCGGAGGACAGACCACGGTCACGGACGGACTCAAAAATCTGCTTGACGCCGGATTGGGCATCGTCAAAGTTGCCGTCGACGGCGCAGACATGGACATTGCGTCCCTCCTGCGTCACCATCTGAGCTTTCTGGACGGGACTGACGCCGTCACGGGGATAGAACACGGCAATGTCGATACCGGGAACGTCCCGGAAACCCTCAAGGGCAGCTTTGCCGGTATCGCCGCTGGTGGCGGTGAGGATGGTTATCTTCTCAGCATCGCCGCACTTTTCCGCCAGAAGCCTTCATCAGATAAGGCAGCAGGCAGAGGGCGACGTCCTTGAAAGCGGAGGTGGGGCTACGCGGAACAGCTCGAGCACGGACATATCGCCGACGGCAACGGTCGGGGCGATCTCCGTCGAGGGGAACTTGCCGGTATAGGCACGGCGGACGAGGTCGAGCATTTCCTCAGATGTGAAATCCGGAAGAAGCGCGGAGATTATCTCGGCGGCCATGTGATAGTAATCGAGCGTAATGAGGCGCTGCCAATCGAGCTTCGGGAGCTCTGCGGGGGAGAAGGTATAAAGTCCGCCGTCGGGGGCAAGGCCGTTGGCGATAGCCTGAGCGGAGGACACGGCGGGCGATGCGCCGCGGGTGCTGATATATTTCATAGGAAAGGTCTCCTTCATTGAACGATATGGGCGGGGATAATATAGCGCGTCCGCGAGAAAAAGTCAAGTGTGTTTGAAACGCGGACGGAATCAAAACTTTATGTGCTGTTGGGCAGCAACTGTCCGGAGCCAATGGGCAAGGGCAGACTCGGAATAAAAACAGGGGACTTTGCCCTGCGGCGGATGGAGGACAACGTTCAGCGGTTCGCCGTCGGCCTGACGCTCCATGCGGGACAGGGGCAGATCGAGATAAAAATGCTCCTGCTTCAGATGGCGCAGCTCATGCTCAAGCGTCTCCTCGCGCTGCTGCGGGGAGAGGCGGGAGTTTATATAGATATCGAAGCTGCCGTCATCGTTCGGGACGCTGACGCCCTCGACGGCGCGGGGCAGGGAGACAAGGCGGACATAGTATTCGAGCATAGTAAGCTTATTCTGTCGCCCTTAGTGCTTCGATGATCTTTACGGCCTGACGGACATCGTCGGGCGTGGCGTCCTTGGCGAGCTTGAAGAGCAGGCGCATGTCTTCCCTGTCACGCAGGGCGGTGAGGAGCTGCTCAAGCTCATCATCGGAGGAGAGAGGGAGATTTCGTCACTCTCATCGCAGAGGTACTGGGGGTGGTATCGAGGATGGAGGCGAGGACGGACAGCTGCGCCGCGTTCGGCTGGGACTTATGCTGCTTCCAGTCCTGACAGAGAGTGGCGCTGCGGCCAAGGGACTGCGCGATGAATTTCTGCGTGATGCCCTTCGACCGGCGGAGGGAATCAAACCTTTCATAATTGAACAAAAAGAATCACCCCATATATGTGCATAATGACAAATCGCAAAAAAGAGGGAGCAGACACTGGAAAATCTCAAAAAAGATAAGATATAATCCAATACGAATCAGATAAAAGAAAGATGTCTGGCCGCTGAAAGGACTGCTCGTGGCTTTATTTTAATAGAAAGCGGAGGAGAAGTCAAGAGGCAATCTTATAAAAATAAGATTACGGAGGCGGGGGACGGGAGAAATCCACCTCATCAGTTGTCTGCGGCGACAGCTCAAAGGGGAAGCTGGGGGAGCGGCGGCCGGGAGTGTTGGATGATCATAAAGGAGGGGAGCGGTGACGCTGATAGCGGACGACCCGACCGTGCGGTGCATGGAACGCACGGGATATCCGCCGTGGATGATATACGGCGGGGAAAAACGACGAGGAGGAGCAGGAAACAGAGCATGAGTAAATACCGAAAAGAATGTTGGACAGACGCGGATGTGCGCTGCCCGTTCTACATATCCGATGAACGCAGCGCGAGGAGCATAACCTGCGAGGGCTGCATGGAGGAGACAAAAGCGACGATGAGCTTCAGGACTCTGGCCAACCGCGACGGGCACATGGGCAGGTTCTGCGTGGGTACATACGAGAGGTGCCCGGTATACAGGAGCGTTTACCAGAGCAAGTACGCGGACGGGGAAGCATGATGGATTGGGAGAAGATCAGGACGGGCTTCGTCAAGGACGGGCTGAGCTACATGGGGCGCTTTCACGGGAGTTTGCGCTGCCGTACAGCACGATACAGAGACGCGGCATCAAGGGAGGACTGGCCCGGGCAGCGGGAGGAGTACCTCGAAGAAAACGTCGGGGAAAAGATGAAGCAGGTGAAGACAAAGCTGCTGCGGAGGATAGAGAGGACGCTCGACGAGGACAGGGAGCTTGACAGCAAGGACTTCAAGGCGATGACGGGGGCGCCTCAAGGAGCTGCGGGAGATACAGGACGAGGCTGAGACGGCGAGAGTGAACGAGCCTTTGACGGTGAGGTTCGTCGGGAAAGCGGAGGAGCTGAGCATGTGAGGAGAGATGAGGGAGAATGGCGGAGCTGAGGATACCGGAGCCGAGCGAGAAGCAGTGTCTGTTTATGGCAGATCGGCATAAATACATAGGCTACGGCGGGCGCGAGGCGGCGGAAAGAGCTGGGCGGTGAGGGTCAAGGCGGTGCTGCGTGCCTGCGGTACGCGGGGGATAAAGGTAATGATAATAAGAAAGACTTACCCGGAATTGCAGGAAAACCACATCATACCGCTGTGCGAAATGCTCGGCTGCTACGCGGACGAGAGCGAGAGGATAGCAAGCTACAACGACGGGAAAAAGCACATCGTCTTCCCCAACGGCAGCAGGATACTGTTCCGCTACTGCGACAACGACAAGGATGCGCTGCGCTTTCAAGGGACGGAGGTGGACGTGCTGTTCGTGGACGAGGCGACGCAGCAGAGCGAGGAGAAGATGGAGAAAGCTGCGCGCCTGCGTGCGAGGGTGAACGATTTTCCGAAGCGTGTCTACTACACCTGCAACCCCGGAGGAGAGGGGCATGCATGGGTCAAGAGACTGTTCATAGACAGGCGCTTCAAGGAGGAGGAACCGGAGGAGCACAGCTTCATACAGTCGCTGATAACGGACAACACGGCACTGATGGAGGCAGACCCGCAATACATAAAGCAGCTTGAGACGCTGCCGCCGAAGCTCCGTGACGCGTGGCTCTACGGGAACTGGGAGATATTCGAGGGACAGTTCTTCGAGGACTTCAGAACAGAGCCGGACATGAGAGCGGCGGCAGAGCACGGCGAGAGCCTGACGGCGGAAGAGCTGCGGGCGCAGCGGCGCTGGGTGCACGTGATAGAGCCGTTTGACCTGAACGCAGGCAGCTGCCGGGGCTGGCGGATAATGCGCTCATACGACTTCGGCTACGGTAAGCCCTTCTCCTGCGCATGGTGGGCGATCGACTACGACGGGGTGATATACCGCATACTTGAGCTTTACGGCTGCACGGGCACGCCGAACGAGGGCGTGCGCTGGACGCCGGACAAGGTGTTTGCGGAGATCGCGCGCACCGAGCGCGAGCACCGATGGCTGCAGGGGAAGAAGATAGAGGGCGTGGCCGACCCCGCGATATGGGACGCGAGCCGTGGAGAGAGCATTGCGGACACGGCGGCGCGCTACGGGCTGTACTTCACAAAGGGCGACAACGAGAGGGATACCGGGGTGGATGCAGTGCCACTACAGGCTGCAGTTCGACGAGGAGGGCTACAGCAGGATGTACGTATTCTCAAACTGCGCGGCATTTATAAGGACGGTGCCGGGGATGATGTTCAGCAGGACGGCACCGGAGGATCTCGACACGGAGATGGAGGATCATGTCTGCGACGAGTGGAGGTACATGTGCATGTCGCGCCCGGTGCACCGCTGAGACCGGTGGAGGGAGAGTAATGATGAATGATCCGCTGGGGAGATATTAAAAACAGGAGAGAGCAATGGACGAAAAAAAATGACGGCGATGCCGGTGAACGCGCAGACGCTGACGGAGCTGACGCGCATCCTGCAGAAATACAAGGCGGGCAAGGCGAGCATCGAGCGAAGGACTGTCGCGGCGGAGAACTGGTGGAAGCTGCGCAATCAGGCCGAGGAGAGAAAGAAAACAGAGGGCATAGGCGGGTTCAGGCCGTGTCCGGCTGGCTGCACAACGTGATAGTTTCAAAGCACGCCGACGCGATAGAGGCCTTTCCCGAGCCGAGCATCCTGCCGCGCGAGGAGGGCGACAAGGCCGAGGCCGGGATACTGTCAAAGATCATACCGGTGATACTGGAGCAGAACGAGTTTGAAAAAACCTACTCGGACTGCATGTGGCAGAAGCTCAAGACCGGGACGGGCGTATACAAAGTATACTGGGACGCGGACAAGCTCGGCGGGCTGGGAGATATCGCGATAGAGCGCGTCGACCTGCTGAACGTGTTCTGGGAGCCGGGTGTGCGCGACATTCAGGACAGCAGATATTTCTTCCACACGAGCCTTGAGGACAACGACGAGCTTGAGAGACAGTACCCGCAGCTTCAGGGAGACTGCGCGGAAACGCCTTCATGGTGACAAAGTTCGTGTACGATGACAGTGTGCCGACAGACGGGAAGAGCACGGTCATAGACGTCTACTACAAGAAATACTCCGGCGGGAAAAAGGTGCTGCACTACTGCAAATATGTCGGCGACACGCTGCTTTTACTCGACGGAGAACACCGCGCAGAGCATGGCGGGCTCCGAGGAGATGGTGCAGGCGCTGCCGGGACTATACGAGCACGGGCTTTATCCGTTCGTGTTCGACAGCCTGTTCCCGGTGGAGGGCAGCCCCTGCGGCTACGGCTTCATCGACCTGTGCCAGAACAGCCAGACGCAGATAGACATGATGCAGACGGCTTTCGTGAAGAACACGATGCTGGGCGCAACGCCGCGATATTTCCAGAGAATGGACGGGGCGATAAACGAGGAGGAGTTTTTAAACCTCGCAAACCCCGTGATACACGTGAGCGGGAACCTCGGCGAGGACAGCATAAGGACTGTGGACTACAGGCCGCTGAGCGGAAACTACCTCGAAATGCGAACGAGCATCATAAACGAGCTGCGAGAGACGAGCGGAAATACCGAGACCTCCGTCGGGCTTATCAACGCGGGGGTCACGGCGGCATCGGCCATCGCGGCGCTGCAGGAGGCCAGCGGCAAGGGGCAGCCGCGACGCCACGCGCGCAAGCTATCGTGCCTACGGGCAGATAATATCGATGTGCATAGAGCTGATACGGCAGTTTTACGACCTGCCGAGACAGTTCAGGATAACGGACAGCTCGGGATAGAGCAGTTCGTGTCCTACTCGAACTCCGGGATAAAGCCGCAGTACCAGGGGATGATCGGAGACACCGACCTTGGGATGCGTCTGCCGGTATTCGACATAAAGGTGATACCGCAGAAGAAAAACTCCTACACGAGACTGAGCCAGAACGAGAGCTGGCGCTGCAGTTTTATCAGCTGGGATTCTTTGCCGAGGGGCAGGCGGATCAGGCGCTGGCGTGCATGAGCATGATGGAGTTCGAGGGCAAGGATGAGCTGATGCAGAGGCTTGCATACAACGGGACGATGCAGAGGCAGCTTGCGATGTACCAGAGTATGCGCTGGCGCTGACGCAGAAATACGAAACCGGACAAGGCCGGGGCGCTGATGGAGCATCACGGGGCGCGCCGCCCCGGCGGTAAGACCGCGAAGAAACCCTCGCTGAAAGAAGGAGGCAGAGATCGGCAGGAGAATGGGCGCACAGCGGCGGAGAGCATACTGATGGCACTGGGAAGAGGCACGTATCCGCGGCATGGCTGTGGCCAGCGGATCATAGGCGATCAGTTCCCGGACGATATGGGCACGTGTTGAAATCTGCAGTATTACACCACTAGTGCGGGAGGAGAACAGTCAGGGTCTTGTCAGAATCCCAGGATGAAGATATAAATTGAGAACTTCAGTTCGTTTCAGCACTCATCAGTAGGATTGCTCTCTTTCCAACGGGCAGGACCGCAAAGGTGGTTTTGTCGATATGAACTCTTCATACTTTCTCATTTCGGTGTCTACCTTCTTTGACTTTGGTCAAAATCTGGTTTAGCTATGGCATAGTTTATGATATAAAGAAGAGGCAAGCAGGAAAGATGTTTAAGCTTGGTATTCATGTGACTTATCTTTGGTGTGATTGACTGCTTTTCCGTATATAAAATATACAATAATAATACAAT
>VOFK01003205.1_pt1 | contig 20307 bp, 35 predicted proteins | sample 5384121 | NCBI WGS metagenome assembly VOFK01 (sample SAMN12384730, study PRJNA508395) | human gut metagenome | isolation source: healthy gut J | host: Homo sapiens | reverse complement strand
AATACCCGACAAGGTATATTTCTGCCGTGCCCCGTTTTGCAATTAACGCATATTCAAAGGCTGGAGAAACTGTGCTGGACCCGTTTTGTGGATCAGGAACTACTGCGATAGAAGCGATGCTTTTTTTGGGCAGAAATGCTATGTCAATTGATATTGACCCATTTGCCCGATTGCTCATCAAAGTAAAAAACTACAGTTTACTCCAAGGAGGATATTGATTTTCTCGATGAGGTTGTAAGGAAAATAAAGGAGATGTCTCCCGACGAGAGTTTTCAGTATCCGATTCCCGGTATTCCCCTAATATCGAGAAATGGTTTTGTGATAAATCAATCTGTGGCTTTCGTTCTTTAAGTATACAATCGATAAACTTGCAGCAGACAACCAGAATGTCAAGGATTATTTATATGTTGTCCTTTTCTGGGATTATTCGAAAAGGTTTCGAATGCTGATGAGGTTTCTCCAAAACCGTATATATCCACAAAGTACCCCAAGACACCTGCTGACCCTTCAGAGCTGTTCTTTAAAGTAGAGAATATGTATAGAGAGGCTTATTATTGATTTTCTGAGGCCGTTGCACCACCCATTGTAATAGCACTATTTTAGAGAGCAATAATGCCAGAACAATTAATGCAGAAAACACTATCGATTTGGCAGTAACATCTCCGCCATATATTAATGCTTATGACTATGTGCGTAGTTTGCGTTTTTGAAGATATGTGGCTTGGTTTGGCATAGAATGAAGAATTGAAAAAAGCAAGCAGTCGTATATTGGGACAGAAATTTCAAAAATCTTTTTACGATAAATACCGCTATGCTTCGCAATCAGAAACAGTTGTCCCGATTGTGGAAAAAAATCACTGAAGTTGATGCAAAACGTGCAGCCATTGTAAATACCTACTGAGGATATGGCAAAAAATATGATTGCTGTACGTGAAGAATTGAAACAGAACGGACGGTATGTAATCGTGGTCGGAGATAGTAATATTCGTGGGCAGAGTATTCCTACGGCAAAAAGTTTTGGCCGAGATTGCAGAGAAAAAATGGATATATATTTGAGCTTAGTTTCAAATATCTTTTGCAGGTAAGATCCCTATAAACGAAAAGTTTGCAAGGCTTATTCACGGGAGCGCTGACAAAGTAACCGGCTGTACCCCCTGTGGAGCCGACAGAGACACTTTGTAGAAATGGGTCCCCAACCTAAATTCAAGTTAAGGGTCACAGAATTACCAAAACCTCCATCGACCCAATAAAATCCGCCGCCATAAGAAGGAAATACTGTGCCATTAGAAGGTTGTCCCTTAGCGTAACCAATGGGGTGTTTGACTAACGTTTGTGTGTTGACGAGTTCTCGCTTGGCTTCGACATCATGTGCCCTTGGGCTTATCGTTGTAGAACCGTCTTCAATTCCATCTGCAGAGGCGGATACTGATATCGCCATAGAGAAACAAAAAGAAAACGACAATATTACGGGATAAAAGTTTTCTTTTCATAAAAAAATTCCTCCTTTTAATTTGTAATCCATTCCATGGGGCTTTACGACAACTGGCGAGAATATAACTATTCTCTGGGTGGTTACGAACAGGTTCTTGTCACAGACTTCTGGGGCTGCTTGACGCCGTTGACAGTGTAGTCCACGGTCAGCTTGTAGGTCTTGCCTTTGGAGACGGTGGCGGTTTTGGTTGTTTGATTTTCCCGGTTCCCTTGATTGTCCAAGTTTTTAGGCAAGTTTTCCGGTCCAAAGCTTGGCGGTTGCCGAGAGTATCCGAACTTGTCTCCGCGACGATAATCCGGCAAGATGCGGTGGTCCCACTAAAAAGAGAGAGACGGGCTGTGCGGCGGGAGCATCGCAGGCCGGAGGCCGGGCGGTGATGCCCAAGAGCATCACCAGGATCAGAGACAGTGCCAGCAGTTAGTTTTCTCAAATCACCTCCCTTCATTTCGTGTTCAGCTACTGTAACGAATGAGGGAGGTGATTTGTGACACTAAATTTGAAAATTTTTCAGAAAATATTATTTTTTTCTTCTCGAATGACGTTTTCTGCCATATATATCAAAGTATCTTCTTCTTCAAGTAGGCGGACAAAGTGAGCAAGGCTTTTGTTTCAGGGTCCGTCCAGACCAGTGTGTTGAGTGGGTTCCTGTATTATCAAAATAATAATCTGCGGGGGTTCCGTTGATTGAAACTGTCTTTTGCTCCATCTCATCTACGAAGAAAAAAAGGGAGAGCATAGATTCAGTGTCTTCTGTTACATACTGATAGGAAAAACTTAAATATTCTCCGGCCTCGTTTTCATAGAGTTCATCTCCTGTGGTTTCAGCTTCATAACGGTCTGTTTCCCAGTATCCAGACGGAATTTCAGAAAGCCGATAACGGTGTGTTGCCTCCGAGACATCGTTGTGGGAATCGATAATCGACGGTGCCTCCAATTTGTTCAGATAACCACCCAAAAGAATGCCTCCCGTGCCTGGGCATTGGTGGACAGGAAAATCGTTCCCCCAGCAGGAAGAAGCAGGCCACGCCCCTTGAGGACCCGGTACACCGGCGCGTTTTCGTCTGCGCAGGAGGGCCTCCATTCTGTTCAGAAAGGCGGGGGGAGAAGGTGTGATGACATTGGTCCGGGTCGGGGAGGCTCTGGTCCAGCAGAGCGCCGGCGTCCCCGACGCCTGGCGCAGACGGTCCTCTGAAATCATAAAATTCCCTCCTCTCGGCACGGTTCTTCCAGGCGGTCCCTGGCCCGCTGCTCCAGCTTGCGGGCGGCGGGCCAGGAGATGCCCATGAGTTCAGCCACCTCCTTGGTGGAGTAGCCCAGCTCGTGTTTCAAACGGAGAAATTCCCGGTACCGGGCGGGCAGCTTCAAAATGCACCGGTCAGCCCGTCCTCCGGTTCGTAGGCGGGGGGGCGAGGCCCGTGGTCTCCTCCCAGAGAATTTCTTCCTTGCGATGGGTTTTCTTGCGGTATAGGTCGATAGCTTTGTTCTCAACTATAGTAACGAGGAAAGCCTTGGTTTTTGTGACGCTCCAGACGAGAAAATTTTTTGATATGTTCCGCCACGGACAAAAACGCGTCGTGGACCGCGTCCTCGGCATCCTGCTCGTTCTGGAGAATCTGGTTGGCCACGTAGAACATCAGACCCCGGTAGGTCTCATACAGGGTGATGAATTGTCCCGGTCCTCTGGGGGCGTCGATGACTTGCAGATAGATCAACATGGCCCGTACCTCCTTTGGGGTTGATGTCACAGCATGGCGGAGACCCGCTGATGCATGTCATAAAGTTCCTCCACCATCTCCCGGATGATCTGGCGCGGCGGGTTTCACGTCGTGGATGCGGCCCAGAACCTGGCCTATGGCGATCTGGGCGGCCTGGGGCTCGTCCTGCTCGTAGGCGGCTTTGGTCACGGTGCCCCGGATCAGAGGGTAGAGTTCGTCAAAGGTGGGGTGGTGCTGTTCAAAGGCGATGATGTCCAGGGCCCCCTGGGTTTCAGGGAGCGCAGGGGCGTTGCGGATGCTGGTCTGGGTGAGGACGGTGTCGGTCTCCCTGGCGTCGATGACCGTTTGGCGCAGTCGGGGCCCGATGTCTGTCTCCTGGGCCATGAGGAACCGAGTGCCGACCATAACCCGTCCAGGCCGGCAGCCAGGGCGGCGTACAGGGTCCGGCCGTCGCAGACGCCGCCGGCCCCCCACCACGGGAGGGTGCATCGCTCGGTGGTCAGGGGCCACTGGACCGGGAGCCCACCCCCCGGCCATGCCCGGTGGCCGCCCCCTCATACCCCACGATACACACCGCGTCGCAGCCCACCTCCTGGGCGGTGTGGGCGAAACGGGGAGTCGGGAATCTTGTGCATGACCAGGCAGCCGGCCCCCTTCAAGGTGTCCATAAACGGCTTGGGGGAACTGCCGGCGGTCTCCACAATGCGGACCTTTTCCTCTGTGATGGCCTGGAGAAAGCCCTTGATGGGGCCGTCGGGCTTGGTATCCGGCAGGAGGGAGGTTGACGCAGAAAGGGTTTGTCTGTGAGGGTTTTCAGCAGCTGAATGTCCTGCTGAAAGGCCTCCGGCGTGTCATAAGGTGGTCATGTTGATGGTGCCCAGGCCCCCGGCGTTGGAGACCGCGGCGGCCAGCTTGGGCTTGGAGAGCCACTGCATGGCGCCTTTGAATGATGGGATACTGAATGCCGAACAGGTCGGTGATGCGCGTTTTCATGGTGCTTCCTCACCAGATGGAATGAAATCTGAGGAGGCACGGGCGCGGGACATGTGATCTTGTCCATGGTACCCAATTTGCCGGGTGAAAGTCAATGCGGACAGTGGGCCAGGCAGGGCCGTTTCTGACGGAGAAGGTTGTGATACTGCCTAATTCGTCGGCGGGAAATAAAATAAATTATAGGGGAAATGGCAAAAACAGGTTTGACAGCGTCTGGATGGGGTATAATACACCATAGATTCTACTGGAAGCGTGAAAGGGAGGAAACCAATATGGAATTCAAAACCGCCACCATGGCCGACTTTGATGTGGCCTTTGACTACATTGAGAAACTGTGGGACCTATAATACCTATGACAAGGAAGTCATCCGCAAGGTGTATGCCGATGTGCTGGCCGATGAGAACAGCTTTCTGTTTCCTCATGGACGGGGATACCTACCACGGCTTCTGTCACGGGGCGTATTTCAACACCTTCTGGCTGTCCGGCATGACCTGCTACGTCTCCAGCATCATCACCAATGAGGACGAGCGGGGCAAGGGGTGCGGCGTGAAGCTCATGGACCACGCCAAGGGAACTGGCCAAGGCCAGAGGCTGCAAGGCCCTTGGTGCTGGACTCCGGTATGCCCCGGACCCAGGCCCACCGGTTCTATGAGATCTACGGATTTGAAAAAAGCTGCTACGGCTTTGACTATTATCTGGAGCCGTAAACGAGGAAACCTGCCGAGAAAAACCGGCACCTCCGCCAGGGAGGTGCCGGTTTTTCGGTTCCATACCGGGTTTTCCCGATGTACCTTACAAAAAAAAATCCTTTAGAATAGAAGGGGATGGATATGGACACCCTCTCAGAAAGGGCTACCCTGCGAGTTTTCGGAAGAATCGAATATTTTTTATCGGTTGGCCAAACACCTGAATTTTACCAAGGCTGCCGGGAATGCTATGTGGCACAGGCGGCCATCAGCCAGCAAATCAAGCAGTTTGAGGAAGAACTGGGCTTTAAGCTGTTTGACCGGGGGGGCACGGCGGTGGCGCTGACACCCCGGCGGGGAGTATTTTGCCCGCCAATGTCAGACGTTCTGTCCCAGCAAACACGGGGGCGGTGCGAAGCAGTCCAAGGTCCGACGCAAACGGCAGAGCAGGACCTCCGCCTGGCATCAACAGACCCCCACCCAGGAGAAAGCATTCCCGGCTACCTCCGGCAGTTCCAGCTCTACCCCCTTGAGGCGGCCATCCACCTGCGGGAGGGGGGGACGGGAGGAAATCCTGGACGCCCTGTTCCAGGAGGAGCTGGACGTCATCGTGGTCCCTGACTATGACCTGGAGCTGGACCAGCGGTTTGACGTGCTGGAGCTGAACAGTGAGCCGGGCGAAATTATGACCGGTCCTCACACGCCTTTGGCCGGGCGGCAGTATGTCTCCCCGGAGGAGCTGGTGGGCCAGACCATTTTCGGGTGGAGGGACTCAGCGAGGAACCCCTCAGGGGACATCCCTCCCCGACTACTTCGTCCGACTGGGACTGGGAGAGAACCCGGTCCAGCGGGTAAAGACCTATCTGGAGGCCACCATTCTGGTGCAGGCCGGTTTGGGCATCGCCGCCATTCCCGGGGGGATGGAGGAAGCTGGCCCGGTGAGTGTGCTTTTCCATAGAGGGGGACTCCTTTCGCATCGGACGGTGGCCCTGCGTCTGCTCCCGCCGGTGAGTGTGGCCGCGGACCACTTTTTTCCAGGTGATTCGCCACAGGACCCGGAGCGGTGAAACAGGGGGTATAAGTTTTCTGATTACCCCATTAGTTTTCGGTGTTTCCCAAATCCCGGGATTGTGCTATAACAGAGTCAGGAAGAAACCTTCCCAACAAATGAGGTAATGGAGCAAAAAGAAGGATTTTGTCCCTGTTTTTGCAAGAATAGAAAGGAGCACCGAGTATGAACGTCAAGCTGGACGAACGATATGATTTTACATCAACGGAACGTGGGTTCCCGCCTCCGACGGCCGGGTTTTCACCACCACCAACCCCGCCACAGGGGAGAAGCTGGCCGAGTGTGCCGAGGCCACCAAGGCGAGGATGTGGATGCCGCTGTTCAGGCCGCCCTGGGCTGCCTTCCCCCGCTTGGCGAGACTTGGAGCCTGACAAGCGCCCGATATCCCTGCTGAAAATCGCGGATGTGATCGACGAGAACAAGGAACTGCTGGCCACCATCGAGTCCATGGACAACGGCAAGCCCATTCGGGAGACCATGACCATTGACGTGCCCCTATTCCTCCGATCACTTCCGGTATTTTGCCGGCGCCATCCGCACCGAGGAGGGGAACCGCCAGCGTCCTGAAGGACCATGTGGGCCACTTTATGAACATCATCCTCCATGAGCCCATCGGCGTGGTGGGGCAGATTGTGCCTTTGGAACTTCCCCTTCCTGATGGCAGCTTGGCCCCCCGCTCTGGCTGCGGGCGACTGCATTGTCTTTTAAGCCATCTTCCACCACCTCTTTGAGCGTGCTGACCCTGGTGAAGCTCATCGGTCATCTGCTGCCCCCGGCGTGCTGAACGGTCACGGCGGCGGCGGGCCGTGCCGGCCAGTATGCTGGACCATCCCGGCTTCCGGAAGCTGGCCTTCACCGGCTCCACCGAGGTGGGGCTGGACACGTGGCCAAGGCCGCAAAGCCGACAAGCTCATCCCCTCCACCTTGGAACTGAACTGGGCGGCAAGAGCGCCAATATTTTCTTTGAGGACTGCGACTGGGATCGGGCTCTTGGACGGCCTCCAGCGGCATCTTGTTCAACCAGGGCCAGGTCTGCTGCGCCGGCTCCCGGGCCTTCGTCAGGGAGGGCATCTACGACCAGTTTGTGGCTGCCGCCGTGGACGCGTTCCACCAGGTCCCCTGGGTGATCCCTGGACCCCCAACACCCAGATGGGCTCCCAGATTAACCAGGGACAGCTGCGTAAGATCCTCTCCTACATCGACATCGCCAAGCAGGAAGGGGCCACGCTCGCCTGCGGCGGTGCGCCCTATAAGGGAGAAGTGCGCCAAAGGCGCGGCTTTATGAAGCCCACCCCGATCACCAACGTCACCAACGATATGCGGGTGGGCCCAGGAGGAAATTTTCGGTCCTGTGGCGGTGGTCATCAAGTTTAAGATCGAGGAAGAGGTCATCGCCATGGCCAATGACTCTTGCTCATGGCCCGGGCGCCAAGTTCGACCGGACAGGATATAACCGGCCTTCCGGTGGCACATTGAGACCGGCCGTATGGGGTCAACACCTATAATATGATCCCTGCGGGCGCGCCCTTCGGCGGCTATAAGCAGTCCATCCCGGACGGACGGAGACCCACAAGGTCATCCTGGAGCACTACACCCAGCAGAAGAATATCATGATTAACCTCAACGAAACGCGCCCTCCGGCTTCTATCCCGCGAAGTAAACTGGAGTCCTGTGTCAGGGCGGAGGGGAAACTCCCTCCGCCCTGTTTCATCAAAACCCGCCCTCGCCAGAATGTTTGGCAATCTGTTGGGGCGTGGTCCCGATAGAACCATGTCAGAAAGGAAGAAAAGGAATGTCTACTTATTATTTTGTTCCCAGTAGAACGTATTTGGCGAGGGGGCTCTGTGGCGGAAACAGGCCATCTGATGAAGAGCTTGGGCGGCACAAGGCCATGATCGTCACCGACGAAGTTTTTGCCTCAACCCCATGACCACCCGGATTCCGCCATCCTCAAGGGAAGACTGGCATTAATTCCGCCGTGTTTGGCAGAGCCCAACCCCAAAGGACACCAACGTGGTGGAGGGGACCTTCTACCATGAGAATCGATGTGCTGTATCCTCTCCCTGGGCGGCGGCTCCTCCCATGACTGCGCCAAGGGCATTGGCCTGGTGGCTGCAACGGCGGCAAAGATTGCCGACTATGAGGGCGGGATAAGGCCCATGAGGCCCTGCCTCCCCCTGGTGGCGGTGAACACGACCGCGGGAACGCTTCGGAGATTACCCGCTTCTGCATCATCACCGACACGGCCCGGAAGGTAAAATGTGCATTGTGGACTGGCAGTGACGCCCGCCATTGCCATCAATGACCCGGAGCTGATGGTGGGGATGCCCTCCTCCCCTGACTGCGGCCACGGGAATGGACGCGCTGACCCATGCGGTCGAGGCTTATGTCTCCACCGACGCAAATCCCTCACCGACGCGGCAGCCATCAAGGCCATTGATAAGATTGTCCACTATCTGCCCCAGGCTGTGGCCAACGGGGACTATATGAAGGCCCGGTCCGGAGATGGCGTATGCCCAGTACCCGGCAGGGGTCGCTTTCAACAACGCCTCTCTGGGATATGTCCACGCCATGGCCCACCAGCTGGGCGGCTACTATAACCTGCCCCACGGCGTCTGCAATGCGATCCTGCTGCCCTATGTGCAGGAGTTCAACCTGATCGGCAACCTGGAGCGGTTCGCGGTGATCGCCAAAGCCATGGACCTGAATGTGGACGGCATGTCCCCTTTGAGGCGGGCGAGGCCTGTGTGTATGGTCTGAAGACCTTTGGCCGGTACCTGGGCATTCCCAGAACCTGCGCTCCCTGGGGGTAGACCCGGCGGACTTCGAGGTGATGGCGGAGAACGCCATGAAGGACGCCTGCGCGGCCAGGCCAACCCCAAAAGGCCACCAAAAGACCAGATCATTGCGATCTTCAAAAAGCCTACGACGGAGATTGATTTTCCCTTCTTTCTATCAAATCCTTTTTTCACCACAGGGGCGGGTACACTCCACCCTGTGGTGTTCCCAAAGCAAACAGAAACACCCCCTGGATAGGGGTGTTTCTGTGCCCAGGGGCCGTCATACCGTCAATGTAGTAATCCAGTCGGACCAGTTCCTCCACCTGGGTTCCGTCGGGCAAGGTGCCCGTACAGTGGAGCTTGAAGGTAATGACCGGATAGGTGACAAGGTTGGCGGTGACGGTTTCCGTGGCGGCCTCCTTGGCGGCGGCCTCGTCATAGCAGATAAACCAGGGAAAAGGCATCGGGCAGGGTAACGGTCTGATCTTCTTTCCGGCTGATTTTCTGGCACTGCTCCTTCCACTTTGGCCGCTGTGGGATACTGCTCGATCTCACAGGGCAGGCCGTTGCAGTGGCGGAGGTCACTTCGAACGAGGTGTAAACCTCTTTGCTTTCACGGGTGGGGGTTAGGGAGAAGACCATCTTGTCCTTCTGACAGGTGACGCATTCCTCCTCCCAGGTGCACCGTCCGGCGTTATACTGGATGCCCCTGTCAGCAAAGCAGTTCTTCCAGGGTCTGCTCCGAGTCCTTACAGGGGGTGCCGGCAGAGCACGCACGGAAATCCAAGCGACATCGCCCCGGTCGAAGGAGGTGGTGGAGGCATTGTACTCTCCGTGGGTGATCCCCCAGTTTGTCAGACAGCGTCCAGGCGCTGTCCCAGGCAAAATCGGTTCCCCGACACGTATCCCAAGGCCGGAGAACAAAGGTCAGGTATTCCGAGGCCCGAATGGTGCTGTCCGGGTCAAAGCGGGTTTCACTTTTTTCCGTTGGTCAGCCCCCTTTTCATAGGCATAGCCGACATAGGGCGCGGCAGTCGGGGGACATCCTGGAAGGGGGGTGGTCCATGTGCCCGCCAGGCATCCTCCTCCTGGCCCAGCAGACGGACCAGCATGGTCACGCCCTGGGCACGGGTGGGGGAGCGGTCAGGGAAAAGACGGGGGAATCCCTCCGCGTCGGTGTCTGTTCCCTGAAAAAGGCCCATGTAGTAGAGCTGCCAAGCGGCCGCCTCCTCCTGCTCCCGGGGGGTGCGGCCCCAGCAGGGAAGGGCCAGGGCAAGGCTCAAAACCAGGGCCAGCAGCAAAGATATCCATTGTTTCATTGGGTTCTCCTTTTGTGTTTTCTCCCGTCGAATGGGACAGAGACAGGGGGATCAGAAGATCCCCAAGTGTTCCAGCAGAATTTTCAGGCCCAGGAGAATCAGGATCACGCCCCCCAAGGCCTCGGCCTTGGACTGCATCCGGGTACCGCAGAGACTGCCGAACTTGACCCCCAGGCTGGAGAGCAGGAAGGTGGTCAGAGCGATACAGCAGACGGCCGGCAGAATATCCACCTCCAGAAAGGCGAAGGTAATGCCCACCGCCAGCGCGCGTCAATGCTGGTGGCCACCGCCATGGCGAACATGACCCGGAAGCCCAGGGAAGCGCTGGCCTCCTCCTTGTCGCCGCTTCGGGCTTCCCGGAGCATGTTGATCCCCAGAATCGCCAGCAGGGCGAAGGCGATCCAGTGGTCGATGGCGGTGATGTACAGGGAAAACCGGGAGCCCAGGAGCCAGCCCAGCAAGGGCATGAGCCCCTGGAATCCTCCGAACCATAGTCCCACCAGGACCATCCTTCCCAAAGTGACCCGGTCCATGGCCAGTCCTTTACAGATCGAAACTGCCAGCGTCCATGGACAGCCCCACCGCCAAGAGCATCAGTTCTAAAAATCCCATCCTGTTTCGCCCTCCTGGTTCACAGTATGCGTCTGGGGCAGGGGGTGAACCGGATCACCCAAGGGGAGGACATCGGTTATTTCTCAAGGGGTTTCCCAGGCTTTGTCCAGGAAGCTCTCGTCATAGATCTGTTCTTCCGTGGGGGTCGCCGGTGATGCCGCCGGCCAGCTTGGTCAGGGATACGGCGGCCTCAAAACCAGATTTGGTGTGGTAGCCGGTGAAGCTGGCGACCTTCCGCTCCCCTGGTCATACTGGGCGTCGTAGAGGAGCTCTTCCTCTGCGCCCTCAAAGAAGGGGGAGGAGCTTCTGGGCGATGTCCTCCGGGAGAGCGGTTTCCATCCACTGCATGGCCTTGGCCATGGCGTTGACCGCTTTCTGCACCAGCCCGGGTCGGACTGGATCAGCGCGTCGGAAGTGATGACGGTGAACAGCTCATAGCTGGAGGAGCCGATGATGCTCTCGATTTCCGCGTCGTCGGTGCCGTCCACAATGACCACACCGCCGGCGTCCAGCAGCTGCTTGGCGGACCAGGGGTTGGTGGAGACGCGGCCTGGATCTCGTCCTGGTCCATGGCGGCCAGATAGCCGGAGCTGGCGACGTTGGGGAGGCTGACATCGGTATCCGCGTTCAGACCGGCGGAGTTGACGCAGGCCTTAATGAAAGAGGGGCCGCTGTTGGCACTCAGACCGCCGGCGATGGCCTTGCCTTTCAGGGAGTCAAGGGTGGAGTACGACTCGTTGGCGCCGATCAGCTGGTAGGGGGTACTTCTGTGTGGCGGAGAGAATTACCTTGCAGCCCTGGCCGGCCTCGTTGACCATGAGGGGGCGGTCTCGATGCCCTTCAGGCAGAACTGGGCGTCCCCGGACAAAAACCGCGGTGGTGGCGTCGCCCCCTTGATGGTCTGGAATTCCGCGTCCAGGCCCCTCTTCGGCAAAGTAGCCCAGGGTCTGGGCCAGGTAGGCCCCAGTGATAGCCGCGCGATTTGTTCCGTGAAGATAATCTTTTGCAGGTCTCCTTTGTCCTCGGTTTCCGCTTTGCGCGGAGGTGGGTTCCTCCTCCGGGGCGGGCTCACTGGGGCCGCCGCAGCCGGCCAGCAGGCCAAGGGACAGCGTCAGGGTCAGCAGCAGAGCAAGTAGCTTCTTCATAATGACACTCCTTTTTCCTTTCATGGTTTCTTTCGTTTTATCATAACCGCAGGGCGGATACGATCGAACGGGGGGCTCATCGCCAGCGCAGCGAGCGGGCTTCCAACAGACGGACCACGCCGTCCAGGAGGATGATGAGGATCACCAGGATCAGCACGCAGCAGAGGACCCGCTGGGCGTTGAACACATCCCCCCCGCGGAGAGGAGGCCAGCCCATGCCACGCGGGTAGAGCCCAATATTCCCCCACAATGGCGCCGGACAGGGACAGGCCCAGACCGGTGCGGAGACTGGTATGAGCAGCCAGGGCAGGCAGGCAGGCCAGATGACCCCTTTCCCAGGATCTGTCCCTGGGTGCCGCCAGCAGGCGCACCGCCCCCAAGGCAGGGTCCACACTCTGGACGCCGGTGTGGGAGTTGAAAGGCAAAAATAAAAAAGACCATCAGGGCCGAGATCAGGACCTTGGAGGAAAGGCCATCCCGAACAAATGATAAACAGCGGCCCCAGAGCCAGCTTGGGCAGTCCGTTGAGGCCGGTCATCAGGGGCATCAGGGCCCGAGCTGACCCGGGGAGAGAGAGCCCCAGGCCCAGGCCGGCCAGGGGTGCCCAGCGTGCCGCCCAGCAGCAGACTCCCAACCGGCCTCCTGGGCAGTGACGGACCCAGATGACGGGCCAGCATGCCGCTGAGCATGGTCCAGAATTCCTGCCAGAGCAGGCTGGGACGGCTGAAAAGAAGGGGTCCACATAGCCGGCGCGGCGGTGGCCTCCACAGGCCCAGTGCTGCCAGTAGTAGGAGCAGGGCGGTCCATCCCCCGCCCTGAGCTGGCGTTTTCTGGCGTTTCATCTCCTCCTGGGAGCTGGGCCTCAGCCCGCCCAAATGGCCCGCTCCAGCTCCACAAAGCGGGGGAGAAAATTTCATCCATCACCGCCGGGGACGGGAAGGTCAATGGGATACTCTCCCGCACCACGCGCCCCTGGCCGGGCGCTCATGAGGACCACCCGGTCTGCCAGGGTGATGGCCTCGGTGAGGTCGTGGGTGACATACAGGATGGTACAGCCCGTATTTCTCCCAGAGGGAGAATATCGTCCACTGCAGGCGCTGCCGGGTGAAGGCGTCCAAGGGGGCAAAAGGGCTCGTCCATCATGAGAGAATGGCGGGGTCCACTGCCAGCACCCGGGCGATGGCGGCCCGCTTTTTTCATGCCGCCGGAGAGCTCCCGGGGATAGCTTTGTTCAAAGCCCTCCAGGCCCATGCTTTCATCAGGGCCCGGGCGGTTTCCTGCCGCTGGGATTTGGGGACGCCCCGCAGCTCCATCGCCAGGGCCACGTTGTCCAGCACGGTTCGCCAGGGCAGCAGGGTGTCCGCCTGGGAGATATACCCTACCGACGGAAGAATGCCCTGACGGGTTCTCCCAAGCCAGACGGACTTGGCCGCTGGTGGGGACAACCTGCCCTGCCAGGACATTCAAAGCAGTGGTTTTCCCACAGCCGGAGGGGCCCACAGAGCCACCAATTCCTTTGCGCCACGGACAGATTGACTTGATTCAGTGCCAGCAGAGCGGGACGGCCGTCGGGAAACGCAAAGGACACGGTTACCTCTTTTAATTCCAGCAACGACACAGGGCGCCTCCTCCCACAGTTGTGATACAAGGATTTTTCTTTCCTTATTATAAAGGGGGCAAAAAGTCTGTCAACCGTTTCCGGCAGGCGGGCCCCCCGGAGACAGGCAGAAAAGCGGGGGAAGACGGTTCGTCTCCCCCCGCTTTGAATGGGATGATCAGTTTTTGGGGCGGAACTGCCCCGGATGAGCTTGCCGTTGGCGTGGGCCAGCGCGTCAACAAATTCCAGAGCCCGGATTTTTTTTTGAAGCCGGCGCAGGCGTTGTTGTGAAAGGCCATAAGCTCGTCCCCTCCAGAGCCTGGCTGGGGGCATAGCCTGGGGCCAGCATGACATAGACTTTCACCCGCTTTGTCCCAGGTTCGTCAGGCTCCCCCCACGGCGAGGCACCATAAACGGCAGGGGGGTGCAGGGAGAGGGACGTCTTCGATCTCCACAGGGGCTGACCCGGTACCCCTTGGTCTTGATGATCCCGTCAAAACCGGCCCTGGTAAAACAGAAAGCCATCCTCGTCCCGGGTGGCCAGGTCCCCGGTGTGGAAGAAGTCTCCATCCCACAGGCGGCGGTTGGCCTCCCTCGTCGTCCAGGTATCCCATCATCAGCCCCTCCGGCCGCCGGCCACCGTCGGCCACCAGAATGATCTCCCCCTCTTCCCTGGCTGGGCAAAGGTGCCGTCCTCTTTCAGCAGCTCTACATGGTACTTGGGAAGAATTTTCCCCCACAGACCCCTCCTTTCCGGCCCAGGGCCTGGAGGCTGCGGCGATTAAGCCGGCCTCGGATTGGGCGTACCCTCATAAAGCACGTGCCCTGTCTGGGCGGTGACTTTTGGGCCAGATCCGGGGAGAGTTTTTCTCCCACCGCAAAGTTGGTGATGGAGGAGAGGTCGTTCGGTCCATGCCCCCACCTCGGTGAGCATTCGTAGACCGTGGGCTGGGCCATCATGCCGGTGGCCCTGACCTCCTCAGAAGAGAGAGGACCTTTTCCGGCGGAAAGCGGTCATAGTCGTAGACCAGCAGGGCGCCCAGATGGAGCCGCTGGCCATAGAACTTGAAAGCCGGGAGACCAATTCCCATCCAGTATCTCCGGTGGCGAAGTGGAGGACCCGTCGTGGGTGTCCTGCATGTAGCGCCCCCCAGTGGTTGGCCAGGGTGAAGGCGTGGTCGTGGAGCACCCCTTGGGCTGCCCCTGCGGTGCCGGAGGTAAAGTAGAAGATGGGTTCAGGGACCAGCGGGTCTCCACCCGGTCCATGACAGGGCTCTGCGCGCCACCTTTTTTCCAAAAAAGTCCTCAAAGCCATCTCCGCCGCCCAAGGCAAAGCGCAGGGGGACGCCGGCTTCCTCCGCAGCGGCCAGGACTCTGGCCTCCGCCTGGCTCTCCCGGCAGGTGATGACACAGCGGACGTTTGCCTTTTTGCATCGAAAGGCGAAGTCCTTTTTGGGTGAGCAGGTAGTAGGAGGGGAAGGACCAGACCCAGCCGGTGGGCGGCCAGAGCCACCACCCAGTAACTCCAGTGGGTGCGCAGCGCGGTCATAATGACATCGCCCTTTTTCAGCCCCGGCTTTGAAAAATTGGCGGCCTGGATGCTCAGGGGTTTTCAGGGCGCCGAAGGTCAGCCGTTTTTCCTCGCCCCCGGTCGTTCCGCCACAGCATGGCCAGACGGTTGGAACATCGTTCCCCCAGGGGGTCTATGACATCGTAGCTGTAATTGTAGTTGTCGGCATAGGTGTAGGCCCAGTGGGTGATTTGACCGGTTTCATCAAAGGTCTCCCTGAATAAACTGGGTGTAGAATGCTTCCATGGCGCAGGCGCCTCCTTCCGAAATCAAAGGTGACAGAGAAACTCCCGTGTGTTGCGCACGGAGTTCAGGAAAAATCTTATTTGCCGATGTAGGTGTACACTGCAGAGGGGCGGCCTGTGGAGTAGTCCACGCCGCCGATGACGCTGTTCTTGTCAATCAGATAGTTCATGTACCGCCGCAGCGTGACCGGGACAGAGACGTTTTTCGCGATATCCTCAATGGAGAAACTTTTCGCTTTTTGTGTTCCGCAGAAAGGAAACAGATGATCTCAGGGTCACGGGATGGATTCCTTTGTCCACGAACTGCCCGCCCCGCTGGCCCTCGGGGGAGATGACTTTGTCCAACTCCTCCTGGTTGAAAGCCTTGTCCCCGGCAAGGCCTCCCGCCGGGAGACAAAATTTTTGCAGGGCGGTCTGAAACCGGTTATAGTCAAAGGGTTTGATCAGATAGTCGGACACGCCGTAGGAGTAGAGCTCACCGACGTGCCGGGCTTCACTGGCGGCGGTGACCATAATCACGTCCGCTAAGATTCCTTCTGCTCGGAGCTTGACCAGAAAAGTCCGGGCCGTCCATCACAGGCATATAATAGTCCAGCATAATGAGATTCACTGGGTGAGTTCGGACAAAGTCCAAAGCCTCCTGGCCATTTTGGAAGATTCCCGCAATGGCCATTTTGCTGTTGTGTTCCACATATTGCTTGTCAATTTCCGCGACCATGGGGTCGTCTTCCACGATGATAACCTGATACATACGCATTCCTCACAGATGGGTAATTTCTTACATAATTATACATGGAAAAATCGGAAAAGGCAATATCTGCGGGGAAAAGTTAGAAAGATAGGGCACAAAAGATTTGTAGAAAGAGAAAAAGTTTTCAAACAAATATTGGAAATCCGGAACTGGAGGGTTCAGAAGGCCAAAAACAGGGCGCGCGGCAGCTGCCGTGCGCCCTGTTTGTAATCGTTTAGTTCCAGTAATCGGTTTTTCCTTCAGGCCGATATTGGCGGCCTTAAATTCAGGGATTTTTACCTGCTTTTCGCTGCTCTGTGTAGTCTTTCAGGGCTTTTATCGCGGTCCGTCCCAGGATCAGAATGACGGGAATGTTGATGACAACCATCAGAGCCTGGAAGAGATCGGCGGTGTCCCAGGCCAGCTGCATGCTGATGACAGCACCCAGCAGGACAATCACGGCGGCAATGATCCGGAAAAACGGTCATGAAGGTCTGGCTGGGGGTCTTCTTAAAGATGAACCGCAGGCAGCCTTCGCAGTAGTAGTAGTGCCAATGAGGGGGTGGTGAAAGCAAAGAGGGCCATGGAGATGGCGATAAAGACAGGGCCAAAATCGCCCAGCGCGTTCTGCAGCGCGGCCTGAACATGGGGCGCCGGCGGCCTCGTGGGCTCCACACCGGAGCAGAGGCACATAAGGGGGCAGTGGCGGAGCAGATGAGAATGGTGTCGATAAAGACGGACAGCATCTGCACCAGGCCCTGCTTGACCGGGTGGGACACGTCCGCGGTGGCCGCGTGGGGGCCGAACCCATGCCGGCCTCGTTGGAATACAGGCCGCGCTTAATGCCCTCCATCATGCAGGAGCCGGCGAAGCCGCCGAAAATGGCGGGGAAATCAAAGGCGCTGGCAAAATGTTCTGGAAGACGGTGGGGACCAGGTTCAGGTGCATCAGAACCACGACCAAGGCAATGACAACGTAGAGAACGCCCATGATGGGAACCAGTGTGCCGGTGACTTTGGTCAGACGGTGGGCGCCGCCCAGCACGCAGGCGGCAAAGAGAGCCGCCAGGATCGGCCGATGAGAAAGGGGGAATGGTCGCGCCGTAGAAGCTGAAGCCGGCAAAGGCGGACTGGAGGTTGTAGGAGGCCAGCATATTATCCCACCGCATAGGTCAGGATAATGATGATGGCGAAGACGACCCCAAGCCAGCGCTGCCGCAGGGCGGTTTCCATGTAGTAGGAGGACCGCCGTAGCTACTGCCGTCCTTGTTCTTCCGCTTTATAGATTTGGGCCAGGGTGGACTCCACAAAGGCAGGCGCCGCAGAATGGCGGTGACCATCCAGAACACCGCGCCGTATCCGCCCAGGCAGATGGCAGTGGAGACCCCGACACAATGTTGCCGGTGCCCACCCGGGAGGCGGTGGAGATCATCAGGGCGCCGAAGGAGGAAATGCTTCCCTTGGTTTTGGGCTTTTCCGGAAACCACCCGGAAGCGTGACTCGCCCAGCAGGCGAATCTGATAAACTTTGCTGCGGAAGGTAAAGAATAACCCAGCAGCCAAGAGCAGAAGGGGGACCCATGGCATGTACAGGACCCCGCTGATGGCAGTGACCACAGAATCAATGCCGTCAAGAATTTGGTTCATTGGAATCACTCTCTCTTTTCTTTTTTCTGATAGGGGCATAATAACCAATGCTATCATCTTACAGGAAACGACAAGAAAATGCAAGAAAAAATCAACAAATTGTCGTGAGAAAAGATGTTGAGCGTGCCGCTGGAAAGACAGCGGCACGCTCATGAAAACAGAAACTATGGAGAAGAAACGAAAAGGTGCCTACGCATCCTTGGCGTGGCTGAACATAGCGGCACGCTCTTCGAGAGATCCGGCGTCTCTGCACACCGGAGGCAAGGAAGAATGATGCCAATGACCATCCAGCCCACGAAACATGATGCTGGCTGTTTTTGCCCATGTAAACAGGGTTGTTGGGGATAAACAGCAGCAGACCACGGTGGTCAAATCGCAGAGAACGCGCCCATGGCAATTCCACCGGGAATCTTGTAGGGACGCTCCAGGTTGGGCTCTTTCCGCAGGCGGATGAGAGAGTAGAGGTGATGGTCCAGGACAGCACGAAGGCGGCTGCGGAGAAGAGGTAATATCCTGAATCAGTGCCGGCGCCCAGGAAAGGACCGATCCAGAGACAGCACCAGGCAGACGATCAGACCGGGAACAAGGGATGCCGTTTTTTATTCTGCTTGGCAAACACCTTGGGCACCAGGCAGCCGCGGCCCATGCCCATGAGCAGGCTGGCGGAAGCCATGAAGAAGCCGTTCCAGGTGGTGAACAGGGCCGGCGATGGCGCCAGGGTAATCAGCCAATACAGCACCTCGCCCACGGCACCGGGATACAGGTTCAGAACATGGTGGAGGCAGAGGGGTTTGCCGATGTGGGCAAACTCCTGCCAAGGGCCAGCCATAGCCGAAGCAGAACAGCAGGATGGCATAGAAAACACAGGCCAGACGACGGACAGCACCACGGTTTTGCCCACGTTGGTGATGTCGCCGCCGGCGTCCTCCACGCCCTGGGGAATGGTCCCAAACCCGGCCAGGAAGAAGGGGCGGAGGCCAGAATGGCCATAATGCCGCCAAACATGCTGTGGTGAGAGACCTCTTTCAGCCCCTCGGAGGCAGCGCCGTAGATGGTGGGGTCAGAGACATCGTAGATGGGCTGCCAGTTTTTCGCGTCGCCGCCGATGAGAGGGCCACCGCGCCAATGATGGCGGCACCCACCAGGATGAAGCACAGCACCTTTCTGCACTGTGGCGGCCGCTGCCAGGCCGCGCATGTTCAGGGCGAACAGCAGCAGGGAGGCCACGGAGCCAATGATGATGGTGACGAGATAGACATCTGTCCCGGCGATCTGATAGAGGGGTTCCCCGCTCTTGATGTCGGGAATCAGGTAGCCCAACACGTCAGTGATCTGAATGGCTTCCCAAGGAATGATGGAGACGAACGCGCCAAAGGCCGCCCATCCAGAGATAAAAAGAGACATTCTCGTTGAATGCCCGATAGGGAAGGCCATGCCGCCGCCAGCAACGGGGAGCATGGGAACCAGCTCACAGTAGCAGAGAGCAATGGGGATCATCATGACCAGCGCCACGATGTAACCAATCGCGGCCGGAATGGGGCCGCCGCAGCTGGTCATCCATCCGTTGATGGCGACCTACCGCATGGAGCGGAACATGCTTGAGGCTGGCTGGAGGCGGAGGCTTCTGCAAAGAGGAGCTGCCCAGGCGAATTATCGCCCAGATGGCCGCTATCAGAGGGCGCACGCCAAAGCTAAGAAAGCGCTATAAAGGCCAAGACGGCGGAAAAGATGCTGGCGCAGCTGATGGCTAGAGGCCAGGAGCTTGCCTATCTGGAGAGGCGTGCTGCAGGAGATCCAACAGGCGGAGAGCGAGCAGGACTTTAACGATATCCGCGCCGAGCTGAAGCGGAGGCAGGTACATCCGATCACGGGGAGAAAGCAGCCAGGCTTTCAGGAAGTCGAGCCCGGCACTCGCACGAGATGCAGGGGCTGCTGGTTCTGGTGAACCCACCTTGGCCAACAAAAACCAAACAAACACCGGCAAAACGGATAGGACCGATTGGTGGTTTCATACTCCAGAAGATCCACGGCAGCCATGTGATCCACAACTACCAATGGTGTGGAGCCGGATAAGAGATATTCTACAGGCAGCCCAACTGGCATAATACTCAAGGGCCAGGATGGCAGTAAGGTAGCCGTGGACTACCCGATAAAGTATGTGAAAAAGCCAGCCGGCGCTGACGAGGCATGGTGGTCTACACGCGACCAACATCCTGGCAGCAGTTGACGGAGACTGCTGTCCAGCTGGCGGCGGGTGAATGAGAAACCGGCCAGCAACGGCAGCTGCTGCGCACAGACTATTCCCTATGTGGCTTCAGCTTGCCACGTGATGGGTGAAGATATGCAAAGGGAAGCTCAGCTCTCAGCCTCAGAGCAGTGCACACCACCTTTTCGCACCAGCACCATAGCTCGCACACGTGCCCACGCCGATGGAGTCAGCAGGGCCATTCCGCTCCACAGGTGCACAGGGCGCTTAGCACCAATGGAGATTAACTGGCTCCGGCAGAGTCGTGCGGAGACGACAGAGACCGTTCCGGGCGGTATACCAGCAGGCCATCGCTGGCAGCCGGCAGGGGAGTGCGGCCCAGATGGAGAACAATCTTAGGCACAGACGATTATCAGGAAAACAGTCAACATGGCCCCATAAATCACCAGAAAAAGAACGATAAAGGGGAGGCCTGGGTCGTTATCAAAAGCAATACATGGCA
>VOFK01002233.1_pt1 | contig 20317 bp, 32 predicted proteins | sample 5384121 | NCBI WGS metagenome assembly VOFK01 (sample SAMN12384730, study PRJNA508395) | human gut metagenome | isolation source: healthy gut J | host: Homo sapiens | reverse complement strand
AGTTACGTGCTGTTTCTTTACTATGGCATGTACCGTACTGATTGCGAAAGTGGTTGGATGTACATTGCCATTGGTTGCGAAAAGATGGGCTGGGATCCGGCGATCATGGCAACGCCTTTGATTTCTACATTGGTTGATATCAGTACGATCAGTGTGTATTTTGCGATCGTAAGTCACGTTTTTTCAATTATAATGTCGTGAAAATGTAATATATCAGAAGCAAAATATAACGGATATTGTACATTGTACGCAAAAAGAGACATAAGATTACAGGAAGAACCCTTGTCCACAGGGTTCTTTTGTATTATAATGAAAAAATACTGAGAAAAATATTTGGAAAGGAGTCTATTTATCATGGGATCTATAGATGAACTCAAAGCAAAAGCAAAAAGTTGTAAAAACAATCGTTCTTCCAGAGAGCGAAGACATCAGAACTTATGAGGCAGCAGAGGCAATTTTAAAAGAAGAAGGGACAGCTAACCTGATCCTGATCGGAAGCGAAGAAGAGATCGCTAAGAATAAAGGAATTTCGATCACAGAGCTACAATCGTAGACCCTGCTACATATGAGAAGACAGACGAATATGTAGCAACACTTGTTGAACTGAGAAAGAAAAAAAAAGGAATGACAGAAGAGCAGGCAAGAGATTCTTCTTACTACTACTTATATATGGTATGTAATGATGGTTAAGATGAAAGATGCAGACGGAATGGTATCCGAGCATGCCACTTACAGCGACACACTTCGTCCATGCCTTCAGATCCTGAAGACAAAAAACCGGGAACAAAAGCTCGTATCCGCATTCTTCCTTATGGTAGTACCAAACTGCGACATGGGAGCAAACGGAACATTTGTATTCGTGACTGCGGACTGAACCAGAATCTACATCCGGAAGAGCTTGCAGCAATCGCTCAGTCTTCAGCAGAAAGCTTCAAACAGCTTCCGTTGGTGCTGATCCAAGAGTTGCTATGCTTTCTTACTCAACAATGGGAAGTGCAAAACACGATGACGTAACAAAAGTACAGGAAGCTGTTAAGATCGCAAAAGCTGAGAATCCGGATCTTATGTTAGACGGAGATGCAGCTTGATGCAGCACTTGTTCCTTCTGTTGGGAGCAGCTAAAGCACCAGGAAGCCAGGTTGCAGGAAAGCCAATACTCTGATCCTAACCTTGATGCAGGTAACATTGGATACAAACTTTGTTCAGCGTCTTGCAAAGCAGAAGCTTACGGACCAATGACACAGAATCGCAGCACCTGTTAACGACCTTTCAAGAGGATGCAGTGCTAAGGATATTGAAGGTGTTGTTGCAATCACAAAGCAGTTCAGTGCCAGAATCAGTAAGAGATAAAAAGTAAGAGGAGAAATAATATGAAAGTATTAGTAATGAACTGCGGAAGTTCATCTTTAAAATATCAGTTGATCGACATGGAGAACGAGAGCGTTCTTGCAAAAGGTATCTGTGAAAAGAATCGGAGCCGATGGATCTGTATTAACACACAAACCAACAGGAAAAGATAAATATGTTGTAGAGCAGGCAATGCCAGATCATGGTGTAGCAGTACAGTTAAGTACTGGATGCTTTACAGGATAAAGAGCATGGTGTGATCGAAAGTGCGGATGAGATTACAGCAATCGGACACCGTGTACTGCATGCAGGTACTATTTTACAGTGATGCAACACTTGTAACAGAAGACGTGAAGAAAGTTGTTCGTGACTGCTTCGACCTCGGACCTTCATAACCCTGCAAACCTGATCGGTATTGAAGCTTGCGAAAAAAGCAAATGCCTGGCAAACCGAATGTAGCAGTATTCGATACAGCATTTGGTATGAATATTCCAAAGAAAAAGCAGCTATGTATGCAATCCCATATGAATATTATGAGAAATACAGCATCAGAAGATATGGTTTCCTACGGAACAAGCCATATGTTTGTATCTGGTGAAACTGTAAAACTTGGAAAAGAAGATGCAAAGGTTATTGTATGCCACATTGGTATTGGTGCAAAGTATCTCCGCATCTATCGGTGGAAAATGCGTGACACAAGTATGGGACTTACCCTTTGGAAGCGACTTGTTATGGGAACACGTAGTGGAGATGTTGATCCTGCAGTTCTTCAGTTCATCTGCAATCATGAAGATATCAGCGTAGATGAGATGTTGAATATCCTGAACAAAAAGTCAGGACTTCTTGGAATCAGCGGTGTGTCTTCTGACTTCCGTGATGTAAGACAGGCAGCTGCTGACGGAAACGAAAGAGCACAGCTTGCAATGGATACTTACAAATACCGTGTTGCAAAATATATCGGATCTTATACAGCAAAGAATGAACGGTGTAGATGCAATCACATTTACAGCCGGTGTTGGAGAGAATGCTCCGGACCTCAGAAAAGACATCTGTGATTACCTTGATATCTTGGCGTAGAGCTCGACGAAGAAAAAGAATGAGAATGTTCACGGAGAGACAACCGTAATTTCTACACCAGAATCAAAAAGTAAAAGTAATTGTCCTTCCTACAAACGAAGAGTTAGCTATTGCTCGTGAAACAGCAAAATTAGTTTAAGACTAAATGACTAAAAAGAATGTAAATTTCTGTTGACAAAATAATTTTACATGATATAATAGTCTAGTGTGTGAATAGGGAGACGATACTATGATATTAAACCTATCCGACGTTCTGTCTGAGCAAAGCATAAAGCAATACATGAATCTGTTCCGATTGAAATGACTTGTTTTCAAGTCTGAGATGGGAGATTATGCAATTACAGAGAAGACACCACTTGAATTGTCTGTAGAATATGCAGGTGACCGCAAGTTGGGAAGTGACTGGTAAAGCTGAGATTACATCAGTTGCACCATGTGACAGATGTCTGGAAGATGTAGAAGTGAAGGTGACACTTGACTTCAAGCATAAGATTGATACAGAGTCAGATGCATATGATCAGTCAGAAGATTTAGACGAGAAATAACTATATTGACGGATATAGCTTAGATGTAGAACAATTGGTCTACAACGAGTTATTGGTAGGGTGGCCGACGAAAAATTCTATGCAGCGAAGACTGTAAAGGTATTTTTGCAACGTATGTGGTCAGAACCTGAATAAAGGTACCTGTAACTGTGAAGATACAGGCCTCGACCGAGAATGTCAGTTATACGCGATGTTTTTAAGAATTTTAAGGAGGTGTAACCTATGTCAATCTGTCCAAAGAACAAATCTTCAAAAGCTAGAAGAGATAAGAGAAGAGCTAATTGGAAGATGAGTGCTCCGAATCTTGTGAAATGCAGCAAAGTGCGGCGAACTGATGATGCCGCACAGAGTATGTGCAAAGCTTGCGGAAGCTACAACAAAAAAAGAAATCATTGCTCAGGACTAATTTTTGAAAAGTGATAAAAAAGAGACAATCAGTTTTTGGTTGTCTCTTTTTTTGTCATGCATTCGGAAGAAGCTACCGTTGGCAGGTTCTGCAGATGCAAATCTGAATATGCAGAAAATATTTTTTCATTAAAGTTTTCTGTATATAAATTTTGTGAAAAATTTCGAAAAAAAGATAAAATAATTGCTTTTAGTGTTGCAACATTTCGCGAAAAGTGTTATAATTTTAACCAGATATAGAACGTAGTTTATAAATCAGATGCCGATGGGGAAAAAAGAAATCTGTTTTACTGGCAGAAGAAGAAAGATTACGTAGCTAAGGAGGAAAAACAAAATGACAGAAGTAGCAAAGCGTATTGAAAAGCTTCGCGCACTGATGGCAGAGCAGAATATCGATGCATATGTTGTACCGACTGCAGATTTCCATCAAAGTGAGTATGTGGGAGAGCATTTCAAAGCAAGAAAGTTCATTACTGGATTCAGTGGTTCCTACGGAACAGCCGTAATCGCAAAAGATGATGCGGGTCTGTGGACAGATGGAAGATATTTCACACAGGCACTGACTGAGATGGAAGGCAGTGGAGTACGTCTGATGAAGATGTTCGTTGATGATACACCTTTCTACAACAGAATGGCTTTTGCCCAGAAGATCCCGGAAGGCGGTAAGGTCGCATTTGATGGTCGTGTCCTTTCTATGGGTGAAGGACAGAATATGAAGAAGTATTGGGCGCAAAGAATATCACGATCGAATATGAAGTAGATCTGATCGACCAGATCTGAGAAGACCGCCCGTCTCTTTCTAAGAAACCTTATTTCTTCCTGGAAGACAAATACACAGGAGAGAATGTTGCATCCAAGCTGAAACGAGAGTTCGTGAGAAGATGGCTGAATACGGAGCAACGGTACATTTGATTGCGTCTCTGGATGATAACGCATGGCTTCTGAACTTCAGAGGAGATGATATTGACTTCTTCCCCATTGGTACTGGACTATGTGATCGTACGTAAAGACAGTGTAGATCTGTATATCGATGACAGCAAACTGAATGACCGCATCAGAGAAGAGATGGCAAAGAATAATGTCAACATTCATCCATACAATGACATTTTTACGAAGATGCTAAGAAGATTGGTGCAGATGAGGTTGCACTGATTGACCCGATGAAGATGAACTATGCACTGTATAAGAGTCTTCCATGTGTAAGGTAGTAGAAGGAGCTAATCCGACTATCTTGATGAAAGCAATTAAGAATGCTGTTGAGATTGAAAATATCAAAAATGCAGAATTGAAAGACAGTATTGCACTGACGAAGTTCATTTACTGGGTTAAGAAAAATTATGACAAGATGGAGATTACAGAGCTTTCTGCTTCAGATAAACTGACAGCTCTGCGTGCAGAACAGGAAGGATATATCCGTGACTCATTCGAACCTCTCTGCAGGCTTTCGGTGAACAGCACGCTGCAATGATGCATTATGCACCGTCTAAAGAGACAGACGTTGTATTAAAAGAAGGCGGTATGCTTCTGAGCGATACAGGCGGCGGATATTATGAAGGTTCTACTGATATTACCAGAACAACAGTACTGGGACATATCACACCGGAACTGAAGAAATATTACACAGCTGTATACAGAGCAATGCAAAGACTTAAGCGCAGCAAACTTCCCTCTATGGTAACCACGGATGGTCTCCTGGATGTATTGGCAAGACAGCCAATCTGGGATATGAACAAAGACTTCCAGTGCGGAACCGGACATGGTTTCGATATCTTGAAGTATCCACGCCAAACAGGATTCCGCTGGTACATCGTTCCTTCTTAAGAACGAACATCATCAGTTTGAGCCTGGTATGGTAATTACAGATGAGCCGAATCTATGAAGAAGGAGATTTTGGTATCCGTATCGAGAACAACCTGCTTACTGTAAACGGTGAGAAGAATAAATATGGACAGTTCATGCACTTTGAGACTCTGAACTTCGTACCAATCGACCTTTGATGGTATCGATCCGGAAGAACTGACAAGATCAGAGAAAAAGAATGGCTGAATGATTATCACAAAGCCTGCTACGAGAAAGTTGGTCCATATCTGACTGATGAAGAAAGAGAATGGCTGAAAAAGAATACACAAGAGCTATCTAATACTTCTAAAGTACATAGAAAAAAGCTGCAAGTAAGTAACTTTACTTACTCATAAGAAAATTTAACTGACAAGGGGTGTCAGAAAATTATAATAAAAAATGCCGGACCAGCGGTCTGCGGCATCTTTAAGAAAAGGAGAATAGATAAAATGGCAAAAAATAACAGAAGGATATATGCCTTTCCACGGCTATCAGACATATTACAGAATCGTTGGAGAACAGAAAGATAACGGAAAAGCTCCGCTGATCTGCTTACATGGGGACCTGGATCTACACATAACTATTCTGAAGTACTGGATAATGTTGCAGATGATGATGATCGTATGATCATTATGTATGATCAGTTAGGGTTGCGGTAAATCTTACCTGGATGGACATCCGAGAGATGTGGACACAGGATCTTTGGCTGGATGAATTGATGCATTAAGAGAACACCTTGACTGAAAGAATGCCACATTATTGGACAGTCATGGGGCGGTATGATGCAGATTGCATATGCGATTGAACGTGGAGCAAAAGGGGTAAAATCATTCATCATTTCTTCCGGTCATCCAAGCAGCAGCCTGTGGGCAAGAGAAGGAATGCGCAGAATCAAGATGATGACAGAAGAAGATCAAGGCAGCGATCAACGATGCCCTGGAGCGTAATGACTTCACAGGAGAAGCTTATCTGAAAAAGCTGTAGATAACTATATGGACAGATACTGCAATTACTGGAGAGAAGATCTTCCGGAGTGCTGTACAAGACCTAAGAAATCCGGTGGAGAAGCTTATCTGTATGGATGGGGGACCGAACGAATTCGTTCCATCCGGTACACTGAAAGATTTTGAATATATCGACAGGCTTCATGAGATTAAAGTTACATCACTGATCATGAGTGGTATCTCTGATCTTTGTTCACCATTAGTTGCAAAGACTATGGCAGACGAGATCCCGGATACGAAATGGATTCTCTGGGAGAGAGCAAGACATACAACATTTGTAGACAGACACGATGACTACTGTGTAGAACTGATCAAGTGGATGAACGAATACGATAAATAAAATACATAAAATGATTTGAAAAAGATCTCCGTCATTTGACGGGGATCTTTTTCAAATGCAATATCTGTAAATTAATAGTGACTTCACTGCGTAAATGTGATAAAATAAATCGTCTGGCGTATAAGTATAATCAATGTCTGATAATATAATCTGATAAGAAGAGGGAAAGTTCTGATTGTAATCATGGAAAATCAGAACTGAAAGAGAGAGATGGAAAAAGAAAAAATAACAGAAGTTCCTTTTCAGGAAAAAATAGGATTCGTTCTGTCTGCGGCAGGCGCATCCGTCGGTCTGGGGAAATATCTGGAGATTCCCCCTTATTTGGCCGCAAAATATGGTGGAGGTATATTCCTCCCCTGATCTACATCCCTGCTTGCGCGACATTTGGTTATACAATGATCGTTGCGGAATCAGCTCTTGGACGTATGACAAGAAAGAGTCCGGTTGGTGCGTTTAAAGCCTTTTGGCAAAAAGGCCGGATGGTTGTCGTTCGGTGGATGGATCAATGCAATCATTCCTGTTTTGATCGTACCGTATTATTCTGTCATCGGTGGATGGGTAATTAAATATTTTGTAGAATACTTGAAAGGGAATGGCGCAAAATTAGCAGAAGATGGATATTTTTCAAACTTTATATCCAATGGTCTTTCTACGGAAATATGCTTTTATTGTTTTCTGTATGTTCACATTGATCATTATCTATGCGGTGTCCGTAATGGAATTGAACGTGTTTCCAAGTTTATGATGCCGATATTGGTGGTACTGTCTGTGATCATTGCAATCTATTCGGTGACAAGACCGGGTGCGCTGGCTGGTGTAAATACTTCCTTGTACCAAATCCTAAAAAACTTTTCATGGATGACGGTTGTAACAGCCATGGGACAGATGTTCTATTCTCTGTCTATTGCTATGGGTATTCTTTGATTACATTTGGCTCTTATATGAAAAAAGACACGTCCATCGAAGATTCGACAAGGAATGTTGAAGTATTTGATACTGCAATTGCAATTATGGCTGGTCTGATGATTATTCCGGCTGTATTTGCATTCTCTGGTGGAGATCCGATACGCTGCAGGCAGGTCCGTCATTAATGTTTATTACAATTCAAAGGTATTTGACAGCATGGGATTTGGAAACGTTTGCAGGAATCCTGTTCTTTTTTTACTTGTATTATTTGTTGCTGTTACGAGTTCTATCCATTAACAGAAAAGTGCAGTTTCTACTGTAGAAGACGAATTGAAATGGAGCCGTAAGAAATCCACAGTTATTGTGGGGGATTCATTATGATTATTCTCGGAACATTGTCATGCCTTGGATATGGACCATTATCATTCGTAAAGATTATCGGAATGCAGTTCCTGGACTTCTTTTGACTTCCTTACCAATTCTGTAATGATGCCGATTGCCGCGTTGATGACAAGTTTATTTGTATCTAAAGTAGTTGGTGTGGATCGTATGGAAGAAGAAATCCGGCATGGGGAAAGTAAATTCCGCAGAAAGAAGATATTTTTGTCGTAATGATCAAGTATCTGTGCCCAATCTTTGCTATTATTATTCTGGTCAGTTCGGTAGCAAATGCATTTGGGTGGATTTCAATGTAAGTGTATTGGGATTTAATTTAGAAGGCACGACGACCCGGACCTGCATAAAAAGTAGGAAGCCGTTCCTGTTCAGGTTCCGTCGGCGGGAAATACTAAAGCGTCAAAATTATGCTAAAAACGGGCTTCCGAAATTTGCAACTCGCCATTCGGCTCAAACAGGCAAATTTCGAAAACCCAACGCATAATTTTGACGCTTAACTATTTCCAACACCTTCTTCACATTCACTGGAACGGCTTCCTACTTTTTATTCCGTGGGTGTCGAATGCCTTACGAATTAAATGGCAATTGCGTAACGGTTGTGACAGCGGAAGCTACGGTCATCAGCTGTCAATTAGGGTTTTCACTTTTTGGAATTGTGTACCGGTGGCATTTTCATTTCTTAACATTCGCAGCCAGTCACGACTTGAAGGAAACAATAGATAAGGATTATTGTGAATGTGGAATGCCGTTAGAAACAATTAGAGAGTCAGAAGCACCGTTAAAGGAACGAAGCGAACGTGTTTGAGGCGAATGCCGAGTTTGAGCGTAGTTCCTTTGCTTTTAGGTGATTCTGACTCTCTTAGTGTTTCTTATGGTATGGAACCTGAACAAGAAGCCTTATCTATTGTTTCCTTCAAGGACTGAGAGGCCGCTTCCCAGTTAATAAATTAAATCCCAAAAATCCCCCAAATCAATTTAAATAACGGGTCGCACAGTGTGCCAGACACGCAGCCCCGATCGGACACACATCCTCATTAAACTGTACCTTTGGGTTATGTGCAGAATACTTCCCCGATCATCCATATATCCGGCAGACAGATACATGAAAGCGGATGGTACCTGTTCTGCAATATTTGCAAAAATCTTCAGAAGCACTTGCGGATATGCCTGGGTAAGGGGTTAGTTTCGAATATCCAGTTCCTTCATGAAGCCGACGATCTGTTCGGTAAATTCCGGATTGCAGATCAGAGGCGGTACTTCCGAGATCATAGTGATTTTGGCTGTTCCTCCGAAAGTTTCGGCTGTCCGGATTGCCGTTTCTTTCATTCTTCGTACCAGAAGTTCTCTGGAATTTTTATCGTTCGTTCGAATAGTTCCTTCGAGAACAGCTGTATCCGGAATAATATTGGCGGCGGTTTCCAGCCTGGAATTTTACCAACTGTCATAAGGCAGGCTTTGGAAGGATCAACCTCGCGGGCGATGATGGACTGCAGAGCCAGATAGACATGTGCCGCAATATTGATTGGGTCAATGGAATTCTGAGGATAGGCGCCGTGCGAACCTTTTCCTTTGATTTCGATATGAAAACCGTCAACGGAGTACATCATAGTTCCTGTATTGTTATACATGTAGATTCCAACCGGCATCTGCCCTGGAGATACATGATAGGCCAGTGCCGCATCTACTGTCGGATTCTCCAGGATACCATGTTCTATCATATTTTTACTGCCTTCGAATGTTTCTTCCGCAGGCTGGAACATAAATTTGACTGTGCCTTTTAACTCGGCCTCATTTTCTTTTTAGCATTTTTGCAGCGGTCAGTAACATGGCAGCGTGAAAATCATGTCCGCAGGCATGTGCTTCTTTCCGGTCGGGCAGGCAAATGGAAGTCCGCTTTCTTCCGGCATTGGGAGCGCATCCATGTCCGCACGTAATAATAAGACTTTACCGCCATTTCCGACAGTAGCGGTCACACCTTCACCACATCGGGAAGGTGTTAAGCCATATTTGGTCAATTTGTCCATCACATATGCACAGGCCATTGGCATATGAAGTCCCGTTTCTGCATTCGTGTGGAAGTAACGTCTGTTTTTAACTGTTTTCATCATTGAGCTCAAGAGCTCTCTTATAATAATCCATTTATTAAATCCCTTCTTTATATATATGCAATTTTGATGATAAAAGGTATTATATCAACCGGATCGTACATTATCAAACTTCTGATAAATATTTATGAAAAATTTTATAAAAGTACCGCAGCTGTCCGTGAGGAGGTTTATATTGGCGTTTTTCACAGGAAAATATTGATTTTTGCATGGATGTTTAGTAGAATAAATTCAGTAATATTAGGAGGAATCAATATGTCAGAAATTACGGTGATAGCATTGGACGCCATGGGCGGGGATAATGCACCGGGTGAAATGGTAAAAGGAGCAGTAGATGCTCTTGGACGTGAACAGGATATAAAGGTATATCTGCTTGGCAAAAGAAGATATAGTGAATGCTGAATTGCAGAAGTATACTTATGATAAGAACAGACTGGAAGTTGTGAATACAACAAGAAGTAATAGAGACTGCCGAACCTCCGGTGAATGCGATCAGAAGAAAGAAAGACTCTTCCATCGTAGTCGGAATGAAGATGGTAAAGGAAGGAAAAGGCTGATGCATTTGTATCTGCCGGAAGTTCCGGAGCAATTCTGGTAGGTGGACAGGTAATCGTTGGAAGGATCAAAGGTGTAGAGCGGCCACCACTTGCGTCACTGATCCCGACAGAGAAGGGTGTAGCACTTCCTGATCGACTGTGGAGCGAATGTGGATGCCAGAGCCTCACATCTGGTTCAGTTTGCCAAGATGGGTTCTATTTATATGGAACATGTAGTTGGTAATAAGAATCGGAAAGTTGGGATTGTAAATATCGGAGCAGAAGAGGAAAAGGGCAATCAGCTGGTAAAGGAGACGTTTCCTTTTTTTAAAAGAAGAAAAAAAGAACTGAATTTTATCGGAAGTGTAGAAGCAAGAGAGATTCCGCATGGACAGGCTGATGTCATTGTGACAGAAGCATTTTCGGGCAATGTAATCCTTAAGCTATATGAAGGTGTCGGTGCGGTATTGATCAGTAAGGTGAAAGAAGCGACTGATGTCCACACTCAGAAGCAAGATCGGAGCATTGCTTGTTAAACCGGCGTTAAAAACAACTTTTAAAGTCATTTTGATGCAAGTGAGTATGGCGGTGCACCATTGCTTGATTAAACGGTCTGGTCGTAAAGACACATGGAAGCTCGAAAGCAAAAAGAAGTCAGCAATACACTGATCCAATGTGTAACATTTAAGAAGCAGAAGATTAATGAAAAGATCAAAGAAAGTATTCAATCGGAGCAAAAACTCCGCTGAATAATATATTACTAACTATGATAAGAAAAAAGGAGATTTGATATGGAACTTGAAAAATTAAAAGAAATCATTGCTGATGTATTAAATGTAAAGTGAATGATATTACAGAGGACACAACATTTGTAGATGATCTGGGAGCAGACTCCCTTGATATCTTCCAGATTATTATGGGAATAGAAGAAACATTTGACATTGAGATTGATAATGATGACGCTGAGCAGATCTCTACAGTTGGAGATGCTGTTGAGCAGATCAAGAATGCAACAAATAATAACTAGGTAGATATAAAAAAAAAGAAAAAAGCCAGGGGCTTTTTTCGTTCTTTAGGATGGAGTTTACAATGAGCAAAGACCTTAAAGAATTAGAAGGAAAGATTGGTTACAAATTTGATGACTTTTTCACCCTTTTACAAAGGCGATGATTCACAGCTCTTATGCCAACGAAAAAGCATCTGCCAAAAGTATGAGTGTAATGAACGTCTGGAATTTCTGGGAGATGCAGTCCTTGAACTGGTGTCCAGCGAATTCCTGTTTCACAATAATCCGAAATTCCGGAAGGGGAACTTACGAAGACGAGGGCAAGTATGGTATGTGAACCGGCGTTGGCATTCTGTGCAAGAGATCTGGATCTTGGCGAATACCTTTTCTGCTTGGTAAAGGAGAAGATGCTACCGGAGGACGAAAGAGAGAATCTGTAACATCGGATGCAATGGAGGCTCTGATCGGATGCAATTTATCTTGATGGTGGTTTTGCTAATGCAAAAGAGTTTATACATCGATTTATTTTGAAAGATTTGGAGAACAAAAACTCTTTTTTGATAGCAAGACTATCCTGCAGGAAATCGTGCAGGCGGAATTTTAAAGAAGTAATCTCGTATCATCTGATTGGTGAAGAGGGACCGGATCATAATAAGACTTTCCGTGTTGCGGTACATATCGGAGAAAGAAGAATACGGAGTCGGAGAAGGCCGGACGAAAAAGCAACAGAGCAGGAGGCTGCATATATCAGCATTTTGAAACTGCATGAAAAGAATATAAAGTAGGTGTGGAATGTATTTAAAAAAGCATAGAAGTGCAGGGGTTTAGGGTAATCATTTGCCAATAAAATTAAATTCAATTCCATAATGGAATCACCGGCATTGTCGGTCCGAACGGAAGTGGAAAAAGTAACGTAGCAGATGCGGTCAGATGGGTGCTTGGGGAACAGCGTGTGAAGCAGTTAAGAGGCGGCAACATGCAGGATGTTATTTTTTTCCGGTACTGAGAACAGAAAAGCCGCTTAGTTATGCATCGGTGGCGATCACTCTGGACAATTCAGATCATAAACTTGCGATTGATTTCGAAGAAGTTACGGTAACAAGAAAGTTATACCGTTCTGGTGAAAGTGAATATCTGATCAATGGCAGTGCATGCAGATTAAAAGATGTAAATGAACTTTTCTATGATACAGGTATCGGTAAAGAAGGATACTCCATTATTGGACAGGGACAGATTGACAAGATCTTAAGTGGTAAACCGGAAGAGGGCGAGAGCTTGTTTGATGAAGCAGCAGGAATTGTCAAATTCAAACGAAGAAAAAGTATGTCGGTCAAAAAAAAAGTTAGAAGATGAACGCCAGAATCTTGTCCGTGTTAATGATATTTTATCAGAGCTTGAAAAGCAGGTTGGGCCGTTAGAACGTCAGTCTGAAAAAGGCGAGGGAGTATCTGAAACGGAAGGAAAAATTAAAAACATACGATATCAACATGTTCCTGCTGGAAATGGAACGTATCCGAGATCAGATTCGGGGGCTGGAAGAGAAAACTTCGTATTACAAAAAGGGGAGCTTGAAGAAGCAACCAGACAATATGCGGATACGAAAGACGGAATATGAGGCGATTGAAGAACAGGTGGAAGTGATTGACGCTTCTGTCGAAAAAGGCTAACCGTCAATTAAATGAGACGACGATTCTGAAGCAACAGTTAGAGAACCAGATCGCACTGTTAAAGGAACAGATTCACAGTGCACGGATGAACGATGAACATTTCGAACAGCGGGCCAGCGTGATTGATTCCGAGATGGATGTCCGTGAAGGACAGATGAAAGAACTTCAGACGGAGAAAGTTTCCATTGTAAAAACAGATGGAAGAAAAACAGTCGGAAGAAGATCAGATTAACAATGAACTGACGGAATTACAGGCGAAGATAGCACAGATTACAGGATCCGTTGATGAAAAAGAAGAATCATATCATGGAGATACTGAATAACAGAGCATCTACGAAAGCTCAGATCCAGAAATTTGATACGATGATGGAACAGATCCAGGTTAGAAAGTCGCAGATCAACCGAGAGATCCTTGCTAATGACAGTGAGATTGCAGAAGAAAATGAAAATCTGAACAAGTATCAGATGGAATTAAAAAAGTTATCTCAGACAAGATCATAGCCCTGAACAATGAAAATAAAGAATATGAAAGTAACATTAAGACGTTACAGGTGCAGATATCAGAGAGTCTCAGAAATTACAGATTGGTCAGTCTGCTTTCCACCGGGAGCAGTCAAGACTGGAATCCCTTAAGAATATTACAGGAGAACGTTATGACGGATACCGGTAACAGTATTCGTAAAGTTATGGATAAATAAGGACCGTGAGAAGGGACTTCTGGGTGTAGTAGCAGATATCGTAAAGGTTGAAAAAAGACTATGAGATTGCTATTGAGACCGCACTTGGTGGTAATATCCAGAATATCGTAACCGAGGATGAAAGATACGGCAAAACGTATGATCAATTTCCTGAAGAATAAGTTCGGCCGTGCAACATTCCTGCCTTTAACATCAATCCGTGCGAATTCCGGGATCAATCGTCCGGAAAGCACTTAAAGAACCGGGAGTTGTCGGAACAGCCAACAAACTGGTTCAGGTAGAGAATAAATATAAAACTCTCGCAGATTATCTGCTGGGAAGAACACTGGTAGTAGATCATATTGATCATGCAACAATGATCGCAAAGAAAATACCACCAGTCAATCCGTATCGTTACACTGGAAGGGGAACTGATCAATCCGGGTGGTTCCATGACCGGTGGAGCATTTAAGAATTCCAGTAATCTTTCTAAGCAGACGAAGAGAAATCGAAGAGTTTGAAAAGACCGTTCAGAAATTAAAACAGGAGATGACGGAGACGGAAACAGCAGATCTGTGGCCTGAAAGATGAACGCGCAGGGTATTATGAAAAAGACTGACGCAATCAGTGCAGACTTCAGAAAGCGTATGTCGTACAGAATACCGCAAAAGATGAATGCAGATCAGTCATCTGCAAAGATCCAGAGCTTCAAACAACAATTCGATAATCTGCGAAATGAAGCTGCAAAACTGGATACACAGATCAACGATATAATGGACAATCAGGAGTCTATTAATATAGAACTGGATACGTCAGAAAGTCTGGAAAATGATCTGAATATCAACATTGAGAAAGAACAAAAAAGAGCTGGAAGAGATCCACGCAAAGGAAAGCAAGACCAGAAAATCAGAACAGATTCATCTGGAATATGCAGGATTAGAGCAAAAATATACGATTTATCACGGAAAATATTACCCGTATCTGCGAAGAGGTCGATAAATTCCGGGCAATGAATTGGAAGAACTGACAAAGAATAAGGGTGGAAATTCTCAGGAAATTGCCGAAAAAGAGAAGAAGATCCAGGAATTGAAAACAACAATTGATAATTCCGGGGATCTGTTTGATGAAATCAAACTTCAGATTGAACGTTCAAAAAAGAGAACGTGAGGAATTGAATAAACGGCACAAATCATTCTTCGAAAAACGTGAAGAGATCTCAAAAACATATGACCGATCTTGATAAAGAGGTTTATCGTCTGGAAAGTCAGAGGGAAGGGTACGAAGAAGCTTCTGAAAAAGCAGATTAATTATATGTGGGAGGAATATGAACTCACACTGAATCACGCAAAAAGAACTTAGGAATCCGAACCTGACCGATCTTGCAGATATGAAGAGACGGATCCAGGAGTTAAAAAAGGTGAGATCCGTGCACTGGGTAATGTCAATGTTAATGCGATAGAAGAATATAAAAGTGTATCCGAGCGTTATGAATTCCTGAAAGGCCAGCATGATGATCTGGTAGAAGCAGCCGAAACACTGGAACAGATTATCGAAGAACTTGATAATGCCATGCGTAAGCAGTTCAAAGAGCAGTTTGCCAGAATCAGCCAGGAGTTCGATCAGGTATTCAAGGAAATGTTCGGAGGCGGAAAAGGAACGCTGGAACTGATGGAGGACGAGGATATTCTGGAGGCAGGCATCCGCATCATCGCACAGCCCCCTGGAAAGAAGCTGCCAGAATATGATGCAGCTCTCCGGTGGAGAAAAGGCATTGACAGCGATATCGCACTTCTTTTTGCAATCCAGAATCTGAAGCCGTCCCCGTTTTGTCTGCTGGATGAGATCGAAAGCGAGCACTAGATGATAATAACGTAGACCGTTTTGCACAATATTTGCACAAGTTAACAAAGTATACGCAGTTCATAGTAATCACACATCGACGTGGAACAATGACGGCGGCAGACCGGCTGTATGGGATCACTATGCAGGAAAAAGGGGTATCAACGCTGGTATCTGTCAGCCTGCTTGAAAATGAACTGGATAAATAGGGAGGAAGATATGGGATTTTTTGAAAAACAATGGTTGCCGGTCTTGGCAAGACCAGAGATAATATTGTATCAGGAATGGACAGCATCTTTTCACGGATTCTCCCGTATCGATGATGACTTTTACGAGGAATTGGAGGAAGTACTGATCATGGGAGATCTGGGTGTACAGGCAACTTACGCGATTCTGATGATCTGAATGCAAAAGTAAAAGAAAAACACATCAAAGAACCGATGGAGTGCCGGGAACTTCTGATTGAAAGTATCAAAGAACAGATGGATATCGGGGAAACGGCATATGAATTTGAAAACCGACATCCGTAGTGATGGTAATCGGTGTCAATGGTGTAGGAAAGACTACAACGATCGGAAAGCTTGCAGGAAAGCTTCGTGCAGAGAATAAGAAAGTTGTAATTGCAGCGGCCGATACATTCCGTGCGGCGGGGAGAACAGTTAAAAAAGAATGGGCGAACCGTTCGCAGGCAGAGCTGATCGGCGGACAGGAGGGATCTGATCCGGCATCGGTTGTGTTTGATGCTGTTGCGGCAGCAAAGGCGCGGCATGCAGATATCCTGATGATCGATACAGCCGGACGTTCTGCACAATAAAAAGAATCTGATGGAAGAACTCAGAAAGATGAATAAGATCATTGACCGGGAATTCCCGAGGCATACAGAGAGACACTGGTTGTTCTGGATGCAACAACAGGACAGAATGCTCTGCAGCAGGCGAAAGAATTCAACGATGTGGCAGAAATTACAGGAATTGTTCTGACAAAGATGGACGGAACCGCAAAAGGCGGTATCGCAGTTGCAATCCATGCAGAACTTGGCGTTCCGGTAAAATATATCGGTGTGGGAGACTATTGACGATTTGCAGAAATTTAATGCAGATGATTTCGTGAATGCGTTATTCGAAAGACCGAAAGACGATGAGGCTTCAGAAGAGGTCTCAGAAAACGAATAAGAGGAAGAGAGGAAGTACGAGATGTTAACATTAGAAAAATTCAAGCAGGCGAGTGAAATCGTAAAAAGAAGTAACCCTTCCAACCAAGCTGGTATACAGTGAATATTTAAGCAACCAGACAGGTGCAGAAGTATATCTGAAACCAGAAAATATGCAGTACACAGGTGCTTATAAAGTGCGTGGTGCATATTACAAGATCAGTACAATGAGCGAAGAAGACAGAAAGAAAGGTCTTGTAACTGCGTCTGCAGGCAAACCATGCACAGGGCGTGGCATATGCAAAGAAAGAAATTGGCTGTAAGGCAACGATTGTTATGCCAACTGTCACACCATTGATCAAAGGTAAATCGTACAAAAGAGCTATGGAGCCGAAGTTGTTTACACGGAGATGTCTATGATGATTCCTGTGCGTATGCAATGAAACTGGCAGAAGAAGAAGGATACACATTCGTACATCCTTTCGATGATCTGGATGTTGCAAACGGGACAGGGAAGTATTGCAATGGAAATTGTGCAGGAGCTTCCGACCGTCGATTATATTCTTGCGCCAGTTGGGGCGGCGGATTGATTACAGGTGTATCTACTTGCGAAAAATGTTGAATCCAAAGATTAAGGTGATCGGTGTGGAACCGGCAGCAGCGCAAAGCATGACTCATTGAAATCGAAGCAGGACATACCGTAACACTTGCAAGTGCCAATACGATCGCTGATGGTACAGCTGTAAAAAAAGTCGGAGAACAGAACCTCCCATACGTCATGGAAAATGTAGACCAGATCGTAACTGTAGAAGACGATGAACTGGTCGGAGCATTCCTTGATATGGTGGAAAACCATAAAATGGTAGTAGAAAACTCCGGTCTTCTTTCCGTTGCGGCTTTAAAACAGCTTGATCTGAAAGGAAAGAAAGTCGTATCCATCTTAAGTGGTGGTAATATGGATGTGATTACAATGTCCTCGATCGTACAGCACGGACTGATCCAGAGAGACCGTATCTTCTCTGTATCGGTACTTCTTCCGGATAAACCGGGTGAACTGGTAAAAGTGGCACAGACGATTGCAGAAGAGCAGGGAAATGTGATCAAACTGGAACATAATCAGTTTGTAAGTATTAACCGGAATGCGGCTGTGGAGCTTCGTGTGACACTGGAAGCATTTGGAACCGATCATAAGAACCGGATCATTGCGGCATTGGAGGCAGCCGGGTTCAGACCGAAGCTGATCAGTGCGAAGTTATATTAGAATGTTTAAGAGGACAGTCTTATCCCCTGGTGAGGGATGAGGCTGTCTTTTTGAAAAGGTTGTTAGGTCGGGCGAGAAAAAAGAATCTCTTCCAATCCAGGTTGTGCAAACCATTCCGATGAACCTCTGAAGGCGAAAATTATGTCAGCAGAGGCTTCCATAATTTTTGAGTTTCATCTCCATTGCACAAAAAATAGATTGAAAGAGATTTTTTTCTCGCCCGGCCAATGAACGGTATTGGTAAAAAGGGCAGGACTGCTTCATAGTGAGGGAGAGGGATAGAGACTGCAAATGTGATTGGGTGCTTGTTAAAGACGGGAGATATAGATGGAAAAATATGGAAATTTAACCAATTAGCACTTTAATTGAATGAAATACTGGGTTAAAGTCACGAAATGAGGAAAATGGGGTTGACATCGAAGGTATAGTTGTATACAATAATACAAAAATACAGGTCAGGGAGTGACGGTTATGGAAAATAGAAAGGTTTATCTGGATAAGCATACAAATTTATTGCAACTGGAAGAGCATATGTACCCGTTGGTAGACGTGGACACACCGAATGTATTTCGTAATCTGTTCCATTATGACGAGATTCCGAAAATCGCATTCAATGACCGAATTGTTCCGCATTGTATGCCGGATGAGATCTGGATTACAGATACAACATTCAGAGATGGACAGCAGTCGAGAGCACCCTATTCAACGGATCAGATTGTAACCATTTTCGATTATATGCACAGGCTTGGAGGTTCGCAGGGGAAGATTCGTCAGAGTGAATTTTTTCTTATACAGCAAGAAAAAGACCGTGATGCCGTATATAAATGTATGGAAAGAGGTTTATAAGTTCCCGGAGGTCACAAGCTGGATCCGTGCAAATAAAAAGGATTTTGAGCTGGTAAAAGATCTGGGAATGAAGGAAACCGGTATTCTGGTAAGCTGCTCGGATTATCATATTTTCTATAAACTGAAGATGACAAGACGAGAGGCGATGGAACATTGTTTGTCAGTTATACGTGAATGTCTGAGACCGGTGTCAGTCCAAGATGTCATCTGGAAGATATCACACGTTCCGACATCTATGGATTCGTCATTCCATTCTGTCTGGAACTGATGCATCTGATGGAAGAATATCAGATTCCGGTGAAGATTCGTGTCTGTGATACCATGGGATACGGGGTGAATTTCCCGGGAGCTGTAATACCAAGATCTATTCCGGGAATCATCTATGGACTCAGAGTACATGCCGGTGTTCCAAGCGAACTGATCGAATTTCACGGACATAATGATTTTTACAAGGCAGTCAACAATTCAACAACGGCCTGGCTTTATGGAGCATGTGGTGTGAACTGTTCCTTGTTTGGGATCGGTGAACGTACCGGCAATACGCCGCTGGAAGCGATGATTTTTGAATATGCACACTTCATGGAACGCTGGATGGTATGGATACAACAGTTATCACAGAACTTGCAGATTATTATGAGAAAGAGATCGGATATCATATTCCTTCAAGAACACCTTTGTTGGTAAGAACTTTAATGTAACAAGGGCTGGAATCCATGCAGATGGTTTATTGAAGAATGAAGAGATCTACAACGTATTTGATACCGGAAAATTCCTGAACCGTCCTCCGCTTGTTGCAATATCTAATACACATCCGGACTTGCAGGTATTGCACACTGGATCAATACATATTTTAAGGCTGCCGGAGGACAAGAGAAAGTAGATAAGAACTCAGAACTTGTAAGTTCTGTAAAAAGAATGGGTAGATAAGCAGTATGAAGAAGGACGAGTAACCGTTCTTACAGACGATGAGTTGATCAGAGTTATCGACGAAAACTGTAAGAGAATGGTGTGGAATTGATATAGCAGAGGTGTTTTTAATGGAAGAATATCAGGACAGATCCTTACGAGGAAGAGTGTTCCGGCATCTGCGGGAAGATATTCTGAATGGGGTATATAAAAATCATGAAGAATTAAGGGAAGTAACAATCGGTGAAGAACTGGGGGTAAAGCAGAACACCGGTAAGAAAGCCTTAAGACAATTGGAGTTAGAAGGACTGGTTACGATCATTCCGAATAAAGGTGCGTATGTGACAGCCATTACCAGAAAAAGATGTGAAAGATATCTATAAGATACGTTCGCAACTGGAAGGCTAAAAAGCCAACTGGGCAACGAAACATATTACAGCAATACAAAACTGAACGAAGTACCGA
>VOFK01004264.1_pt1 | contig 20318 bp, 35 predicted proteins | sample 5384121 | NCBI WGS metagenome assembly VOFK01 (sample SAMN12384730, study PRJNA508395) | human gut metagenome | isolation source: healthy gut J | host: Homo sapiens | reverse complement strand
GTTACGTATTGCTGGTGGATTACGACCGCGTCAAGAGCATGAGAACCAGGCCTATAAGGCACTGAAAAGCATCCAGAGCCAGCGGCCCGAGAGATTATCTGCCAGCTTTGTCATCGGCCGTGAATTCGCTGATTCCTTTCTATGGTTTCACGCGTCGACCGCGGCACACGGTGGATGGCGTGGCCGTCAACGATGCCGTGGTCAGCGATCGAGGGCTACCTGCTGGCATGGTGTGGTGGAAGTGAGCCCACCAGCTGCAAGGTGATGACCATCCTGCACCCGAACTTCAACGCCGCCGGTGTCGTTTCCCGCACGCGGGATAACGGCATCATCACCGGCAGCGCCGACTACGCGGCGGACGGCGCCTGTGTGCTGACCAACCTGAACCGCAACACCCTGACCCAGAAGCGATCAGGTCATCACCACCGGCCTCGGCGGGGGTCTTCCCGGCGGATGTGCTGGTGGGCGTGGTCAAAGGTCGTGCCGGAAGTCAGCGGCAAATCGTCCATCGCGGTCATCACGCCGGGCACCGACCCGCGCACGGTGCGCCACGCATTCATCATTACCAATTTCTGAGGAGGCCCTGCCATGGAATCACGCCGCAAGCGCAGCCGCAGCCAGATCAATCAAATGGGTCTGCTATACGCTGCTGATGCTGCTGTGCACGGTTTTGCAGACCACGCCGGGCCTGTTCCAACTGGGCGTCGCAAAGCCGCTCTGGCTGCTGCCGCTGGCTCTGGCCGTCGCGGTGGAAGAGGACGAGTTCGCCAGGGGGCATCTTCGGCGCGGTCTGCGGCCTGATGTGGGATTATACCGCCGGCCGCACGGTGGGGATGCTGGCCTTTTGAGCTGCTGGTGCTCTGCTTTCTGCTCTCGGCGGTGGTGCAACTTTACTTCAAAGCCTCCGCCGCAAACTTTGTCCTGCTGGCGCTGGGGGCAAGTCTGCTGGTGCTCTCGCTGGACTGGCTGTTCTTCTACTACATGCCCGGCTACAGCGGGGCTGTGGAGCGGTATCTGTGGTTCGTGCTGCCCACGGCGGTGCTCACCATCCGGTCTGTGCGCTGGTGTTCGGGTGTGCGCCGCATCCACGAAGAATTTAAGATCGACAACGGCATAGTCTGAACCGGCTGCGCCAAAAAGGAGAACGGATGAACCAAGACGAACGCAAAACGGCTGTGCGGCGGATGATGCTCCTCATTGCCGCCGCCGCCGTGATCATCGGACTGTATGGGTTCCGGCTGATCTTTTTATTGCAACTGGTCAATGGCGACAGCTTCACGGCGCAGGCCACCAACACCACCGACTACAAGTTTACGGTCACGGCGGCACGCGGCGACATCGTGGACAGCCGGGGCGAGCGCATCGCCACCAGCACCACGGGCTATAGCGTGGTGCTCAACAAGCTGCTGATGGGAGACGAAGATCTGAGACGATGCTCCAGAATCGTGTCGAGCTGCTGCGTGCCAACGGTGAGCTGGAACGATAGCTCTGCTCATCAGCCAGCCGGATGCAGCGGGCAATTATACCTTTCCGCCGAAGAGGGCAGCACCAGGATCAGAAAGCCCTTGCCGCCATGAAGGACAATCTTGGTTTACAGCAGTATGCAACGGCCAATGATGTGATGGAGAAGCTGGTGGAGGACTACGACCTTGCCAGCTTTCCGCTGAGCTGGCAGCGCACGCTGGGCGGTATCCATTACGAGATGCAGCTGCAGGCGTTCTCCAATGTGAACAACTTTATCATGGCGGAAAACGTCAGCGAGGCCACCGTGGCGACCATCAAGGGAGCACAGCCTCTCGCTGCCGGGTGTGGAGATCGTGGAAAACGAGTACCCGCAGCTATGAGCAATCCACGGTGCTGCCCCATGTGCTGGGCCGGGTGGGCAAGATCACCGCCGAAAGTGGAAGGTGACCGATGAAAACGGCCAGACCACCTGACCCCCGCTCGCGAAAAAAGGCTACAACATGAACGACATCATCGGCATCTCGGGCCTGGAATCGGCCTTATGAGGGACGAACTGCGGGGCAAGGATGGCGTGGAGACTATCACCCGCAACTCCGATGGGGGTCATTGTGGGATACGAAGCCCTGACCACTGTGCCCGGAGAGCGGGCCACACCGTCCAGCTGACCATCGACAGCCGGTTCCAGGAAGGCGTGACAAGGCATTGGCCGAGAACACGACATGATCAACTGGTGCCCATAAACACCGGCAGCATGAGCTGCCGCCGGTGCCGCCGTGGTGCTGGATGTGAAGGACGGCAAAAAAAGCTGCCGCATCGAATTACCCCCACAGCTTCGACCAGTAGCTTATGCCACACAGTACAGCGAGTGGGCCAGTGCCGACGAGAGCTCGCCACTGTTCAACCGTGGGCCTTACAGGGCCTGTATACCTGGTCCCCACCTTCAAACCCGCTGTGGCGATCGCCGCGCTGGATGGCCGGCTCATTAACCGCTATTCCACGGTCAACTGTACTGTGGGTTCATACCTACTATAAAGATTACCGCTTAAATGGCACACAGCACGGCCATGGCAACGGCCCCATTGATGTGGTCAACACGTCAAATCGCGGGAGCTGCAGCGTGCTTCTTTCTATGCGATGGGCAAAATTGCCGCCTCGACCAGTGATGTTTAGCGATGCCTACGCCTAAAGTGCTGGGCCTGGGCCAGCGCACCGGCGTGGAGTGTCAGCGGGCTGTGGGCCGCACGACTCCAAGAACGCCTCAACTATATGGAGTCCCCTGGACATCCAGGCGGCCATTGGCCAGCGAGCAGCACGGTGAGGTCACGCCAGTGCAGCTGGCGACCTATGCCGCCACCATACGCCAGCTGAACCCGTTATCGACCCACTTTGTCAAGGCGATTGCGGTTTGAGCAACGCTGGGTGAAGTGCTGCAGGAGAGCCACATGCCTGAGGTCATGGATGTGATTGACGTAATGAGACCTCTTTGATTCGGATACAGCAGGAATGATCGGCGCATAGTGCTCAGACGCAATCCTCCGCATTGGCGTAACTACCCGCTCTGCATCGCCTGCAAGCACTTAGGGTACGCAGCGCAGTGGAGGGAAACATTATTCCGGCAGCAGCTATGAGGCATTACACCAATACTCTGCATGATGATCGCCGTACGGCCCGACAGAGGATGCCGAATCGCAATTGGCATTGTTGTGGAATACGGCGGCGGCGGTGCCCAAAGCTGGTAACCTGATGGCGGATTATCTGCAACGCCGACTGCGCCATGCAGGACGGCACCCTGAATGAGACTGGCACGACAGCGGCAAGCAGGAGACCGCCGCAGACAGCACCCCCGCTGACCAGACTGCCCCCCGCCCAGGCCGAAACCGGCGCGGATCTGCACGCCACAGATCCCGCCGCAGGCACTACGGATGCTGCTCAGAGACCGCACCTGCCGAGGGCAAGACGCAACTAGACAATTGAAGAAGGATAAACGCTGAAAACTGCTTTTGGTGAATTCTGGCTTTTTTCCGAAAAAAAGTAAAGTTTGTTCAAAAACGGTTGTAAAAGAACGGAAACTGTGATACTATGATATATGCAAAAAATGCCCACTGGCAAAACAAAGGAGAGGTTGACCGATGACCATTGCACTGATTGCGCATGACTCCAAAAAAAAGAGCGATGGTTCAGTTCTGTACGGCGTACGGGATTTGAGCCAGCAGCATAATTGGGTAGCATAGGCACCACCGGCAAGCCGATCTCGAGGCAACGGGTTCAGGCATCCAGCGCTTTTTGGCAGGTGGAAGGGCGGTGATCAGCAGATCGCATCCCGCATTGCTGCAATGAGGTCGATCTGCTCCCACAATTCTTTCCCGCGATCCGATCCAACGCAAAGCCCAGCGAGCCCAACGAGATGACCTGCTGCGCCTGTGTGATGTGCATAACATCCCGCTGGCCACCAACATCGCCACCGCGAGGTGCTCATCCACGGCGAGCGTGGAGATCTGATTGGGGGATATCGTCCACCCGCAGAACTGAAAAACTGGAATAAAACACAAGCCCCCGCATGTTGGCAGAAAACCAGTAATGGGGCTTTGCATCCCTGATGGTTTACAGGAACGCATTTTTTCAGACAGAGTAAGCCAGGGAGGCAATGGTTTGGGCAGGGCTGCACACCGGCAGCGTGGCTCAGATAAGGAGCATCACGATACTCCTCATTTTCGGCAGACCCAGCGCTTTTTGCCAGCTTGTCGGGTCCAAAAAGTTGACCCAGCAGCTGTCCACGCTCGCATTGGCAGCGCCCAGTAGCAGGTGGGTAATGATGGTGCATCCTCCATGCCGGAGTTCATCCGTTCGCCGGATAAGTAAAGGTGTGGTTCTTCTTGTCATAGGCGACCACCAGACAGGGGGGGCACCGTAGCGGCATCGAGTGGCAGCATCGATCTTTTCAGCTGGACCGAACGACGCAGATGCGCTGTTCCTGGAAAGTGTTCTTGGCGGTGGGTGCCAGCCGGCCGGCTCCCAGAATGGTGTGGAGTTGCAGCGTCTACCTTGCCTGCACCAAAATTTTTTGCAGGAATACCGCTGTGCAATAAGCTGAGTGAATTCCATAACGATCTCCTCCCTGACTTGATTGGACGGAACAGAGCGCCGCTTGCGGGTGCTCTGTTATGCTGATATACCACACACGCCGGTGAAAGCCGGGTCCAGCATGTTGTCCAGATAGATCGCCTCCCGGACGTGGATCTGAAAAGAGCAGAAACTCCAGCACCAGCCTGCCCCAGCCCGCGCCCTTCCAGCTTGAAATTGAAAACCCAACGGCAGATAGCGCTCCTGGATGTCCGCAGTGCCGATGAACCCGGGGTTTTCCATCGCCTGAAAAGCGGTAGCCCTCCTGCGCGCCGGGGGCGGTGCAATTGTGTTCGCAGACCTCCCCCAGATTTTTGCGGCTGACGGCTTCGTAGCAGCGCCTGCGCGGTGCAGCCGAAACCAGCAGCCCCGTTGCAGAAATTCTACCTTGTCCTTTTTTTCGGGCTGGGAGGCGTATCCAGAGGCATCGAAGTTTGTTGTTCAGCCGGAAGTCCGGCACGATATGGGAATTCCGGCCGCCGGACCTCTGCCTGAAACGCCTGAGGATCCGTCAGGACCTTGGTGGTGGAGGATACGAGATAAAAGCTCCGGGTAATAACTGCTGCAGGTAGTTCAAAAGCAGCTCAGGTGACGATGACCCATTCTGCACAGTGCCCGCTGGGCAACTGCTGACACCGCGTTGCATTTCCGGTCTGAGAGGTGCTCCGGGCGGGAGCAGGGAATTGCTGAAAGTCAGACGGGCAGAAATACCATATTCCTGGGTCAGAGCCAGAACTTCGGCGGGGGGAGTGCTCCCCCGGCCTCCCACGCGGCCCCCCTGCCCCAGATGCAATCCGGCGGAGAGCCGTAGATGGAGCGAATCTCGCACCAGTCATAAAATATTCCCCGGTGCTCCCGGAACAGGGGCAGGAACAGGCGGTAGAGCTCGTAGAACTCGAACAGTCCGGGCGGTGATAGCAGGCGGTATGTTTCATTCTCAGATTTCCTCGGTGTCAGAAGGGGCAGCGGTGATATCCCGGTAAAAGATCGCCCAGGCCGCTTTCCTCGTGGGGTGCAGAAAAGAAAAAAGCCGGCGCTCAGCGGATGGACAGCAGGATCAGCAGAACAAGGACCGTATCCGCCGAGCGGGTGAAGGCGAAGACGAGAGGGAACCAATCAGCATGGGCAGGGGTGCAGAGCAGCTCCCAGCCCAGAAAGCTGAATCGAGGCAGAACAACCGCCACTTGTTGCCGTCCATGATGCGCCGGGATTCAGTGATGGCTTCGTTGGCCGTCAGGCCGGTGCTCGGCGGCCATGATATAGGGGGTCATGGCATGGCTGTAGGCTTTTACCACGCCGGGGATGAACAGCAGCAGCGACCAGAGCGCCACATAAAGCCCCTGCAAATTCATGCAGAAGCCGTCCCAGGCGGTGCTTCTGGGAAGCGAGGTCGGAGAGGGGCAGCGTCCCTGCCGTCTGCAAGGTTCAGAGTTGAACCGGGCGTAGCCCAGCCGCACCGCACCGCCCACGATGACGGTGAAACACTGCCCAGGCAAGGATGCAGATCACGAGAACTCGCCAGCACGACGCCGCTGCCGGTGGAAAACAGCCCGGCAAACCCGGGGTGTCGCCGTTGGCGTTCGGCTCATGTTGGAGATGACCCTGTCTGAGCTGCTCACAATGTTGGCACAGCAAACGGCAATCAGTCGGCCAGAACAGCTGTCTTCCCATCTGCCGCGTAGGGGCATCCAGCGCAAGGGCACGATAATCCAGCAGAAATTTCATAGAAGCTTTCCTCCTGTCTGTAATGGAGATCGGCTTTGTTGAAAACGGCAGCTGCCGTTTTATATAAAATACGTTTCAGCCTGCACAAAAAATTGCAGCCAGGACTTCTTTTGCAAGGCTCATCCCCATCCTGCCGGTGGTGGTGCTGAAATATTCGCTTAAGGGGTCATGCCGTACTCTCTTTTTAAAGGCGCGGAAAAGTGGTTGGCCCCCGAAACCGGTCTTGTACACCCGGTGATGGGCAGGCCCCTGCTCAATGAGGGCGCAGCAGCGGTCCGCCGGCCTTTTACGATGTAGCGGTGCACGGTCTGGCCGGTCTGGCGTTTGAATTCCCGGGCAATATGCTCCCGGGAGACGAAAACCTTTCCAGACGTTCCACGTCGGTTCCTCGGTGAGGTGCGACTGAATAAACAGGAATACCCTCATCCAGCATCAGGTGGTGGCGGCCGACCGGAAGCGGTATGGAAATTCACGGGCATGATGCAGGCACGCAGCGCCAGCGCCAGCACCACTGAACAGGATGCCGTGCTCGAACGCCGCCGCCGCGCCGAACTGGCTGCCTCCTGAGGGAGCACCAGGCAGCCTCCGGGCAAGATTCTTCAGCAGCATATAGATCTGGCTGTCCGGCCAGGGGAGCCACCTGCCGGAAGGGCACCACGTTGAAAGCTTTTTTCAAAGTCAGTCATGTCTCATCCGACAACTGCGCCAGCATCTGGGGGGGAGACAACTGCACCCGGATGATCTCCAGCGGGCCGTGGCCCGGCATATTCAGTCTGCCGCCCTGCCCGGGCTTGAGGATGATCAGATTCTGCTGCTGGGCGGGCAGCACCACCGCTGCACCGGAACACACCGCTGCCCTGCATGACCAGAAAACAGGTCATAATAATACGCGCCGGAAAAAGCACCCCGAACAGTGCTTGTTCAAAAGATAACGTTTGGCCAGCAAATTCACCAAAAATTCCCACTCCGTGGAACTTCAATGTTCAGATGACAGGTTTGTTGTACACAAACTGAAAAAGTACAGCTGTCATAATTGCATAATACATCAATTTGCGATAGTTTTCAATCATTTTTTGGATATGTTTTTGACGTACCAACGTATAATCACAATCGGAAGAGAAGTGAGGCTTGTGTGTGAAAAAAGCTCAGGAGCCATTTCTCCAGTTTTTAAGGGAGGATAAACGTACGGGACCGTGAAAGAACCGTTCGCCCTCCGGTCCCGGCCCTCCGCAGGGGCCGTCTCCGGCACAGGCTCTCCCCCGCCACGGGGCGCCGCCTTCGTCGTGATACGCACGGGCCAGTTGTCCGTTTTCTTCCGTTCCCGCTTGTAAATTCCGCCGAAAGCTGGTATCATACACTTACGGATGAGATGGGAATATGGCCCCACTATCCGAATATAAGCGTCTTATTGTACCAAATGTGTGCTGCGTTTGTCAACCCCTTCCGACTCGATTTTCTTCGGGCCGGTTTTTTGCTGCCGCAGACCGGAAAATACCCCCGCACAAGCACATATAAATAACAGGCGGGTAGCCCGATGGGCCGCCCGCCTGTTTGTTATTTATTATGATATCATATGGCGTCTCAGCACAGCTTGGCGCCGGCGGGGATAGCGTCGTCCAGCAGCAGGAGGTGCAGCTTCTCCTCGCCCTTTTCCTTGTGGACGGCGGAGATCAGCATACCGCAGCTGGGGATGCCCATCATCTTCCGGGGCGGCAGATTCAGAACCGCCACGGCGGTCTTGCCGATGAGCTGCTCCGGCTCATAATAGTGATGGATGCCGGAGAGAATGGTGCGGTCCGTGCCGGAGCCGTCGTCCAGGGTGAACTTCAGCAGCTTGTCGCTCTTCTTCACGGCCTCGCAGTTCTTGATCTTCACCGCCCGCAGATCGGACTTGCAGAAGGTGTCGAAGTCCACGTTCTCCTCCGTGTAGGGCTCCAGCTCCAGGGCGGGCAGGGCCGCCTTGCGCTGGGCCTCCTGGATGGCGTTGAGCTCAGCCAGGGCCTTCTCGGCGTCGATGCGGGGGAACAGGGCCTCGCCCTTGTGGACGGTAACGTCCGGGCGCAGGGAGCCCCATACGTTGGCCTTCTCCCAGGTGCGGCAGCACGGGCAGGCACCGATCTGGTCAAAAATCTTTTCGGCGCTGTCGGGAATGAAGGGAGTCAGCAGCACGGCGCAGATGCGGACGGTCTCCAGCAGGTTATACATCACGGCGGCCAGACGGGCCCGGTTGGCGGGGTCCTTGGCCAGGGTCCAGGGGGCATTTTCGTCGATATACTTGTTGGCCCGCTGGATGGTCTTGAACACCTGCTCCAGAGCGTTCTGGAACTGGAAGCGCTCCATCTCCGCCTCGTAGCGGTCCCGCAGGGTGGAGGCCATGGTCTTCAGGTCGCAGTCGGGCTCGTCGCTGCTTTCCCGCCCGCGTGGGCAGGGTGCCGCCGAAATACTTTTCCACCATGGCGGTGGTGCGGCTGACCAGGTTGCCCAGGTCGTTGGCCAGGTCGATGTTGATGGTCTGGATCAGCAGCTCGTTGGAGAAATTGCCGTCGCTGCCGAAGGGGAAGGTCCGCAGCAGGAAGAAGCGCAGGGCGTCCACGCCGAACTTCTCCGCCAGGAGATAGGGGTCCACCACGTTGCCCTTGGACTTGGACATCTTGCCGCCGTCCATCACCAGCCAGCCGTGGCCGTACACGTGCTTGGGCAGGGGCATCTCCATGCTCATGAGCATGGCGGGCCAGATGATGGAGTGGAAGCGGACGATCTCCTTGCCCACAAAGTGGACGTCGGCGGGCCAATACTTGTCGTAATCGTTATACCGGTCGTTCATGAAGCCCAGGGCGGTGGTGTAGTTGAACAGAGCGTCCACCCACACATACACCACATGGCCCGGGTCAAAGTCCACGGGCACCCCCCAGGAGAAGGAGGTCCGGGAGACGCACAGGTCCTCCAGGCCGGGCTTGATGAAGTTGTTGACCATCTCGTTGACCCGGGAGCGGGGCTGCAGGAAGTCGGTGTCCTCCAGCAGGTGCCGGACCCGGTCGGCGTACTTGCTCAGGCGGAAGAAATAGGCCTCCTCCTCGGCGTCCACCACCTCCCGGCCGCAGTCGGGGCACTTGCCGTCCACCAGCTGGCTCTCGGTCCAGAAGCTCTCGCAGGGCTTGCAGTATTTGCCCTTATACTTGCCCTTGTAGATGTCGCCCTTTTCGTACATCTTACGGAAGATCTTCTGGATGGCCTGGCACATGATAGTCGTCGGTGGTGCGGATGAAGCGGTCGTTGGAGATGTTCATCAGCTTCCACAGGTCGAGGATCCCTGGGGGCCCTCCACGATGTTGTCCAGGAACTCCTTGGGGGTCTTTCCGGCGGCCTTGGCCTTGTCCTCGATCTTCTGGCCGTGCTCGTCGGTGCCCGTGAGGAACAGCACGTCGCAGCCGGTGAGCCGCTTGTAGCGGGCCATGGCGTCGGTGGCCACGGTGCAGTAGGTGTGGCCGATGTGCAGCTTGTCCGAGGGGTAGTAAATGGGGGTGGTGATATAGAATTTCTGCTTTTCCATGGGGATCTATCTCCTTTTCCGCCGTCCCGAATGGAAGGACGGCTTAAAATTACAGGCACAAAAACCCCCCGGCGCCACCGTCGCGGGCAAAGGAAAACACGCCCCGCTGTAACGCACACCCGGAGCCACGGGCCGGGACGATAGACACGTTCAGTTTATCCCATGCCGCCCGGTCTGTCAACCGCTTTGTTGCTTTTCCCGCGGAAACACGGCGGTATAATATTCAGGAAAATCCCGCCGAAAACAGGAGGGAATCCCCTATGAAGCTGGTAAGCTGGAACGTCAACGGCCTGCGGTCATGCCTGACCAAGGGCTTTCTGGAATATGTGAAAAATGAGGACCCGGACGTGATATGCCTGCAGGAGACCAAGCTCCAGCCGGAGCAGGCGGTATTTGAGCTGGAGGGCTATCACCGGTATTTTCACTCCGCCGAGAAGAAAGGCTACTCCGGCACGGCGGTGCTGACCAAGGAGGAGCCCCTGTCCGTCACCTACGGTTTCGGAGAGGATATCCACCGCCACGAGGGCCGGGTCATCACGGCGGAGTACCCGGACTTCTATCTGGTGTGCTGCTATACCCCCAACAGCCAGGACGGGCTGAAGCGGCTCCCCTACCGGATGCAGTGGGAGGATGATCTGCGGGCCTATCTTCTGGAGCTGGACGGGAAAAAGCCCGTGGTGTACTGCGGCGACCTGAACGTGGCCCATCAGGAGATGGACCTGAAAAATCCCAAGACCAACCGGATGAACCCGGGCTTCAGCGACCAGGAGCGGGAAAAGATGACCGCCCTGCTGGCCTCCGGCTTTGCCGACACCTTCCGCACCCTGCACCCGGAGGAGGTCACCTACTCCTGGTGGAGCTACCGCTTCCACGCACGGGAGAAGAACGTGGGTTGGCGCATCGACTACTTCATCGTGTCCCGGCGGCTGCTGCCCCGGGTGACGGGCGCCGCCATCCGCACGGAGGTGTACGGCAGCGACCACTGCCCGGTGGTCCTGCAGGCTGGACACCTCCGGGCAGGCGTAAGTGCCGCTCGGCTTCCCGCCTGTCAATGCTGGCAAAAAATAAACAGGATTTCCTGCAAAAAAGTGTCGCAAAATGGTGAAAAATGCCATTTACGGAGGTTTTGACCGGTGTTATAATCGATTCGTTAAAAAAAGAGCAAACGATACACGCATACAGGAGGTATGTCTTATGTCTTACAGAATTCTGACCATCGATCCCGGCTCCACGTCCACCAAGATCGGCGTGTTTGACGACGAGAAGATGCTGTTTGAGGAGAACCTGCACCACTCTGCCGAGGAGCTGGCCCAGTTCGAAACCATTCCCCAGCAGGAGGCCTTCCGCCGCCGGCTGGTCCTGAAGGCGCTGGAGGAGCACCATATCCCGCTGGAGAGCCTCAGCGCCGTGTGCGGCCGGGGCGGCGTTCTCAAGCCTGTCCACGGCGGTACCTTACCTCACCACCGATGGCCCATGATCGACACCCTGAAAAAGGGTCCCTACGGCCACCATGCCAGCAACCTGGGCGGCCTGCTGGCCCGTGAGATCGGCTCGGCGCTGCACATCCCTCCTACATCGTGGACCCCCCGTGGTGGATGAGCTGGCGCCTCTGGCCCGCTACTCCGGCCACCCCTCATCACCCGCCGCAGCATTTTCCACGCCCTGAACCAGAAGGCCGTGGCCAAGCGCTACGCCAAGGAGATCGGCAAGCCCTATGAGTCCCTGAACCTCATCGTCTGCCACATGGGCGGCGGCGTGTCCGTGGGTGCTCACGTCAAGGGCGAGGTGGTGGACACCGGCAATGCTCTGGAGGGCGAGGGTCCCTTCTCCCCGAGCGGTCCGGGACGCCTGCCCAGCGGCGCACTGGTGGATCTGTGCTTCAGCGGCAAGTATACCGAGCAGGAAATTCGCCGCATGATCACCGGCAACGGCGGTCTGCTGGCCTACACCGGCTCCACGGATATGCAGGGAGCTGATGCGCCGGGCCGCCACCGACGGCCAAGGTGCAGGAGGTCATCGACGCCTTCCACTACCGGGTCGCCAAGGAGATCGGTGCTATGGCCGCCGCCATGAAGGGGCAGGTGGACCAGATCATCATTCTCCCGGCGGCATTGCCCACGGTCAGGAGACGGTGGACGCCCTGAAGGGCTACGTCAGCTGGATCGCACCGGTGACGGTGTACCCCGGCGAGGGCGAGCTGCTGGCGCTGGCGGAGGGCGCTCTGCGGGTGCTGCGAGGCGAGGAGACCGCCAAAATCTACGAATAAGCCTTCATTCCGGACACGGGGTCTGCGGCAGACCCCGTAGTTTTTATATGCATTCCGATGGTCTGTCCATCGCCCTCTTTATCACAAATCAACCGTTTGTGTCAAATTTTGACCGTTTGTGCCAAAGCCGTTGCGGCGGCGGAGGCATCCCGATAGAATATAGATGTTGTAATATGCCCTGCCGATACCGGCAGGCAGGCAAAATGGAATTGATAAGGAGATGATCGAATGCACTTGCGCAGTAAGACCGTGCAGCCAGCTCCTGTCGGTGATCCTGTCGGTCGTCATGGTCCTGTCCATGCTGCCGATGGAGGTCCTGGCTCAGGAGACGCCGCCGGTGACCACTCCCATGGACCTGACCGCCATCACGGAGGATACCTCCGGCGACGGCTGGTCGTGGACACAAAAGCACCAAGACCCTGACCCTCACGGGCCTGACCCTGACGGTCAGCGACGACAGCACCCATGCGCTGATCCTGCCCGACAGGGGCCACCATCGATCTGGCCGACGGTACCGCCAGCACCCTCACCGGCGGCAGCAGATCCACCGTATACAGCAGGCGAGGTGAAGCTGCGGGGCAGCGGCAGCCTGACGGTCTATGGCCGGGGGGCTGGCGCAGCGCCACGCTGGATATGTTCATCCCCGGCACGCTGACGGTGGAGTATGACGACCCCGACGGCGGTGCCGTGCTCAAGACCGACGAGGGTACCGAGGGTGCAGCCATCTGCGCCAATGTCACGCTGGATAACGGCATCCTCCGGGCCACCGGTCCGGACTTTTGCCTCCGCCGACGACGGCAGCAGCGTCGGCCTCCGGGGCCGCCTCACCACCCACGGCAGCTCCGTGGAGGCCCAGCTCACCGCCCGCACCGGCTATGCCAGCTATGGTCTGTACTTCGACAAGCAGGGCAGTGGCCGGGGCGACACCTGGACCATGGGACTGGGCAAGGTGACCGCCGCCGCAGGCCACGCCCTGAGTCGATACAGCTACGGCCTGTACGTGGATTACAGCTCCGTCAATGCGCTGGAGCTGGACGGCACTCAGCTGACGGCCATGGGCGGCGAGAGTGACCAGTACGGCAGCCAAGGCGTGTTCGCCGGCGAGGAGATCATCGTCAAGAACGGCGCCACCGTCACCGCCACCGGCGGACAGGTCAACAGCTCCTATGAGAGCGTCGGCTTCAATGCCGTCAGCTGGCTCACCGTGTCCGGAGAGAACTCCAAGGTGCTGGGCTACGGCGGCACCTCCGTCAAGGGCGATTCCAAGGGTGTCCGATGCGACAGCCGCTTCACTCTCACCGACGGCTGCGTCTTCGGTCAGGGCGGCGTGTCCTGCACCAGCTCCAGAAATGTGGGCGTCGAGTTCAAGCGTCTCATGATGGAAAGCGGCAAGCTGGAGGGCATCTCCGGCAGCCCCGACTCGTCCTACCAGACCTGGGGCGGCCAGTTTAACGCCTACGGCCTTTACTGCACCGGCACCGCCAAGATCACCGGCGGTGAGCTGATCGGCACCGCCAACGGCACGGACCGGGAACTGGACTACAGCGCCTACGGCTTCTGCGGAAGCAATGAGCTGACCATGAGCGGCGGCACCCTCCGGGCCACCACCGGCGACACCCCTAACGCCAGTTCCGGGACACTGGCGGCCCCTCAGCGTGGTCTCCAACAAGTCCAAGACCCAGCTCAGCGGCGGCACCATCTACGCCAGAGCCGGTGTCTCCAACGATGACCGCAGCATGGATGCCCTCGGCACCGGCTCTACCCTCACCATGACCAATACCGAGGACGCCGCCCAGCCTCTGAGTCTCTACGTCACCGGCCGGAACACGGCCCTTTTACGCCACCGCTCTGGCAGACGGCGGCCTCCTGCCGGAGATCACCGCCTCCCTCCGCCTACGATGCAGAGGCCGACACCCTCACTGATGGCTACGCCTTCTCCAACAAGCAATACCGGAAGGACGGCACGGCGGCCCTGTCCCTGTCCGCAGCCGCCTGCCTCCACAGCGCCAGCGATGATACCGGCCTGTGTACCAAGTGCGGCAAGCGGGTATACGAGGCTGTGCTGCTGACGGACGGTGCCGTCACCCAGCGCTATGCCGCCGCCGGCGAAGCCTTCACCGCCGCCCAGACGGAGGAGCATCAGGGCTGCACCCTGCGGCTGCTGACAGATCTCATCGACGACGGCACGCCTCTGGTCCACGACCCGGTAGTGACCATCACCGGCGGTCGGTTCACGCTGGACCTCCACAACCACACCATAGCGGGCAAGACCTCCGACGATAAGGGAGGGCGTCGTCACCGTCACCGGCGGCCAGCTCCGCATCGAAAACGGCACGCTGGAGAACCTCTACACCGGCAACGACAGCAAGGCCCAGGCCCTGACCCTTCTGGGCACCGACACCCATGTGACGCTGGCCAATGTCACCGCCATCGGGGGCCCGCGCCCCCCAACGGCGACACCAGCGCCGCCGTCTATGCCCCCGACGGCCCCGTCTCACCATCGAGAGCGGCGAGTTCACCGGCCGGGTTGCCGGCCGGCACCTACGCCTCTCCGACGGAGACGCCCCACGTCTCCATCGCCGGAGGCACCTTCCACAACGGCCTGTCCTACTCCATCCACGAGACGGAGGCCAACGCCGCCACCCTTCTGGCCATTCTGAAGGAGGGCTATGCGCTGGCCCACGCCGACGGCACGCCGGTGGATCTGGGTACTGAGCCCCCTCCTTCAGCCGCCTCTCCGGCACCTATACGCTCAGCGGCGAGGTGCAGGTGGTGGCCCACACCCACAACGTCCGCAGCGGACGGCCGGGCTACTGTGGCTGCGGCTATGCCTGCCCCCACGACGGCCAGATGCCGGACAGCTACTTTACGCTGCCGGTCTGCTCCCTGTGCGGCGTCTCCTACGGCACTCCCCTCAAGGACCTGCGCACGCCCACCGGCAAGATCATCATCGATGAAAACAACTGGTGGCAGGACTTCCTGAACACCGTCACCTTCGGCCTGTTCTTCCCCACCGGCGCCCGGTTCACCATCGAGGCTGCCGATGACAGCGTTGACCACGCCGGCTATGACCCCGAACTCTACCCCGTGACGGTGGAGTATCTGGTGACGGATCAGCGCTATACCTCCGACAAGATGGGCGATCTTGCCGATCAGTTCCAGTCCTATCCCGGCAAGGCCGTGGCCCTGCCGGACGATCAGACCAGCATCGTCTATGCCAGGATCACCGACTGGGCGGGCAATGTCACCTACCTCAGCACCGCTGACCTGACGGTGGACGCCACCGCCCCGGAGATCTCCTCCGATGTGGCCGAGAACCAAATTTACTGTGAGGACGGTCTCCGCATCGCCTTCCGGATGACCATCATCAAGAGCGTCACCCTCAACGGCACGGAGATGACCTACGCCGCCGAGGATGGCTGGTATGTCCTCCGCCTCAGCGCCGTCTCCGGCTCTCAGCAGACCCTGACCGTCACCGACGAGGCCGGCAACGGCACCACCGTTCACTTCCAGTGGTACGCCGGTCAGCTTTGACGATACCGGCCTGTGCAGTCACTGCGGCCTTCAGGCAGAGGCCCGGTGGAACGACGCCTTCTTCCCCGCATCGAGGATGCGCTGACCTCTCCCGCCGATGCCGCCGCCGGAGGACGGCGCCCGTTTCACGGCAGTGGTCATGCTGACCAATGTCTCTCTTGCCTGCCGATGCCTTCTCTCTGACGGCATAAGAGCCGTGCTGGCGCTGGAGGGCCACACCCCTGACCCTGTCGGCTCCCATGACGCTGGAGCAGAGCTCCGGCAGCCTCACCATCCGTGACAGCACCAGCTCCGGCAAGATCACCGGTCAGGCACTGACGGTAAAGGGCGGCCGCCTGACGGTGGAGGCCGGCTGCTTTGAAAACACGCTGGACCTTCAGGACTACAACGTGACCCTCTTCGGCGGCACCTTCGCCCGCATTACGTCGGAGGATGCCGCATATCCCTCGTGCGGCTCTGGCCTTCCACACTGCCTATCAGCAGGCGGACGGCCAGCTGATCCGCCGCAGTGACATCACGCCCACGCTGGAAAATGTCGCCGTGGCCTCCTGCCCCCACGATGAGATCGACGGCATCACCTGCCGCATCTGCGACACCAAGATGGTGGCCAAGGTGGCTAAGGATGATACCCTCCGCTACTTCGCCGACTTTGAGGACGCTGCCCAGTATGCCGCAACGCTGGAGGGCTCCGCCATCACCCTGCTGAGGATGCCCCCCTGGAGCAGCATGGGCCTCCCCACCGGCACCTCATACGCTGGATCTCAACGGCAAGACCCTCTCCGGCTCCAACGATCTGATGATCGATGGCAGCTTTACCATCTGCGACAGTCAGGGTGGCGGTAAGCTGTGGCGGGACGGCACCATTTTGGTGCTGGGCGGCCATGTCGCCATCACCGGCGGCCAGTTCAACCGGGTGTATCTGGCCTCCGACAGCGCTGATCTGTCCGTCACCGGCGGCACCTTCGCCCGCATCGCTTACAGCGGCGAGGATACCTCCCGCACGCCTCTGTCGCTTCCCGGCGGAGGGCTATACCTTCCAGAAGGCCGACGGCACCTACGCCAATACCGGTGACGTGGTCATGGAGGAAAATCTCCGCTATCTGGAGGACGTCACCGTCACCACACCTCCCTTCACCATCACCCGTTACCCTGTGGACACGGACCTCTATCCCACCACCCCCGTCGGCTACCGGCCGGAGTTCGTCACGGAGGTCACCTTCCACATCCCCGAGAGTAGACCCACCATCGAGTTCCAGTGGTATCAGGTGGGCGATCCCGACCGATCAAGAGCTACGGCAGTGCATTGGTCTGGCAGAACCCCTTCACCCTCTACGCCTTCATCGACGGACCGGCCCAGTACTACGGCATCTTCTCCTACAAGGGCTATTCCGTCCGCACCGACGTTCTGACAGTACGGGAGCTGGTCTGTGACCACCCCGGCGTGGATGCCGACAATCGGCATCCAGTGCCGTGCGGAGGTAGCCGCCTCCGTGGAGCTGAACGGCTCCACCGGCTACTACCTGTCCCTGTCGGAGGCTCTGGCGTTGGCCCGGACCGATGCCTACCGTGGCTGCACCCTCACGATCCTCCGCAGCAGCACCGATCCCATCTCCGTCAATAGCGGCTCCTTCACGCTGACGGCGGCGCAGGGCGTGATGCTGGGCGGCAAAGGTGACGCTGGCCAAGCGATGCCACCGTCACCCTCTCCGGCGGCAGCTACACCAACTCCGCCAGCATCTTCGGGCCCAACCGCATCGAAGGCGGCACCTTCTACGGTGCCGTGGCCATGGGACGGCTCCTCCGTCTCCAGCGGCGAGCTTCCTCGGCGCCGTCACCATCTCCGACACCGTCACCGTCACCGGCGGTACCTTCACCGGTGATGTCACCATCGACAATGGCGGCAAGCTGGTCGCCAGCGCCGGCACCTTCGGCAGCGTCACCGTCCAGTCCGGCGGAGGCGGCGCTCTCACCGGCGGCCACTTCGGCGAGATCACGCAGAGCAATGGCAGCCTCTGCGCCGCCCTTCTGGCGGAGGGCTACGCCTATTCCGACGGCGGCATCATCAACGGCTATGTCCCCATCGTCGGCGGCGTGGACGTGGTCCCCCATACCCAGCACCAGTACGTCTGGCTGAACCAGAAGCTGCTGTGCGGCTGCGGCCATGTGGCAGATGAGGACGCCGACGCCCCGGTCATCACCGGCATCACCGACGGTGAGACCTATTACGGCGACGTGACCTTCACCGTCACCGACGCCCATGACTTCACCGTCACGGTGGACGGCCAGCCCGCCACCGCCGAGGGCAGCCTGTATACCCCTCCCCGCCGACAACGTCTCCCACGAGATCGTGGCCGTAGACGTGGCCGGCAACCGCATCACGGTGTCGGTGTATCGGACCTATACCGTGACACCGCCCACCGGCACAGGCTTCACCTTCACCGGCGAGACCACCGTCCGCCACGGGCAGGATTACCGGTTCCGGGTGGATATCGCCCCCGGCTACTCCAAGCTGCCGGATTACTCCCTGCTGGTCAACGGCCAGACCCCCGGCGGCATGGGCGATGCCGACTTTGACGAGTGCCTGATCCCCAGCGTGGAGGGGTGACCTGACCATCACCGTCACCGGCGTGGCGGATATCACCCGCCGGAGGCGGGAGCTGACCATCGCCGGGAATCCCTTCCGCCAGTTCCCTGAACACCGTCACCTTCGGTCTGTTCTTCAAGAGCACCCAGACCGTGACGGTAACGGTCTCCGACCTGGGCAGCGGCGTGGACACGGCGGCATGGATGCTGTCTGACACCGTCTTTGCCAGTCAGGACGCCATCACCGGCAGCTGGACGGATCTGTCCCTCACCGACGGCAGCGGCAGCTTCTCCATCCAGCCCGGCCAGAAGGGCTATGCGTACCTGCGGGTCACGGACCGGGCCGGAAAAACATCACCGTTCTGAACTCCGACGGCGTGGTGGTCTACACCGACGCTCAGGCGGATACCCGGCAGATCACCTATGTTAAGCGCAGCGGACAGGATGTCTCCTTCCACGTCGCCCTCAACGGCAACACCGTCACCGGCGTGCGCTGGCGGACGGCACGCCTCTGGCGGGCTTCACCGCCGCCGAGGACGGCACCGTGACCCCCTGCCGCCACGCTGCAGGCGCTGGCCGCCGGGGACTACACCCTGTACGTCACCTACGCCCCCTTGGGCGTGGCCTACAACGCCCGCTACGAGGCCAGCGAGGCACCGGCCATGACCTCCGTGGTCCTGTCCGTCCAGAAGGCCGAAGGCAAAGCGTCGCCATTCCTGGATGACGTGAGCCGTGACTACAACGGCCAGCCGGTGGAAACTCCCCGCCATCACCTCTCGGAACCGGCGCTCTCACGGTGGAATACCGGGCCGCAGGGCGGCGAGTTCACCACGCAGGCCCCCAAGGCTGTGGGCAGCTACTACCGTTCGGGTCACGGCGGCGGCCGACGATGATACGCCTCCGCCAGCGCCCAGCGGAACTTCCGCATCACCGCCAAGAGTGTCACCATCGACGGCGTCACCGTGGAGCCCTCCAAGACCTATGACGGCACCACCGACGCCACCATCGACGGGCGGCACCTCAGCGCCAACTTTATTTTGGTAATGACCTCGCATCAAAAGTTCACCGGCCTGCCGCCACGATGCGGGAAAGAAACCGCATAATAACAGGAAGGCAAGCCTGACATAGCATCCGGCTGCAGCGGCAGCTGGAAGCGAAAGAAGAGGAAATGGCGCCATTTGCCGTCAGCTGCCGATGGCGCAGCCTGATTGTTTGCGGGGATTTGTGATCAGGTGCCGCCAGCGCATCGCTGGAATTGTTTGATGGTCTCGTAGATATCTCGGCGCTGCCGCAGGACACGCGCTGCCATGCGGCCGGTTCACAGACCGTATACCATTGACGCAACGCAGCTGTGTTGATGACCATACTTGCTGTTGAACAATGGGTTGTGGCCTTTCGACTTCTCCAGCACAACGGCGAGTAGCTGACGACGAAGCAGCCGGTCAATTGTAATCCACCTGGAGCAGCGTCAAGCGCCATCGGGAGGTCAGCGCCGGTGGAAATGCCCTTGTCGATGATTTCAAAGCCGTAGTTCGGGGCAAGTTCCTTGTAGAGGGCGAGGTCGCGTCGCCGTTGAGCCTTTGCCTGTCGTGCATGCCACTCCGTTGCATCGGGCAATGCGCGGATGAGCTTCGCTGGCTTCCACAGGCAGCGCGTCGCCTCGCCGGTGCCGTCCCGCCGTCGGCCGGCGAGCATGCGCCGACCGGGTCGGACGGCACGTAGATGACCGATGCCCTCAACCTCGGCGTTGAAGGCAGCCATCGCCGCCGCTGGGTCGGTAATCGCGCAGATCATGTCGTACTTGCTTCGCCATTATCGGTAACGGGCAGAAATGGCAGCCGTGGCCTGCGCGTTCTTGAACGTCAAACACAACAGCTTCGCTCTTCGACGCGCCAGTTTCGGCCAGAATTTCGATGAAATCAGCTGATGCGGCAGTTGTCGAGCGGATCCAAAAAGCTCGGCGAACTGATGATGCCGATGGAATCACTCGTCCGCAAGGGCGGTCGCGCTCAGCAGGAGGAACAGGGCAGCCGCAGGGAAGCCGTGAGCAATACGTAATCTCGAACGGCATACTGA
>VOFK01003546.1_pt1 | contig 20318 bp, 42 predicted proteins | sample 5384121 | NCBI WGS metagenome assembly VOFK01 (sample SAMN12384730, study PRJNA508395) | human gut metagenome | isolation source: healthy gut J | host: Homo sapiens | reverse complement strand
AGCAAGCGCCGCGCATTTCAACTCAGCGCAAGCACATGTGCAAGTACGTGAGTGCTCAACCAGCGCAAGTACATCTGGCAAGCAGCTCAGTGCATCGGACAAGCGCAAGCACATCAGCGTGCTACCGCGCCTCAACGCGCAAGTACATCAGCTAGCACTGCGTTCTCAACCAGCGCAAGTACTATCAGCAAGCGCTGCTTCAACCGCGCAAGTACATCGGCGCGCATGCGCATCAACGCGTAGCGCTGCGTCTCAACAAGCGCAAGTACATCGGCAGCGACAAGTGCATCGACAAGCGCAAGTACATCGGCAAGCACAAGTGCATCGACAAGTGCAAAGTACCTCAGCCAGCACAGCGCCAGCAGTGCAAGTACCTCTGCAAGCACCAGTGCATCAACCAGCGCAAGTACATCAGCTAGTACGAGTGCCTCAATAAGTGTAAGTACCTCCAGCCAGCACAAGTGCATCGGCAAAGCACACAAGTGCATCAACAAGTGCAAAGTACTCTGCAAGCACAAGCGCATCAACTAGTGCAAGTACTCTCTGCAAGCACCAGTGCATCAACCAGCGCAAGGAGTACATCAGCTAGTACCCGGTGCCTCAATAAGTGCATGCAAGTACCTCAGCAAGCACCAATTAATCAACCAGCATAAGTACATCGGCAGGAAATACAAGTGCATCAACAAGTGCAAGTACCTCAGCGAGCACAAGTGCCTCAATAAGTGCAAGAGTACATCGGCAAGAGCACAAGTGCATCGACAGAAGTGCAAGGAGTACCTCAGCAAGCACAAGCGCATCAACTAGTGCAGTACCTCAGCAAGCTACACGCGCATCGACAGCGCAAGTACCTCAGCTAGTACGAGTGCCCTCAATGCGTAAGTACCTCAGCAAGCACAAGCGCATCAACTAGTGCAAGTACATCAGCCAGCACAAGTGCATCGACAAGCGCAAGTACCTCAGCTAGTACGAGTGCCTCAACAAGCGCAAGCACATCGGCGCGCAAGCGCTCTCAACAAGTGCAAGTACCTCAGCCAGCACAAGCGCATCGACGCGCAAGTACCTCAGCAAGTGCAGCGCATCGACGCGTAAGTACCTCAGCAGCGCTGCGTATCGACAGCGCAAGCACCTCAGCAAGCACCAGTGCTCTCAACAAGCGCAAGTACCTCAGCAAGTACAAGTGCTCAACGCGTAGTACATCGGCAAGTACCAGTGTCTCAACAAGTGCAAGCACCTCAGCAAGGCTGCTTTCAACTAGCGCAAGCATATCGGCAAGTACGAGCGCTCAACGCGTGCAAGCACGTGCCTCAACGCGTGCAGTACATCGGCGTTAACAAGCGCATCGACAAGTGCAAGTACATCAGCAAGCTTTTTTCCAGTGCCTCAACAAAGTGCAAGTACCTCAGCAAGTACAGGAGTGCCTCAACCAGCGCAAGGACCATCCCTCAACCAGTGCCTCAGCAAGTGCACCTCAGCAAGTACAGGCGCACTCAACCAGCAGTACCTCAGCAAGCACCAGCGCATCAACAAGTGCAAGCACCTCAGCAATGTACAAGTGCATCGACAAGTGCAAGCACATCAGCAAGCACCAGTGCCTCAACCAGTGCAAGTACATCAGCAAGTATGAGTGCTTCAACAAGCGCAAGTACATCGGCAAGTACGAGTGCATCGACAAGTGCAAGTACATCGGCAAGTACAAGTGCCTCAACAAGTGCAAGCACCTCAGCAAGTACAAGTGCTTCAACAAGCGCAAAGTACATCGGCAAGTACAAGTGCCTCAACAAGTGCAAGTGAGTCATCAGGTGTAAGCGAGTCACTCAGCACAAGCGAGAGCATCAGCACAAGCACAAGTACGAGTCAGAGTCAGTCAGCTGCAAATGTGGTACCGACACCGGCTCCAACTCCTGCACCGGCAGTAGATAATGCTCCTGCACCTGCAACAACTATCACACCGGCTGCTACACCTCTTGCAGCAGCTACACCGGTAGCTCCGGCAGCACCTGCACCAGCAGCTCCTGCGGCACCGGCAGCACAGAATACACCAATTCAGGATGCACAGGTTCCTCTTGGAGTAAATGAGGAAGAAGATAATCTTCAGAACATCGAGGATGAGGATACACCTCTTGCAGCAGGCGGAACAGCCAAGGACGGTATCAAAACATGGTGGTGGTGGATTGCAGCAGCAGTTGCAGCTATCACAGGAAAGGGTGTTTATGACAACCACAGAAGAAAACCTGCAAAGAGCGACGATTCAGAAGATAATTCTGATGAGAAATAAATAATTAATAGCAATACTAACAATATTGTTTTATAATATTAGTGACCATCTGTAGCGGATGGTCACTAATTCGTTAAGCTGTTTTGTAGTAAGACGAGATTACTTTGTGAGGAAAGGTGAATTCCTTGAAGCAGAAAGATAGTATAAAGAAGAAAAAACAAAAACAACAGAAGGAACATGTATTATTATATAAGCTCTTATATTCGTTCATGACCATGCTTGTGTACATGGTCGGCAGAAATATACCACTCTACTTGGGATTGATATAGATGCATATAGCAATGTAAACGTAGATGCGCAGTCCATACTTTTACAGGCTATTTCAGGTGATATGAAGAACTGTTCCATTTTCATCATAGGCTTGTGGCCGTACATGCTGGCATCCATGCTTGCCATACTGATAGTTGCAATCATGTCGCTTGACAATACAAGAAAGCTGTCACCGAAGAAGATAAACATATGGACAGTTACCATCATGATGATTATCGCAGCAGTTCAGGCATATCACAAAACACAGACACTTATGTATAGAGTTAGTGGAGATGAACTTATATGGAATAAAGATAATAGTTTTCATACAGCTTATCGCGGGCATGCTGATAGTGGTGTATATGTGCGACAGAGCTACCAAGTATGGTATCGGTGGCAAGGTGAGTGTGTTCATGGTCAATATAGTTAGTGGTATGATGACCATGTTTACAGGCAAGCCACTTGAGAAGCTGGCACTGCCTGTAGCCATAGGAGTGGCAGAGATTGCTGTCATGATAGTACTTGAGACCACTGAGAAGCGAATAGCAGTACAGAGAGTTTCCATAAACAATATTTATGCGGATAAGAACTATATCGCTTACAAGCTCAATCCTGTCGGTGCTACACCGCTTATGTTTGCGTCAGCCGCTTTTTTGCTTCCACAGTTTATGTGCAATGGACTTCATTATCTGTTTCCGGACAATGCTGATATTCAGTGGTGGATGGACAATATGAGGCTCACATCACCGCTTGGAATTGTAGTATACATGGTGATTATATGTCTGCTTACAATTATCTTTTCTATGGTTATGCTGTCTCCGGGCAGGACAGCAGATGATCTGCTTAAGTCGGGTGATTCTATACAGGATATATATGCAGGAAAGTCTACGAAGAGATATCTGATTGGCACAGTGCTCAGCTTTTCCGTTATAAGCTCAATCATTATCTGTATATGTCAGGGTGGACCGCTGTTTTTACAGTTTGGAGGATATGTGGACGCATCACTTGCTATGCTGCCGTGCTCTATCATGATGACGACAGGTCTTTGGATTTCGCTGTACCGCGAGGCAGAGGTGTACCGGAATATGGACAGATATCATACATTCATATAGCTCCCGGCGCTTTGAATTAAGAATTAGAGGAATCATAATGCTATATTTTATACCGGCATGGTATAAACAGAATATGTGGTGCGAAAACGAGCAGCAGTGGTATATGCGCAGGCTCAAGTCAGAGTTTGACGAGACTATAAAGCAGATTACTCTTTTTTCATAGAAATGTGGACAGACCTTTACAGGATTCTTGTGCTCGGATACTGCCAAAATTTCGAGACATGTTTCTCCCCAGGCAGGGCATGCTCAATAACCGATGACACTTCAATGTCTGAATGTAAGGAATAAGCACCATTCTGATTCCGGCACTGAAACGAGGGGTCGCTGATGTTTATACCCTGGGTTTATTACCAGGCCCAAGGCTGAAAAAAAAGCAGGAAGAATAATGTACGGCAGTCAGATTCGGGGTATAAAAATCACGGATTGGTGAAGCGACAAGGAAAATCTTGGCTTTACCGCACAGTCAAGAGAGGGAATAAAACAAAAGATGGCAAATGAGGAGGATTTTATAATTATTACCGCTGTATGTTTGAAAATAAATTTTGTCATTTAAGGAATCTACATAAGGTTTCTTTTGCATGCTTTTTACCGGGTATTATTATCCTAAATACAATCATTGCAATCTAGAATTACTAACAGACAAGATAAAAAACAATCTTACTGTAAAAGTCTCGCTTTATAAGGGCGAAGATGGATCATGAGAAAACGTTCGGAAGGAGGTTTGCGTTATTTCGATGAAGTAAAAAAAGCTTAGCTGGAAAGATTCTAAAAATATCGGTCTGTTTCACTTTACCGCCAGCGCACTTATATGGAATCCCTGTACTATATGAATGCCGTTTTAACGGCGGAAAGCGTTCTTGGTATAGACGAGGGATTATTTCAATACCGCAGGATACAGAATAAAATCCGGGGGAGGGGTAAAGAGAATTTACGGGGAGTCATAAAACAGCTGTGATTGATACCACTGCCGCTACGAGGTCTGTTCGGCGGCGTTGATCCGGGTAGGAAAAATAATTGATATAAGCGGAGAACCGTTTATTATCATCGGCGTTGCCGTGCAAAAGCAGTAAATTTGAACCGGTTATCAACAATTACGAGGATTACCAGCTTTACAATCAGGAAACCTCCAGCGGACAGGTTTTTATACCAATTAATACATGGCCTGTAATTTTTTAAATATGACGAGCCTCAGAACTGTATTGTTCAGGCCGCTGATACGGACAGCATGACCAAAGCCGGTAAAGAAGCCGCAGATATTTTAAACGGTATGCTTTCAGTATCCGAGGACAGCGGTATAAAATACAAAAGCGAAGACCAGCTTGAAAGAGCAAAGTCCTTACAGAAGCTCAGTGATTCCACCAATACGCTGGTTATCTGTATTGCAGGTATTTCCCTGCTTGTAGGCGGTATAGGCGTTATGAATATAATGCTCGTATCCGTTACAGAACGTACAAGAGAGATCGGACTGAAAAAAGCTCTGGGCGCCAGAAAAAAAAAGTTATACTGGGACAGTTTCTTACAGAAGCCGCAGTATTGACAAGCATAGGCGGACTTATCGGAATAGCGGCGGGAATTATTCTGGCTCAGCTGATATCAAAATTTGCAGACGTTCCGGTTGCAATAAGCGGCATTTCCATTGCTGTTTCAGTAATCTTTTCTATGGCTGTGGGAATCGTTTTCGGTCTGATACCGTCTGTTAAAAAGGCGCAAATCTTGATCCGATTGATGCTCTCAGATATGAATAATTTTATAAAAATTACAATAATACTTGAAAAAAGTGAAAAATAATGCTATAATAAAAACAAAAACCATGGAGAAATAATATGAAAAAGTTAAGAAATATAATTCTGACATTATCAGTACTGTCACTTTCAGTTTCACTATACGGTCGCGCTGACAAAAACGCCGGCTCCGACAGCAAAATAATCTTATACGACGATTCAAATTCTTATGTAAATCCTAATGACAAATTTTCGGAAACTAATTCCCCGGCTGAAATTACCGAAGGAAAAATGGGCGTTAAAACTGCATTTAAAGACTGTGAAATAAACCTGACAAAGATTGTATTTATCAACGATATAAATACGGATAGTTCCAGCTGTTATGCGGCTATATTTGAAATTACCAATAAGGGCAGCGAAGAAATGAACGTATCAGCACTGAGTGATTTCACGGTTCAGGCTGATGGGGCAAAAACTTTACTATGGTTCTTCTGTTGAAGCTGAAGCAAAGTGCCGTACGTATTGCCTGACATACAAAGTATTTCAACAACAATTAAAGCAGGAGAAACCGCTGAAGGATACATTTCAATACAAATTCCTTCAAGTTGGAAAAATCTTAAAATATCATATGTACCAAGTCAAGACAACGAAAGCAGAGACGCTGTGGTCTATAATGTAACTACCGATATGGTCACTGAACAATAAGATAAAAACCGGAACTGAAAAAGTTCCGGTTTTTTAGAGGTTTTAGATTGACATTTTTTTATTAAAACAGTATCATTATAATTAGATCATATAATAAACGGAGAAGAAAAATGAAAAAATTACTTTTTACAGCTTTTTAACAGCATGAAAAAAAAATGGATTCCTCAAATGTTCGGAGGCTTTTTAAATGGATAATATTATCTCTTATTACAGGTACGGCGGTAGGCTTTTATTTCTTCGGCATTTCATATAGGACTGGAAAAATGCGCTGATATAAGAAAGGAACAGCCCTATATTATTCTCCTGCTTCCCGTTGCAGGACTGCTTATCGTAAGTATTTACAAAGCTGCTGAAGCTTACTCATGACAAGGGCACAAATATGGTTCTGATAGCGGTCAGGGACGGAAGCGGCATGACCTGGAAAAATACGCTGAGTATTTTTACCGGTTCGATTCTGACGCATCTTACCGGCGGTTCTGCCGGACGTGAAGGTGCTGCTCTCCAGATAGGCGGCAGTATCGGCTCTCAGCTTGGTATCTGGTTCAAGCTGAATGAACAGGATCACAGACTTATTACTATGTGCGCAATGAGTGCCGGATTTTCTGCTCTTTTCGGAACTCCTGCTGCCGCATTTTTCTCCATGGAGGTTATCAGCGTAGGGATTATGCATTATTCCGCTATTATTCCCTGTTCCGCTGCGGCTCTTATCGGATTTAAAATTTCATCTTACTTCGGTGTATCGCCGTCAGTAATGAACGTTAAAATTGACTTCGCTTAATTGGGAGATTTACTTAAAAGCTTCATTTATAGCAATTCTATGCGGACTTCTCAGTATTGTTTTTGCTGCTTCGTTCTGAAAAACTCTGCAAGAATATACAGATATTTTATAAGAAACCCCTATCTGCGTATTTTTATCGGAGGACTTTTAGTAGTAGTTCTGACATTTATATGCGGCACTTATGATTATAACGGTGCAGGAAGCGAAGTTATAGCAAAAGCGTTTGAAACTAGAGCGCCTTTTCAGCAGTTCATCCTGAAACTTTTTTATTTACTGCTCTTACTCTGGGCGCAGGCTTTAAAGGAGGAGAAATACTGCCGGTATTTTTTGTAGGCTCAACCTTCGGAAGCTTTATTGCTCCATTACTGGATCTGGACTGCTCTCTGGGTGCGGCTATAGGTCTTTCGTGCCTTTTCTGCGGAGTTACAAATTGTCCGGTAACGGCGCTGTTCCTTTGTATTGAGCTTTTCGGAGTTAAATTTCTTCCCGTTATACCTTATATCATGCGCAATAGCATATATGCTCTCGGGATACGCTGGTCTTTACAGCGAACAGAAAATCTTATATTCCAAGCTTGAACCTAAATTTATTGATAAAAAGAGTCGGTAAAAATAAAGCCTGACAGGTCTGCCAGAGTTTTATGTGCAAAATCACAATTTATATAATACAAATATGTTTATAATCACAATTGACAATTTTTTTTTTCATCAGATATATAATAAAAATTATTCAATATTACGATTATTTAAAAAAAATATTTGCCGTGTGAAATGCGGCAGAACGGAGAAGCCTATGAAGTTTAAAAAAACTTGTTTCCTGCTTTATGGCGGCGACTATCGCAAAGCAGGAGGACTGATAACAGGAAACTATTCCTATATCAGTATTGATTCGGCAGCGGCAGCAGATTCATATCTTTTTCTGCTCCTGCAAGTACTGACGTGTTGAAAGAATCTGCTTACGTTACATGGACTCCGGTAAAGCGATGCAGATCGGCTATAATGTATACTGCAAACCCATAGGCGGAAGCTATGTGCAGCTTGATTCCATGCTTATAAGACAGTACAACGGATATTTCAGAGCAGACGCTGTAGGATTGAAACCGGGCGCTATGTTATGAAGGTTATACCGACAATAGACGGCAAGGAGGATACCTCAAAAGCCGTTGAATCAGACGCTATAACTGTTGGCGCTACGACAGAAGCGGTTTCGCATTTTCAAAAAATTCGCCAAACGGCGGTACAGGCGTCGGCGCTTACAATGACGACGGTACTCTTAAAGACGATGCAATAGTTCTTTATCTTACTGAAGAAACAAAAAAGACAATGAAATTTGATGTTAAAGGTTCAAGCGGCTACGTTTCATGTACCGGACTGGTCGAAATTTCGACGCTTACAGCGACGGATATGATTCCAGACCGCTGAATATCAGAATTATCGGAAAGGTCACGGCTGACGGTGTTGTCGCCGCAAACAGTGATACTAACAACCTGAACCTCAAAACAAACAATACTAAAAAGAATTGTAAAAAACATCACAATAGAAGGTATCGGAGACGATGCTGTTTGCTATGGTTTCGGCATAAGAGGTCTTAAAATACAGAGTGTTGAAATAAGAAACATCGGCATTATGCTTTTCGGCGACGATGGTATTGCATTTGAAACCGCCAACAAAAATATCTGGGTTCACAACAATGATATTTTCTACGGAACAGCCGGCGGTGACGCTGATCAGGCTAAGGGCGACGGTTCTCTTGACCTGAAAAATGACTCTCAGTATTTTACTATTTCATACAACCATTTCCGGGATTCGGGAAAAATGTCCCCTATGCGGTATGAAATCCGAAACAGGTGAAAACTGGATTACATATCATCACAACTGGTTCGATCATTCTGACTCAAGACACCCCAGAATCAGAACTATGTCCGTTCATGTTTACAACAATTATTATGACGGAAACGCTAAATACGGCGTAGGCGCAGTCTTAGACGCCGACGCTTTTGTTGAAGCAAACTATTTCAGAAACTGCAAATATCCTATGCTGATTTGCGGACAGGGTTCCGATACGGGTACCTTTGACGACGGTGTGGGCGCTATGATAAAGTCTTACGGAAACTATATTGAAGGCGCTAAAGGATATATTACTCAAAATGAAAGCAGTACAAGCTTTGACGCTTATGAAGTTTCATCAAGAAACGATAAAGTTCCCGACAGCGTTAAGTCATTAGACGGTATGGGATATAACAACTTTGACACCGACAGCAGTATTATGTACAGCTATACGGCTGACGCAGCTTTTAGCCGATGTTCCTGCAATTGTTATGTCTGAAGCCGGACGTTTAGGCGGCGGAGATTTTAACTTTGAATTTACTTCCGCTGATGATGAGGACTATGCCGTTAATACCGCTCTTATGGCACAAATAAAATCCTATACCTCCCCTGTTATAGCAATCGGCGCGGATTTACTTCCGGCGAGGTTGATCCTCCCACTACTATACTCCGGCTGTAACAACAAAAGCTTCTGTAACTACGTCTATACAAATTACAACGGCAAAACAGCAAACAACTAAGGCTACAACAAAAACAACTTCTGAAATTGTAATATCTGCCGACGCAGTTTACTGTTCACCGAACGGTTCTGATTCCGCAAAAGGAACAAAAAGACGATCCAATGAGCGTAAATGCCGCTATATCTATGGCAAAAAGAAAAACAAAAGTATAACAATTTATCTCCTGGGCGGCACATATAAGCGACAAAACAATCATGATTGAAGAATCAAACAGCGGTAATTCCGGAAGCTTCAAAACTATCATGGCTTACCCCGGAGATGAAGTTATATGGGATTTCTCGGCTATGGCAATTGCCGATGCAAACAGAGGCGTTGTGCTTGACGGTTCCTACTGGTATTTCAAAGGCTTTGAAATAAAGGGTGCAGGCGATAACGGTATGCTCCTTTCAGGCGACAATAACATTATAGAAATGATGGTATTTAACGATAATCAGGACACAGGTCTTCAGATCTCACGTTACCAATCAGCATATAATACTATTGCACAATGGCCTTCAAATAATCTGATTCTTAACTGTACATCAAAAAGAATAACTGTGATAACAAATCAATGGAAAATGCGGACGGCTTTGCCGCTAAGCTTACATGCGGCGAAGGAAAACGTATTTGACGGCTGTATGGCATACAATAACAGCGATGACGGCTGGGATCTATTTGCAAAGTCTGAAAACCGGTCCTATCGGCGTTGTAACACTGCGCAATTGTATTGCATTCAGAAACGGCTATACAGAATTCGGCGAAGGTTACGGCGACTGTGACGGCAACGGCTTTAAGCTGGGCGGAAGCGGCGTTGGAAGTGCGCATATTGTTGAAAACTGCCTTGCTTTTTGAAAACTTAAACTGCGGATTTACTGACAACAACAATCCAAAGCTTGAAAGCCTTAAAAACTGCACTGCTTACAACAACAGCGTAGGCGCTAACGGAAAGCCTAATTACTCGGTTTACCGCTGTGTAGACGATGGCTGTGATTTTTTCAAATATTATAAGCTATATAAATCAAGACGAACTTACAAAGGCTCTTGCTCCGGGAGTTTCTCTGAAACTGGCTAACGATAAGTTTGTTGGTACTATTGAAAATTCAGTTTATTACAACAGCGGATACTACTATGTTACAGATAAAGTAAACGTTGCAAACGGTGAAAAGGTCGGTACAAAGGGAGCCGCTATCACAGACGACGATTTCATAAGCATTACTGCTCCTGCTATGGGCAGCGACTTCCATAAGCTCTGGAGAAATGCAGACGGTACTTTGAATACAAACGGCTTTATGGAAACAAAATCAACAAGCAAATATGCCGATCTGGGTATTGATTTCCAGAGTATCGAACTGCCTCCTGTTCCTATTATAACTACTCCTGCCGTAACCTCTGCATCATCTGTTGAAACTACTGTTACTACAGTCTCCACCTCAGTTTCATCGTCAGAAAGCCAACAGTCTACAGAGGAGGCTACTGTTCCAAGCTATACAGGCGACTTAAGCAAAATTAAGTACGGTGACGTGAACGAAGACGGACTGATTGATTCTACTGATATTGTCATTCTGAATAAATATTTGCTAAACAATGCCGGATATCCTCTTAAGTCAGACACAGCTCTTGAAAATGCAAACTGTGTATACGATTCATCTATCGATACCAAGGACTCTTTAGCAATTATCAATTTTATCCTGCAAACTATTTCAGAAGATGATCTGGGTAAAAAATCATAAAAATAAAATAACGGTGTACAGTTTAAACTGTACACCGTTTTATTATATAATTAAAAATCTATAAGCATTCTTATACGGTTATCCGCATTTACCCCTGCGCTGCCGGAATCATAATCAAAGCTTGATATCATAATACCGTCCAACTGCCGCTGTAGGGAAGAATATATCCCTTTCCCGAATACATGATTCGGCATACACCCGAATGGCTGAACACAAGCAAATCTTTCTGATACCTGATTTATACATATTTACAATTTCACCGCCTATAAGCCAGCCGTCAGCAATATTACAGCCAAAACTTACAAATTCAGACGCCTTTTCCTTAAAATTGCTGAATTCGTCAGCACAGACAAATCCATGTCTATGAATACAAGAAATCATTTCTTTCTGAATGTTTTCAAGATAATTCATAACCGCTTTATAAGCCATACCCATTACTGAATTTTCTGCAAGATGAGTATCAAGATAGTATAAAAGGTACCACGAAAACCCGTTGATATAACAGCCGCACGCTCCTCCTGCAAAAAACTGCAAAGATTCTGATTGCCCAAATGACAGTACTTTACGTAAAGCTCTCCTGCTATACCCACAAGCGGTTTTCGATTCTTTTTTTTTGCTTTATTTTCGCAAAAATCTGAGGATATTTCTGCAAATTTTCTTTTTCATCGCTCTAACGGAAAGTAATTTGCCGCTTATAATTCCATCTCTTAAAATATCCGTCCACTTATCGCAAAGAGCGTCAGTTTCTCCGGGAATTACCTCATACGCCTCTATCTGATTGCGCAGGATCATTAGTATATCCCCGTACATTACAGCCGCCAGACCTCTTCTTATCATACCGATATTTATTTTCAGTCTGTTTTCGTCCTCTAAACCTTTAAAATTAAGGGAAATTACAGGAACATTTCCGAATCCCGCACGCTTCATAGCTTTCCTTATCATAAATATATAATTAGAGCCTCTGCAAGCGTCTCCTGCCTGTGGTATCATAAACGCCGTTTCAGTCATATCGTATTTACCGCTTTTCAACGCAGTAATCATCTGTCCGATAATGAGTATTACAGGATAGCAAAGATCGTTATGAGAGTATCGAAGTCCGATCTCCGCTATATTTTCGCTGTAATCAAAGTATTACCGCATTGTAGTTTCCTGAACAAAATGCATATGTCAACAGCAGAAAATGAAAGTCAAGCATTGCAGGAATCAGCAGATTTATTTTTTTTTCTTCATATTATCCTACTATCTGTTTTGCAATGTCCACTGTTTCCTTAGCATCCTTTGCATAAAAAATCTGCGCCTATCTGCTCAGCATATTCAGGAGTGAGTACCGCCCCGCCCACTACTACCTTACAGTCAACATTATTTTCCCTGAGAAGCTTTATGGTATCCTCCATAGACTTTAACGTTGTAGTCATAAGTGCAGAAAGTCCCACAAGCTTTTACCTTGTGTTCAATTGTTTGCTTCAACGACTGATTCGCAGGGAACGTCCTTGCCAAGGTCAATAACGTCGTAACCGTAATTTTCCAGAAGTACTTTTACAATATTTTTTCCAATATCGTGAATATCACCCTTAACCGTTGCAAGCACTACCTTCCCCTTGCTTACGGGGCTGCATTAGCAGCCATCATTTTTTTCACGAATTACCCCGAACGCCGCCTGTGCCGCACCGGCAGTAAGAATCAGCTGAGGTAGAAAAATCTTTCCCCTTTCAAAAAGCTCTCCTGCTTTATCGAGGGCAGGAATAAGAGTCTCATTTACTATCTCCATAGAATCACAGGTTTCCAGCATTTTTGCCGTAGCCTTTGCACTTTCTTCCTTTAAGCCGTTTTCAATTGCATAGGACAATGAAATATCCTTTGAATTGTCCGTTGCCGCCGGTCTGGGTTTTCCTGTATCGTTATATGCGGCGATATATTCTGCTGAATTTTTATCAATATTTGTCAACAGCTTGTATGCCCTTACTGCACCTGTCATAGCGTCCACATTAGGATTTATAATGGGAAGATCAAGTCCATGAGTTAATGCCATTGTAAGAAAATTCTGATTGATAACAGGCCTGTTGGGCAGTCCGAAAGAAATATTTGAAACGCCCAGTACTGTTCTGAGTCCAAGTTCGTCCTTTACCCGCTTTAACGCTTTAAGCGTTTCCATGACAGCTTCCTGTTCCGCAGACGCAGTTAAAGTAAGGCAGTCTATATAAACGTCCTCTTTAGGAATTTCCATACTCCTGTGCACGTTTTAAGATCCTCTGAGCGATTGCAAATCTTTCTTCTGCTTTTGGCGGAATACCGTTCTGGTCAAGTGTTAAACCAACTACGGAAGCGCCGTATTTTTTTTTACAAGAGGCAGTACCGTTTCCATAGATTTCTCTTCGCCGTTTACCGAATTGACAATAGGCTTACCGTTGTAAACTCTAAGAGTCGCTTCAAGTACTTCGGGAATAGTGGAGTCGATTTGCGACGGAACATCTGTAATACCCTGCAATTCCTTGATTGCCCTTACCATCATGTCTTTTTCGTCAATTTCCGGAAGTCCCACATTTACGTCCAATATATCTGCACCTGCATGAGTCTGCTCAATAGCCTGATTGAGAATATAACCCATGTCGTCATTTCGCAGTGCCTCTTTAAATAACTTTTTACCCGTAGGATTTATACGCTCTCCGATAATTCTCGGCTGATCTATCACAACCGTTCTAGAGGGCGAGCATATTGCCGCACGTTTTTCAGCAGTTCTTTTTTTATGGGCTTTGTTTCGGATAAAGCCTTTTTTCAGTTCTCGTATATAATCCGGAGTTGTTCCGCAGCAGCCGCCGAATATTTTTACTCCGTGTTCAGCGGCTGTTTTCATCTGACTGGCAAAATCTTCGGGAAGTACGTCATACTTATTTGTTGCAGGATCGGGAAGTCCGGCATTAGGCTTTAAGATTACCGGAATATCAGTCCAGTTTAAAAAGCTCATCGCAGAGAGGGGCAAGCTGCTCCGGACCAAGTGAACAGTTGATTCCCATAGCGTCCACACCCAGACCGTTTAACGTAAGAGCCATTGAGGATATACAGCGACCTGTAAAGGTTCTCTGATTTTCCTCAAAGGTCATAGTACATAAGATAGGCTTGTCAGAATTTTCCCTTGCCGCCAATACTGCCGCTTTAAGCTCGTAAAGGTCTGTCATAGTCTCAAAAACGATCACGTCAGCGTCACGTCCGGCAATTATCTGTTCCTTAAAAATATCATAGGCTTCCTCAAATTTCAGTGTACCTGTAGGCTCTAAAAGCTGACCTATAGGGTCCAATATCAAGAGCCGCCAGTGCCTTACCGTTACATGCCCTTTGGCTATTGCAATTCCTGCTCCGATTATTTCATCTACACTGTGGTTCTTTAATTTATAACGGTTCGCACCGAATGTATTTGCATAAACTATATCCGATCCGGCTTCAATATATTTTTTATGGATATTTTCAATCAATTCCGGATCGGTAATATTAAGAAGCTCCGGAATACCGCCCGCTTCAAGACCCGCCGCTTGAAGCATAGTACCCATAGCACCGTCAAGAATAATAAAGTCATTTTTTAATAGCTGTTTAAAATCCACAATGATCACCTCTTTTTTCTGTACTGACACACCTCTGCCATATTGCAGCAAACGCACCCTCTGCGCTTTTTAGGAACAGGAGTTTGAGATAGTCCTGCAACAGCGGTTACTGATTTTCTGGGAATCAGTATATTTCCCGAACCCACATTTAGTCCTATACGCTTTTGAGCATTCATAACGTCTAAAAATTCACCTTGTATTTCAATGGGAAAATCCCCGTATCCCGGTGAAAAACGCCAAGTTAAAAAATCTGACGGAAAGGTTTCCTTAATGATCTTATCCGTTTCCGAACATACCTGTTCTATAGCCGCACTTGCCAGTGAATCCATAACAAAAGCCGCAGAAATATCCGAAATTTCAGTAAGCCTTATAAGCTTGTCTGCATCTGCACCTATAGTAGCACACATTAAAACCGCCTTTGAACAACCCTCAAGATGATTTTTTATATCATTGCCCTTAAAGGTCAGGGAGGTATTTAAAACCCTGACACCTTCTTCTGATGTCTCGATATCAAAGCATTTAAAAATATACGCAGGACGTATGACTTCTAAAAGCTGCTTTTCGCATTTGAGTACCAATTCCTTAAGAGTCTGAGGAATTTCACCCCTATGCCCCATATATCTTAACGCTTCGTCTTTGTTAATTTCATTTAAAACAATCAAATTTTTAACTCCTGATAATACTTTCAACGGCTTCGCTTATACGTTTTGCAACATAAGGATTGTTCATGGTATAAAGATGTATACCGTCAACACCGTTTGAAACAAGATCCACGATCTGGTCAATTGCGTAAGCAATTCCGGCGTCACGCAAAGCCTCCGGAGAATGCTCGTATTTTTGAATCATTTTAGAAAATTTAGACGGCAAACTTGCACCGCACATGGAAACCATTCTTTCGATCTGTCCTTTATTGGTTACGGGCATAATTCCGGCTTCAATAGGAACGTCAATTCCGGCGATCTGAGTTCTTTCCAGAAATGAATAGAAATAACTGTTATCAAAGAAAAGCTGAGAAATCAAATGTTCCGCACCGGCTTCAATTTTTTTCTTCAAATTTAAAACGTCAGTTACAAGATTTTCCGTTTCCATATGTCCTTCCGGATAGCATGCGCCTGCAATATCAAAAAATCACCGTGCCGCTTAATAAAAGAAATCAAATCGCTTGCATACTTAAAATCACTTTTCGGAGGAATATCGGGATTTATATCCCCTCTTAAAGCGAGAATATTTGAAATACCGTGTTTCTTAAATTCTCCCAGAATTTTTACTATTTCTTCCTTTGTATAATTAATACACGGAAGATGTGCCGCAGATTCTATACCGTATTTTTTCCTTTATAGTTTGTGCAATTTCACAAGTAGTATTATTATTTGAGCTTCCTCCCGCACCGAATGTAACGCTGATAAAATCAGGTTTAAGGTCTCTTAGCTGTTCAAGGGTATTGTATATTGTATCTATAGAAGAAGTTTTTTTCGGAGGAAAGATCTCAAAGGAAAAAAACCGTTCCTTTTTTCAAACATCTGTTTTATTTTCATAATATGAACTCCTTTTTAATCAATACTCCAATCGATTTCTTCGATCCCATGCGACTTTAAAAACGCATTTGCTTTTGAAAAATGTCTGCATCCGAAAAAGACGGTATATGCCGAAAGCGGACTGGGGTGAGCACATGTAAGTATAAGATGATTGGGATTCGTAATAATTTTGTTGTTTTTGTTCTTGCGTTTTGCACCCCACAGCAGGAATACCATAGGCTTTTCACGCTCATTAAGAAGCTTTATTACATCGTCTGTAAACTCTTCCCAGCCCATACCCTTATGACTGTTAGCGCACCTTCACGTACAGTCAGTACATTATTAAGCAAAAAAAACGCCGTTTTCAGCCCATTTAGTAAGCTCTCCGTGTTTTCCGGTATTGTCGATACCGACATCTTCTTTTTATTTCCTTGAAAATATTAACCAGTGACGGCGGAGGAGCAACTCCTTTTTTAACCGAAAAGCAAAGACCGTGAGCCTGTCCGATACCGTGATAAGGGTCCTGACCGATAATAACGGCCTTTACATTGTCATAAGACGTATATTTAAATGCATTGAAAATATCATACATACCCGGAAAAATACGCTGGAGTTCTGTATTCATTTATGAGAAACTGACGCAGACGAAGATAATATTCCTTTTTGAATTCGTCTTTTTAAAAGTTCGTCCCAGTCATTGTTGAATTTACGGAAACAGGTGAAACGATCTACACGACCGCTCAGGCTCAGGCGGACAAGTTGGCCGCTTATATTGAAAAAGAGCTTGACGGGCAGTTGGACCTGCTTTATGCAGAGTCGCTGGGCTGCGGACCGGCTATTTTTCTGAAGGATTCCCCAACCGTTCAGATCGATCGAATGATCCTCAGCGGGCCGGAGTATCTGGATTTTGGCGTACTGAATCGACTGATTTTGAAGGTCATGCCGCAAAAGCAGTATCGAACGGCACACGAAAAGTATATGCCTGCATGGGCGTTGCGCTTTATGGGGCAGACGGAGCAGGGAATGCAGACCATGCTCCACCGTATCCCGGATCATATCAGCTTGGAATCCGTCCGGGCCACTTGGAAAGGCAGGACTTTATCTTTATCGAACGGACTTTCCGGTACAGCCCGGTGCAAAGGTCGCCTGCTGGTACGGAGAAAAAGAAGGGCATATGAAAAAGGCCATCCAGCGACTGCGGAAGGCATATCCGAGCCTGATCGTCCGCTGCTTCCCCGGTTTCGGCCATGGTGAGATCATCAATCATCCAGCGCTGCTTGCATCGGAGCTGGAACGCTTTCTGGCGGACGGCGAGACAGTGGGAGATGCGCAGCAAGAAACAGGAAAGTGAAATACAATGAAAGTTACAACATTAGACGAGAAATCCATCCATGATATCGGCCATGCTTTCGGCTATTACGACTACGGAGAGGAAACGGGAATGGCCGCTGCCTTTTCCGGAAAAGAAGCCACGGCAAACTATATCTGTGCCTATGTCCGCGGAATGCTGCAGGGCGGCTTTCTGCATACTACCAGCGAGCGCGTGAGGGCTATATCGCCTATAAGCTTCCAAAGGAGAAGATGAGCCTCAAGACCATGTGGTCCATTGCCTGCGGAATGCTGCACAACACTAACGTGAAACGCCTTCTGCGGTTTGGCATTGCTATCAAGCGGGGAGGGTCTTCCCTGCAAGACCGCATGGACAAGGAAAAAGAAGCCCTACATTTTCGTTGGGCTTGTCTGTGTGCGGGAGCAATATCAGGGGCAGGGCTATATGCGCAAGGTTATGGAGCTTGCCTTTGCCGAGGGCAATCGGCTGGGCGAGCCGGTGATCCTGGAGACCGACGCTAAATCCAAGTGCGATAAATATGTCCATCTGGGCATGGAGCTTGCCGGAGTGCGGGACATCGGCGAATTTGGAAAGCTGTATGACCTGATCAAAAAACCGGACGCGGAAAAGCAGCAGTCTGTCAGTACGGAGGCATCAACATCAAAATGAAAATCACGGTTCTTGTAACGCTCATGGTATTTCTGGCATACTTTCTTGTTTTATACGGCGGGGTGGGTTTCATTCAGGACAAGCGTTTTTTCTCATCCGCACCAAAGAGAAAGGAAAATCTGGACGCAATCCCCGATACAAAGGAACGATTTCCCGTGCACATAGTATCGGCTGGGTGATTGAGATCATTGCCATCCTGCTTTTTCTCGCTGCGGCGGCACTAAGCGTATGGGACGGCGTCAGAAACGGCTTCGGCTTCCTGGACTTCTTTGTGCGGTTTCTCGCCGTGCTCTACGCCATGGAGATCTACGACATCATTTTCTTTGACTGGGTGCTGCTGTGTCACTCCAATTTCTTTCCGCATTTCTATCCGGAGCTGAAGGGCGTGGTCGGTCCGCATATGTTCGGCTATAACAAGCGAACACATATCCGGCACTTTGTGATCTACATTCCCGCCTCCGCTGTGGCAGCGTGGCTTTGCGCACTGCTTTGAGGACGTGTGACGGAACCAATCGTTTTTGGGAGGCAGAGATTTTCTATGCGTGTGATAAAAAAAGTCCTGCATGAAAAAAGAAAAACAACAGAAGCCCATATCCAGCAGCTTCAGCATAAGGGAAAACAAGGAATCCGCTACACCGCGATGATGCCAGATGCCCGATTCGCACGCAGACTGAGAGGAGAAAAACAATGATCGTATTGCAACTGCTGCTTTATTGTCTGCTGTTTACCGCAATGGTAAAAATCGCTGTGATCGGCGGTGCGGTCAATGGACTGTACTTTTATCCCAAGGCGGTGCAGGATCGCGCCATCGAACTGGGACTGATCGACCGCAATACGATGAACCGGAAACGAAAGCGCTTTATGATTTCGTTTTTTATCGTGATGCTTGCTGCTCTTGTGCTGATCATCGGTTTGTGGAACGAGGCTTCCTCCTTTGGTGAGGCCTATTGGCAGGCGCTGCTGTTTCTTGAGGTAATGAATATCTACGATGGCGTTGTGATCGATAAGCTCTGGGTCGGATACAGTAGATTCTGGGTGCTGCCGGGGCTTGAGGATATGCCGTATGTGCAGACCTGGCGGCAGGTGCTGAAAAAGCGAAGCATACTGGCGCTGATCTGGGTTGCGGGAGCGGCAATTGTCGGCGGTATTGTCCATTTGATTTTCTAAGAAGTTGGAAATTGCCCAAAATGAAAAGTAGAATCATGAACTGCAATTGGAGGTGAAGAGATGAAAACGAGTGAAAAGTTCCTCCGATGCTGCATTCTTGGCACAATCGGAGGGGTATTGATGGCTGTCGGCGATTGGCTGCTGGACTGCGCTTTTGAATCTGTAAATGAAACACGGGAGAACAGGCAATATGAAATATAACGGTTTTTATTTCTGGATGTTCAAAAGCCCGATGAAAAAGGTTCTGGCAGAGAAGTACGGCAAGGAATATGCCGCCGACATTATGAAAAAGAGCAAAAAGGTCTATCGTGAACTGGTCGAGAAAGCAGACGACATCGGTGACGATAACCCAATGGCGTACAATGAGCTGTTTGCCCTTGCCTTTGTCGCGCCCTATGTGGCGAGTGAGAAAAAAATCCCGCCGGAAACCGTACAGGAAATGATGCGCCGCTCACTCTATCATATCAAGTGGTACTTTGCAAATGACCGACTTGAATACCGACAAGGGTAAGGCGGAGAACAAAAAGAGCGTTGTCAAATATGCCAAGTGGTATACGCCCGAAAAGGAGGCGGAATACCCGACCTCCTTCAAGGTGGATTTTGTCGGGCAGCCGTATGAGGGTGCCTGCTACCGCATCACCCGCTGCCCCATCTGTTTCTATGCGCGAAATCTCGGTGTTTCCGAACTTATGCCGTTGTTCTGCGAGCTTGATGAAGTGATGATCACGCTTCAGCATGGCGTTTGCACAGGAAAACAGACGCTGGCGAATGGCGGAGAGTATTGCGACTACTTACAGGCAACAAAAAGAACAACCTTGAATCTGTTTCTGTTTCATCTGCGATGCCTGAATCGGAAAAGCAAGGTGCTTCTTCACGATTCCGCTTTGCCTGGGGGCTGCACCAATCTGTTCGGCCGCGATCATACCAGTT
>VOFK01001486.1_pt1 | contig 20326 bp, 31 predicted proteins | sample 5384121 | NCBI WGS metagenome assembly VOFK01 (sample SAMN12384730, study PRJNA508395) | human gut metagenome | isolation source: healthy gut J | host: Homo sapiens | reverse complement strand
AAAGAGATTTACTCTTGGACAGGTAAAATCAAAGCACGCTTTCATAGTCACATCTGACTAAGAAAACTAAAAGCAGAAAAACTTGTGCTACTCTACATGATTGTACAACAGATGGCAATACATGTTTAAAGAGTTGCCTTTGAAACTAAAAAACGAATTTTGGTTTTAATAAATAAATTGCAGCTATTCAACAGAATATTTTAGTTCTTTATATGGTTTTAATTACTGGATTATATGATATTTTACCATTGTCTTAACTACCTATAATATATAATTATAATGACTTAACGCTAAAACAAAGGGTTTGGAGGGGGTATATTTTCATTTTTGGGGTTGATCGGTGGTGGGGGAATTGGGGTTAACTATTGATGTCACTTGGTCATAAAATTTTTTATCAACTTCGACTAAAATTTTATATTTTTACATCGTAACTGCAATCGTAAACCCTAGTAAATACAACACTTTCTAATATCTTAATTACTAAAATAAAATGATCTAAATGCATTATCTACCTATCAAAACCCTTATAAATAAAGGGTTTGCACGATACAACCTAATAAGCAGCGAAATTGAATTAATAATCACCCTGTCAATTGTGCTTAGAACCCTTACAAATAAATAACTATCGTCCAATTCATGAATTCAGTTACGAGTAACACATTTCGTAACATTAATTTGAATTTAAATAAAAAATTAATAAAATACGTTGACAAATGTTAGTTTTGGATATAATATAAGTAAGGGATAGATTGAATTAGCTACTCAATTGAAAGTGGATACTCCATTCCATTTCCCTTTATAAAATAAAATGGAGTTGTAAAATGGAGGTATATTTATGAGAAATGAACAAATTAAAATTGATGGGGTTATAATACCTTATGTTATTTCAAATGAAGGAGAAGAATATTATCCAATTAAATACATAATGGAGCAGTTTTTATTAAAAACAAATTGTGCATTACATAAAAAAGGATAATTTAAAGAAATATATACAAAGATATTTAATGGATTATTCATTTAAAAATACTGTATCGCAAGAAACATATTGTATGAGCAAAGATGGATGGGTAGAATATATTAAAACTTGCAAGAAAGATCAAAATAAAAATGAAATAAAAATTAAGAGATTGCAATTATTTAGTGAATATATTGGGGTACAACTTAAGTTTAATAATTTAACCTACTATGATCTATACACAATAGAATGTATAAAAGACTTTAAGCATAGAAATCCAAAAGTAAAGGATAAATGTTGTGTAAAATGTGGACGAACATTCCCTAATAGTGATTACTTTTTTAATAAAGATAAAAGAGTTAAAGGTGGAATAATTAATACCTGTAGAGAATGTAATGGTGGATATTGGCTTACAGATAACCTGGTTAATAAATATGTATTTACAACATTTGGCTCTGAAAGTTTTGAATATTTCATAAAAGATAAAAAAGAATTTGCTATTGATCGTATAATCAACTCTACAGGAGAAAAAGATTGATATTCGTAAAATGTTTGGCAAAGAAAATGAAATTAATATAATATTAGATGCATGTAAAAAGATTAATTGAGTTAAGAGGAATTGACGAATCAGATATATCATTAGATAATATAAAACCATTCTTAAATATTAAAGATTCATCTCTGAATAAATTAACAAATAACATGATAATTGAATATTGTATACCAGATATAAGATTAAGACCTTGGAAATGTAAAAAGTACTCCCTTGGCGTAGTGGATAAAAATGAAGCATTGAATATTTTCAGAACGTATTTAAATGACAAAGAAATAGTAATTGAAGATATATTCGCTTATAAAAATTGGGCAAATTTAATTAAAGAATGCAGAATAAGAAGGCAAATAAATAATGATTTATTAGGGTTTGTTGTAGATTTGTACGAAAGAAAATATGCAGGTTATTTATTTAATATAGCATCATCAAATTATTACAAAATAAAATCTAATTTAATATTTGATATGAAATATCTAATCGAAAAAGACTTGCGATTACAAATAGAAAAGATACCACTATACATTACAAAATATACTCTAAAGCAGAAATCAAACACTCTTTATGATTTATTAAGAAAGGAAAACAGAATATTTAAAGATCTTTTTGAATGGATAGAAGCATGTTATCCTGATAAGTTTATAAGAAGTGATTTTGATTTAAATCCTTATAGATCAAGATTTGATAGTTTGGAGGAAGCACAAGTATATGAAGAGTTAACTAAAATGACAAAAGGGGTTATTTATAATCCTAGAGATGATGAAAATAGAGTTGAAATAATGGGTATGGTGCCTGATTTTATAATACACACAAATAAAAAGGATGTTATCTTACTGAATATTTTGGTTTATATTCAGCAAATGCTACTAATTCATCTAGATTGCAAAATTATATGAGAAAACACAGTATAAAAATTAAAAAATATAAAGAGTTAGAAGTGTTGGGATATAAAAATCTATTCATATACCCTGAAGATTTAAAAAATGACTTTGAAGGTTTGCGAAATAAAGTTAAAAATATAATATAATTACATTGAGTGTCATTATTTGACACTCTTTTTTTTGATATCCGAAAAGAAAAGCCATAATAGGCTCTAGAATCAATTTAAATTTATTAGAGGTATAATTTATCGTCTAAAAAATAAAATCCGTTAGGAAGGCAAATAAGGGCATATAAACAGAATCTCTTAGTAGAGGGTATGATTTTCATTATTGCAGCATGTCCAATTATACAAGTCCTAATATAAGAAATTTATATATTACTACTATTGCTCCATACTTCACTACTGATTTCTTATTGAGAAAATAGTGCTTTATATTTACGCACTTTATTTAATATAGTTGTATACTGTGCATATGCAATTAAGTATGCAACTTAAATATACAATAAGAATTAGATCTTTTGAAAATTATAGAAATGAATTGGGTGAGGTATTGAGTGCTAGAGGTATTTGTGTGTTACTATTACTTTAAACCTAATACTAAACTCTAAATACAAATGTAATAAAAAACTAAGTAACTATAAACGTGTAACAAGGATGCTAGAAATTAGTTATATCAATTGATGTAGAAGATTTTTTAGAAGTGAATACCACTGTGGATAATTTCAATACCACTAGCATTATCATTGAATACCACAGTCTTTTGATTTCAATACCACAAGGATTAGAAGTCAATACCACTAGCATTTGAACTGAGTACCACAAGTAATTGTTAACTGTTGATAAAGGGGTGTGAATAATGTGGAAAACATTGTAGAAACAAGTAAAAATGAGGATTTATCATGTGGAAAAGTTATTAATATGAAGAAAAGTCAAAGCTTTAATGAATCAAATTTAATGACGTTGCCATTTATATCTTTAAAAAGAAAGAGAGTTCCTGAAATAAAAAGATTTTGGATTAGGGATGGTCAAGAAGTTGCATTGAAGGTTGTAGGTGGAGCTAAATATCTATGTCCAACAATATATGAACTAGATGTATTGATGGCATTATTTAAAATTCATTCTAAAAATATGGATGATAAGATTGAGGTATTGACTTCTAAAACAGTAGATGAAAATGGTGAGGTATTGACTTCTAAGCATTCCATAACTAATATGCCACAGAAAATAAACTTCACATATAGAGGATTAGCGAAAGAAATGGGGTTAAGCGGATTTGGGAAGGCCACAAAAGAAAGGTTAGAAAAATCTATATTATGCTTGAATGAATGTACCATATACTCTACTCTAGCAATAAGAGATCAAGAGGTAGGAGAATATGTAATAGATTTTGATGGGTGTGAAAGTTCAAGAATATTAAAGAATTATAAGTCTTATAGTGTTTCAAAACGTAAAATGGCAAATAAAAAAACTATTAGATCCTGCTAAGATAGAAGAACATCAAAGTGTTGAAATTGATGACTTTTTTCTATAAAAATCTATGCAATAATTTCTTAAAAAATATATGATTATTGATATTTATAAAAACTTAAAAAGTAGTGTTGCAAAGAAACTGCAGCTAATATTGACTCAATGGTCTAGGGGATATGAAAAATATATCAAATTCCAAACTCTATGTGATTATATAGGTCTGGATTGCAAAACAAAAGAGGAAATATATTATTCTAACAAGCAATTAAAAATAGCTCTAGAAGAATTAAAATCAATTAATTTTATCCAACACTATAGTTTTATAAATGAAGGTGTAAATTTAGTATTCAATACCACTAGCAGAGAAAAAGCTAGAGGGTTAGATAAATATACTACTGACGAAGAGATAGTTAGTAGATTAAGAGAGCTTGGAATAGATTATGATGACATAACAAAATATTGCAGATTAGAAAGTATGGACTACATAGCAGCTCTACTTAGATATATTGATGACAGAATAAAAATGGGATTTGTAGATGATATAAAAAAATATACTCAAAAGGGGTTGCCTTATGGGAAATATGATGTAAATAAATATATGATTGAGCTATAATTAATAAAGCAGAAAATCCTCACTATATCAGTGGGGATTTTATTTCAAAAAATAATATATCATACAGGGCTTTGGTAATTTAGTAATAAAAGCTAGAAAAGCCTTTGCTATATTGAATTAAATTTAAAGCTACTATATTGCTCCATGCTATCCAAATCTTCATAAGTGAAATTCTCTCCAATTTCTTCTTTAAAATAATTGAAGTCTTCTTTTAAGCTTCCTTTTAATAACATAAAGCTAGAACCAGCACTTTTTAAATCTTCAACAAATTCCTTATTTAATTGGAATAATCTTTGTCCTGTTAAAACCAATTTGAAGCCATACTTTCTAGTTTCTGTTATCAAGCTATCTAAATACATTTCAGCAGTATGAATTTGACTAAGCTCATCAATAATAATGTGGCTTCGGGTTGGTTTCTTATACATCTCTCCTCTTATTTCTGCGCTTGTCCATAATTTAGTTATTAAAAAGTACAAATAACATTCTTAACATACTTTTTTTAAACTTGCTTTGCGGTAATCTTATCAATACCACCTTCCCTTGTTCCATTAGATCAACAAAATCAACATTTTTATCAGGTGATTTATTGAACATCATTTTTAAGTAAAAATCTCTTTTTAATAAAGTCATTCGGTCTAAGATACCTTCAATCTTACTCTCCCTAGTTCCTATCTTTTCTGATGGACTGTCTTTTGTTGGCTTTGACCATTCATCTAACTCCTCCAATGTTGATATATCTTCCTCAAAATATTTTTTATAATCATCTTGAATTGACTCAATGATATGTTCTCTATATTTAAAATCTGTTAAACATCTTATAATATCTTTAAATGTGGCATTTTCTTTAATGGTAAAAACTATATCACATGCACTCATTAGAAATCTTTCCATCTTCGGACTAAAAGGATCACCATTCACATTGATAGAATTGACAAGCTCTAAAGTTAATTGACTTTTCTTATTAGCTATTTCATATCTACTTTCAAAAGTATCTTCTTTGAATTTTAATTCATTATAGGCAAAACTTTGTAAATTATCAGCTTTTGAGAAATCTAAGATTACTAATTTATCTTTTGGTACTACTTTTTCTATATCTTTACTCATTTCGCAATTTTTAATATAGTCTAATACAAATATGCTTTCATTTCTGCTCATTGCATATTTACAGTAGTTAGCTAAATAAGTAGACTTTCCTCCACCTTGGCGACCTAATAACATCAAAGGTAAAGATCCTATATCATAATCATCTTCCAAATAAACTGAACATATTGTGCCTTTATTTTTTATTTTCACCTAAACATATATAACGCTCTTTTTAATCTTTCGGGGACTCTCGTTTCCTCTATTGATATGTGATTTATTTTGTGTTGTGTTAGTAACGTTCTTCTTTGGTATTTGTATAAAGTTAGCTCCTTCATCGGTAGAAATTGTACTAAGTTTAGTGTTAAAATTAGTTTGTTCTAAATAAAAAGGTTTCTTAACCTTATCGGCAATTAATTCATTATCACCATCAATTGCCCTAAATGATTGAGTAATAACATTGATGTTGTTACTCTTCCTAGTATAATCTACACTATCACTTATAACCCCTATTTGAGTATTTATTACAGTAGAATCCTTTTTCTTTTTTGTAGCAATGCTTAATTTATCTTGCTTTTCTAAAATGCCCAAAACTGCATTATATATACTTTCGTTAGAGCTTTCATGATTCCCCGCCAGTAAAATCATTTATAACTCCTATGATTGCATTTATTGTATCTAGCATATAAATAAGCCCATTTCTCATAATTGCGTTAAAGTTAAATATATTTTTATCTATAGATTTCTTTGCTTTTATTTTATCCATAGTGTTGTTGTATCTATCTATCCAATTGAATTGAGGATTAGATACAAAGTTATATATAATAGTTACTCTGTCATCATCTTTCATAATATCCATAACATTTAGCAGAGAATTTAAAGGTTCATTACTTCTAAAATCAGTATTTAGACTTAGAGCATCTTCTTTTTTATAGCTCAGTTCAAAGTATTCAGCGTTAGGTGAAAATCCTTGTATTCCGCTATCTAGTATCTTTACAGTAGCTTTACTCCATATTTCATATATTTTTTCAACTATTAAATTTGTAAAAGGTTTAGGTACTATAAAATAAAAGTTAGCATTATCCTTGTTTACATCTATTACATAGGATATTTTAAAGTTTGTCCTAAAAAATAGTTTTTTCTGTTCTATTTTAATTAACTTATCAGCCCTTTTGAATGTATAAGCTATAGCTTTAGCTATATTTCCACTATTATAGTTTCTTATACTTTTGTGAGGAATAACTTGAATATATTCATATTCTGGTTTTACCAATTCAAAATACTTACTTAGTTTGATACTCTTCATAAAAAAGCACTTCCTAAAGCTTCTATAACTATATAAATCACAAATGAAACTGTGCAATACTTACCCGCCTTTTTCAATCCAGAAATATACAATATTAAGCAGATCATTGAAATAATCAAGCATATCCAAAAAGAATTAGCTAATACTCCACCAAATATCCATTTAAAAAAATCAGTTATCATATGTTTAAATCCTAGGCCAATGCCATCTGTAACATTTTCAATCATAGAAATCCCTCCTATGCAAATAAATCTCTTATTAATTCAAAACATGCTGGTAAAAAATAGAATGTAGCAAATATTCCCAACCATTTCAATACTATTGGCAATATAGCATTTTTACCACGACCTTCTTTGAATACTGCTAATAGGATTTCTAATAAACATCCTAAAAGACAAATCCAAAAGCCTATCCGTTGTATAATTCCTAAAAACATAAAGCCTGCAGCATCTACTTTAGACATAGTTTGATTAATATCAGCCATTGCATCGGTAGTATAATTTAAACCAGCTATTAAAAATACGGCACATTTAGTTAACCTTTTGTCCTTTAAAATATATCTAGCAAGTTCTTCTTTGGCTTTTAATTCATCTTTTTTTGAAAAATTTTTATTATAAATTAATTTATTATTTAAAGTGATTCCAATTTCCATTTGATCCTCCATGTATAATATTTAAAAATTTGTTAATACTATAAAATATAAATTTATCGGAGGTGCTTTTATGATAACTGGGTTTGCATTAGGATATTTAGCTTGTTTTGCTGTAGCTTGTGCTGTAGTAATTTTATAGAAATTTAGATAAATAGTCATCTTTTAAAGTTGTTTTTGCATAAACTACTTGTAAAAACAAGTTTTGAAAGTAGTTATTTAGCCATAGTCTACGTATTTTTAGATTATGGTTATTTTTTGTCTTCAGATAGTATAGATGGGTTTAAATTACCCTTCAATATATCTTTTATTATTGAAGCTGGATTGGTAAATGATTTTAATTTTAGATACATAGATATTTCATCCTCCTTATTAGCACTAAATTCAATTGGTATTATTAATCTTTTTGGCATATACTTTCTCCTTTTTACAACTTAATCAATGATGCGCATTGCTTATCAATGTTTATATAAGTAGTATATGTTGATAATTAGAAAAGTTTACTATTATTTATGAAAATATTTATGAAAATATAAAAAAGACGGGGGAATATTCCCGTCTAATTAAACTAACTAAATAACTTGAATATATCATCCATACTAGCAAACCCTTTTTCTTCTGTTTTTGATTTAGAGTTGCTTGAAGATGTATTTATAGATGCCACCTTGATTTCTTCAACAGTATCTTCTTCTATATCTGAATTGATAAGCTCTGCTTGTTTGTTAGCTATTTTAACGATATTATTTTTTATGCTAATATTTTTATCACATCCAGAAACTAATATCATATTACTAACTTTAGTAGGTGTCATATGCGTATTAGGGAAATACCCAACTGTTTCAGTTATTGTATTTATAACATCTTTTTCTTTTAAATCTTGATTTAATACTAATCCGATTGCTTTAGGCTTTTTTATTGGATGGCAATATATTGATTCGCCATAAGATTCTTTGCAGTTTTTATTAAATGACTGAATATCTGTACCATCAAATTCAAAAATCATTGCTTGTCCTTTATAATTAAATAAATCCATTCTTTCAGATTCATCTACATTGCTACTATTATTGCTTCCTTCACCTTCTATCCATCTATCAAATAGTATGCAATGTTCCTGATTTATTTCATCTAAATTTTCTCTTGAATCATTATTTATTATATAATATTGATCTACCACATTCGCTTCTACTAATGTATCTAATTCATCAATACTTTTTTTAGCATTTGTTTGAAGCTGATAAGATTCAAATTCCCTTGGTTTTGCTGCAACAGCTATTATTCTAACATCTGTCTTACCTAATGAATTAAGTTGTTTTCTTAATGTAGCCATGAAGAAGTTAGATAATCCGCCTCCGGTTCCTCCACCAAGCGTATAGTGAATTATATATACTTTTACTGTAGGATGTGTATCTAATAACTTACCAGTCATTTGATTGTAATAGTTTTTACCATATTCTATAGCAACTTCTCTTTGTTTAGCACATCCTTTAGCAGCAGGTACGTGATAAATAAAATCATCACTAACCTTCAATTGAGATAAATCATCATAACTTGTATTAATAAAGAATCCTCTATATTTGTTATTATAGAATTCTTTTGTCATTTTACATCCACCTTGTCCAATTCCAACAATACAAAAATCATCTTTTAACATAAACTATACTCCTTTTAATTTATTTATCTTTTCTAATATATTTTTATCTACAGTCATACTTTCTTCTGCTATTTTAATACCTTTTTCTGTTAAAAAATAAGTATCTGCTCTTTCATCTTTAGCACCTTTATCTACTATTTCAAGGTTTAAAAATAATTTAAGTGTCTGTCTTATCTTAGGAACAGATAAATTAGTTTCATCGGCTATTTTTTGTATTCTAAATGATTGTAGTTTAGAAACACAGCCTTTTTCAAATAGTTTTCCTATTATTTTATACTCATTTCTAGTGAAATCCATAGGTTTATCCCCTTTCATGTTATAAATAAATTTTAACATTAAAAAATGATAATATCAAGAAAATATTTTATTTATATTATAAAAATATAAAGATAATATTAAGTTAATATCAAGTTGATATATTTTTAATATAAATATTATAGTAATATATTATTAAAATAGTACAAAAATGATACAAATAATATATTAATAAGATATAATAAAATTATTAACTTTATCTTATGTTAGTATTATGTTATAATTATGCTATAATTTGGAGGTGCAGTATATGAGTAACGAAGAAAATATCATTGATATTCCATTTGAGAGTATAGAGAAAACAACTATGTATACAATTGAAGAAGTTTCAGCTAAAATTGGTATATCTAAAACAAAGATAAACCATTGGATATTTAAACTTAATAAATCAAGTAACGGTGAGTTTTTTAACAACCCTAGTAAAATAACCAATGAAGAAATTGAACATTTGGAATTGGCTCAAGGGCTATTAGAAGAAGGTTTTAGGATATGATGAAATAATAGAGTATATTAAAAATAATAAAAATATCATTAATAAAGAAACTGGGCTAGTAAAGAATGATTTAAATAATACAGACATAAAAGTAATATCAAAAAGTGTTACTCAAGAAGTAAAGAGGCAGACTGATAAAATAATAGATATTATTAAGAATGAAGTTGCTATAGATTTAAATAATACTTTTAAAGAAGAAACTATGAAAATAGCGAAAATGTCATTGGAAGCAATGAATAAGTCTAATGAAGAAGTTATAAAAGAAATCAACGTATTGAAAGATCAAAACAAATCTCTGAGCAAGGAAATTGAAAGAATGTATTCTAGACAAACGGAAGACCTAAGAGAAAGATTAAAGGAAAAAGAACAAGAGATAAATGAATTAAGAAATAGAAATTGGATATCAAAATTCTTTAATAGGGGCAAATAAGCCCCTTGAAAATATTTTAATATAAATTAACAAAATAGATTGACAAAGAAATTTATATGTTATATAATGGATACAGAAAGGAGGATAAGACCACAATGGAACAAATGATAAAAGATATATTCGTATACTCGAAGAAAAAGTGAATTACAGGCTGTGAAAATAGAGTTTAGTAGTTATAGGTGTAATTTATCGTATAAAAATAAAAACGCTTAAAAACGATTATAATGCGATTTAAATGCATAAATATAAATTAACAAAAATAAAGAGGTGGAAAAATGGATAAGTATTATAAAACTTATAGAATCTGTTGTGAATGGGATAGGAGCAGTTTAGAACCAATAAAGGAAGATACATATATACAATGTGCAAAGGACGGACAGATATATAGAGTTGGTGATGATTTGTTAGCTTATTATAAAACCAAGACGTGGTAATTCTGAACAATTTAGCAAGAAGCTGATAGAGTTAGGTGTAAATAAGGTAAGAAATCTAAGTACAGATGGCGATGTTTTAATACAATTTTCAGAAGAAAGTTTAGATATAGTTGCAAAAGAAGTAGGAGCTTCGACAAATGGTGTAAATATAAAACCTTGGAGTATTAAAAAAATTTAAGAAAGCAGCAATGGTTTAAGAAAGACAAACAGAAATATATTGATTTAGGACTATACATTGAAATGTCTGAAGAAGAAAAAGTAATTTTAAGAGAAAGATTTAATAAAAATATTAATAATAAATAATATAGATATGTTTTCTCGAAGAAAAGGTTGAAAATATTGGGATATTTTAAGTTTTACATATTAAAATGAATAAGTTATTGAATACATAATTAAACGTGAAAAATACTGTTATTTTTGATTTTTTAATTCGAGAGTTTATAAAATTTAAAATAATAATAAGGGAGAATTGAAAAATGAAAGAATTAATGATAACAGAAAAAGAGAATAAAGAATTAAGAATTACAAGTGTAGAATTGGTAGATATAATAAATCAATTCAGGAAAGCAGAAAGTGAATCTATAGGAAAAGAATACAAGGAATTGCAGCATAAAGATTTTATGAAAAAGATAAGAAAAGAGTTAGAAATATTAAAAAACTCTAGGTTTGAAAGATGATGAAATATTTTTTAACCGGGTCATATATAGATAAGCAAAATCGAGAAAAACCATGTTACTCACTAAACTGTCAAGGTGTAAAAATATATTATGGATAGTTGTAGAAGTAGGGATAAAATAGCAATTGCAAAAGTTTTTAATAAAATTAGCAATGGAAAAGAAAATTTCTATATGTAAAAACAAGCCGCCAGTATGATTTTATAGGTGGTGTTATTAATTCTTTAAAAGCATTTGGGATTAAGAAATATGTAACTCAATATATAGTAAATAATGATAAAGGGACTAATTATAGAATAGATTTATACTTACCAGAATTAAATATAGCTATTGAATATGATGAAAATAATCATAATTGTTATACATATGAGCAACAAGAAGGTAGGCAAAAAAGAAATAGAGGACAAGCTAGGATGTAAATTTATTAGAGTTAGCGATAGAATAATTTATTTTATAATATTGGCTTAGTAATAAGAGAAATAGGTTTATATTTTAATCCAAGAAAGGAGTTAGCGGATGTCGCTTAATATTTTAAAATTACAATTAATACATAAATTATCATCAAATATAGATATGATGCAACTATACAAAATGTCTACACACTGCATAAAGAGTGTTTCTATCAATCTATTAACAATAATACTGATATAATTGAGTTTCTAAAAAGATTTAGGATTTAATGTTTATAATAGCGAAATTTATAAAAAAAGAAGCTTGAGGGGAGGTATTGAATATAGAAAAAGAATGAAGACGAGATATGCTCAACATAGTAAAGAAAATAAAGAAATGATTTATGTTCAGAGAAAACATAAATAAAAATTAATGAAATAAAGGAGAGGATTAAAAATGGGTGAAGATATTATTAGAGAGATTGTTGAGGAATTAAAAGTAAAATTTGATTTAATGGCAGAAATAGAAGGGCAATACATAAAAATAAATGAATTTGATTACTATGTTAAAGATAATGATACATATAAGAAGATGGAAGAATTAGCGATAGGAATTTGTGAAAGTATTAGAGAATCCTGGGGAGATCAAATTTTTGATGTTGATTATGAAATAATAGGACAAACAGGTGAATATGATTTAAGATTTTTAATAATATTATAGAAATTAACAAAAATGGGGGATGAAATGAGTAGTAATTTAAGCAATCAATTTAAGATATACAGTGTTGACACAAAAGCTTTTTATAATGAGAAAGAAAGAGAATTAAATACAAATAAATTCATATATAAAAACGCTATGGATTTAATAGAGCAATGGGCTATACATATAGATGTTTATGGTAGAAAATACATAGAATTAGAAGACTATAAAAATAAATTAATAAAATTAGAAGAGTTAAAAAAGAATAAAGAAAAGACTCCTACCGAAGAAACTGAATTTAAAGAGTTAAAGGAGTTTTTTAAAAAACCTAAGAAGAAAAAACTAAAATATAAGGAGTATAAAACAACTCAAGAAAAAGAGTTGGATAAAAAAAATCAGGACTGAAATTGAAAATAAAGAGATTAAAGGTATTATATCGAAAAGATTAAATTCTGTAGAAGAATACATATATAACAAAGAAAAATTAAAAGAAGTTAATAAAGAATTAGAAGATGAAATGAAAAAGTCTATGAAAAGAATTTTAAACAGAAAAGCGTTGACGCCATATAATCAAATCCATTATTTGAAAACTCTTTAAGTAGAGCTATGGGTATAAAAAAAGATGAATTAATCCTAGATATGATAATAGTTAGAGCCTACCATTATGAAGTTTTAAAACAATTGATAAATAATGTATTTGATTATATTGATGAAGATGGTGTTGTGCATGAGTATAAAGTTTTTACTGCAAGTGCAGGACAGATAAGAACAAAGAAAAAGTTATTTTTATAAAGAAAGAACAGTGGGAGAAATATGAGAAAACATTAATGTGTGGGCTTACTATAAATGATATTAATAATAGTAAAGAGAAACAAGGTTGTAATATAAATAAATTCTTAGCATATTTAGCATTGTGCAATAGTGCAACGGAGGAATTAAAAGATTTTGATATAGAAAGAACCGTTGTAATAGATGACTTTGAAACAAATGTATATGGTGAAGTTGATTACATAGATAATAAAACATTTGAAGTAACAAGAAGATATATGGATGTTTTGATACCTCATTCAGATGGTTGTGGATGGGTACATCAAGTGTTAGTAAAAAAGAATTTTATGATAAGACTTCCTTGGGTGAAAGGTTTAGTAACTCCTGTAGATTATATTAAATTCTGTGATGAATATAATAACGGCAATTATAAAATCAAGGATATTTATGGTAAAGAGTGGGATCTAAAAAGAGGATAAAATACAATATGTTTTCACAAAATCTCAATTCAAAATGTATAAATATTATAATAGCTGGGATGAATATGTTGAATATTTTAAGAAGTTCAATTGTAAAGGAAACTATTGTAACTTAGAACCTGATACAAAAGAATTTAGAAAAGCATGTTTTAATTATCAAATGTGGCAGACATTAACTGATATAACAGATGAAGAAATAGCTTCGTTTACAGATGAGGTAGACAAGTTTATAACAGATGGATATTCCAATAGAAAGACTATGCTAAAATTATTGGGTGCTGATAGTGATAATTTAAATAAAACATACATACAGAAATGTTTAGAGATATATCCTGAATTAATAAGAGATTATCATGTAAAAGAAGAGTTGGCTAGTCAATTAAATGCAAGAAAAGAAAGAGGCTAAATATGGTAAATTTAAAATTGATGCAACCTATACTTTCTTAATACCTGATGTATTTGCATGGTTAGAAAATGTGTTTTTAGGACATAAAGTGCCAATAGGATTATTGAGAGGTGATGAGGTTAGTTGCAGATTATATAAAGAGAAAAATAAATTATTAGTAAATAGAAGCCCCCACCTATATAGAGAACATGCTGTAAGGAATAATGTTGTTGATGAAAGAACTAAAAAATGGTTTATAACAGATGGTATTTATACTTCTACATATGATTTAATTAGTAAGATTTTGCAGTTCGATGTCGACGGAGATCGTGCGTTAGTTGTAGCCGATGATAGATTAATACCTATTGCAGAGAGAAATATGAAAAATATAGTTCCATTATATTATGAGATGGGGAAAGCAAAAGCACAAATAATAAATGAATCGCATATATATGAGTCATTAACTAAGGCTTTTAAATTTAATAATATAGGCAAATTCTCAAATAAATTAACTGTAATGTGGAATTTGAATAACCCGATGAAAATATAGAAACTATAGCACAAAATAACAGCTTTAAATAATTTCACTATAGATCTTTGCAAAAACATTACTTGTTCCAGAAGTACCTTCTGATGTAGAAGAAAAAATGAAAGCATCTAATGGTAAATTACCTTACTTCTTTCAGTTTGCAAAAGATAAAGATAAGAGTGCTGTAGCAGAAATAAATAATAGTACAGTTAATAGAATATGTAGGAATATAGAGAATATTAAAAAGCAATGCAATTATGACTTTAGTAGTATAGGAAAATTTAATAAAAATTACTTAATGAATAATTCTAAAATAGAAATAAATGATAGGGTTATAAATAAATATAAAGAATTAGAGAAGAATAAAAATCAATACTTTGCATTGGCAAAAAGCTACTATGGGCGATGATGCCTCTATATTTATGATATATAAAATGATTAAAGAAGATCTATTGAAATTACTAGAGGAAGAAAATGTACTAGAAATTGATGCAGTTGATATGATTATAAGATACATATATACAACAAATAGAAATTCTAAAAAAGGATTATTATTTGATTTATTTGGAGATATAATTTATAACAATTTAAAATCGAATATTGCAAAACCTTTAGGCGAATATATAATGTGTGAATGTTGTGGGGAAAGAGTTAAAAATAACGAATTTAACAATAAAAAATATTGTGAGAAATGCTCTAAAGAAATAAAAAAGGAAAGAGATAGAGAAATTCAGAGAGTTAGATATGCAAATTCTCGCAAAAGCTAAAACAGCAGAATGGCTCAACCATGCCCTCTGTAGAGGTTTTATTTAATTTTTTAAATAGTAATAATTACTGTATAATCAAGTAATATCAACAGTTTCGAGAGATTTTTAACTTTTTACACTATGGAAAGGATGTTCTTTTCCGAAATGTCTGAGATGACTATAATCTATATGACCGAAAAGGTCGATTAAACTAAATATAATATAAAAGGTGAAACCGTAAGGGAGTAGCCACCCCCATTGATATTTATGCCAGTAGGCTTTATATACCAAGCCCTTCGGGGCATATCTCATAAATTCTCATCTCCCTTTTAGAGTTTGGGTTGCTTGTATGATTGAGCAACCCTTTTTATAGGGAAGTGAGGTAAATAAAAATTAATAAAATAAAAGAGAATTAAAGGAGAGAGAATAATGAATTTAGTTAGTTTGAGAAAAAATTTTGCAACAAAAACAGGAGTATCACAAGAGAAAGCAAAGGAATTAATTGCAGCTTTAGAAGAAGTTGTAGTTGAAGGATTATTAGAAGATGGTAAAGTAGTTTTTGGAGTATTAGGTTCATTAGAAACTAGAGAGGTTGCTGAAAGAACTGGTAGAAATCCTCAAACAGGTGAATCTATGATAATTCCTGGTAAAGTAAAAGTTGCATATAAGCAATCAAGCAAGATCAAAGAAATAGTTAATGAGTAGGTGATATTATGGCAAAGAAGAAAATATCAGAGAAAAAGACAACTACAACCAAATTAAGTATAGAAGGCTGTCTAAACCTTGATGAATTACAAGGTTTTACAATGGAAATCGAAGAAGAAGGAGAAAAGATATTACCGAAAAGTTAAAGACTTATAACGGACAATATGGAACTTTAACATGGACAGTAAAAAGAGGAAGAAGAATTAGAATAAGATTCTATAAAAATTAATATAATAGCGGGGTACATATGACTCGACTATACAAATATACTATTCACGTGTGGGATAGTGGTATTTCAAATTGATCCCCATAATACTTTATTAAATATAAATACTTTTTGGATCATTAAACTTGTTTCAATACGTATGGAACATTCATATTTAAGTTTAGTTTAGCAGGTTTATAGAATATGGAATAGTTCACTTTGAAGTTAGTATATGAGTAGCAATTGCTAATGGAGTGAATGCAGAATTAATATTATCTTGTACCTGAAGGTAAGACTATGCTACTAGCACTTAATAAGATAGTATAAACACCTTGATGCTATTCGTGGTCGAAATAGTGGAGTGTAGGGACTGAGATTTACGTGATTTAATTGCACGTCGTTGGTAGGCAACAGAAAAACCTATTTTATGTAGTTGTCTCTTTTGTGGTTATGAGACATTAATAAAATAGACGAAGGTTAGAACCACATAATAATACCTTAAATATGAGTAGTCCATAAGTTAGACACCTCAGACACAAGGTGCAACTCAGCGTAAGTAGAGCTGTTTTGGAAATCTACGACTACAATAATTCCTATAAAGGTCATATAGGGGTTTGCCAATAATTATATTTCTCTTGCTACTAGGGGGAATATATAGGTGTAAATAGGTTTGTATGTTAAGCCTGTTAGTAGCTATGTCTTTAAGGCACAAAAACATATAGGTCATATTAGTTGTGTTGAGTAATCTGATATGGTCTTGAGAACACTCTAGTTCCTAAATAACTCAACCCTAGTTATCAGGTGGAGTGGTGACAATAAAAAGCAAGATAATATTTCGCAGTGGCGTGGGGAATACCATGGATACTTCCCTGATTGGTGGGTTAATCAGGTCTTGCAAGATTTTTTACATGAATAAACGCTTACTTTTTGATCGGGTTGGGCGAAAAAAATGACACTAACTTTTAGCGGGGGGTTGAGTGTGTAATAAATATATTAATACCTTATCTATTTGATAGGGTATTTTGTATTTAATCTAAAGTTACTCATGTTGGGATAATATTGGTAGCTTTATAATGAATACAAAAATAAATGATTGTGGAGAGATAAAAGTATGGGTAAGAAAAGAGTTCAAAAGGTAAAATGTCCTAATAGATGTGGAGAAATAAATGTAGATGAAGAAATTGAATTAGGGGAATTTTGAGAAAGTAGGAGATATAAAATTTATATATTGCCCTATTTGTGGAATTGAAATAATAGTAAATTAACAAAGTGGAGATGATGAGAATGAGAGATTATTTTTAAGAAGAGAAAATGAAAATTTCCAAGAATATAAAATAAGATTATGTAATGCAAAATTAAATAAAGAAATAGATAAATCATGGGAAGAAATAGTTGAATTATTAGGGTTAGACTGTTCGAAGAGATCATCTTAGAAAGGTTTCTTATGGCACTTAAAAAGAGTTCTTAGATTATGATAATGAAAGAAAATTGCGAAACAATGATAAGATTAAAGTTTTGGTAATGAATGATATACATTTACCTTATCAAAGAGATGATGTTTTAGATGAAATAAGAAAACATAAAAATATTGATTATCTAATATTGGCTGGAGATATCATTGATTGTGAATCGTGTAGTAGTTTTGATGTTATGGATAGACCTACAGTAGACCAGAAATAGTTATAGCTCATCAATTTATAAAAGAAAATAAATACTATAATTAATCCAGAGAAGACAAAGATAATTTGTATCAGAGGAAATCATGAGGTAAGATATACGAGAGATATTATAAAAATGCAACAGAAAGAACTTCAGAAGATGTTAAACCCCAACTTATTAGAGATGATACAAGATGGTTTTACTTACTATGATAAAGGTAAAAAGTTTAAGTATGAACCAATACCTAACTTTGAATACATAAACGACTGGAAAGTTAAGCTTTTTGATAATTTAATAGTATGTCATCCAAAAAGATTTTAGTGGAGTTGATGGAAGAATGTGTGAAAAAGTATCAGAACATTTCTTAAATAGACATATGGCTGAGGTAGATGATGTTATTATATTTGGACATACACATAAACATAGCAGGATGAATGTAAATAGAAGACAAAGGTATTTATGTTGTAGAAAATAGTTGCATGTGTTTACCTCATGATTATGCTGATTGCGGAAAAGTTAGGTTACAATCCTCAAAACTATGGTTATACATATTTAGAATTTGAAGAAGGTAAGAAAATAGATATTAATGATATTAAGTGTATAGTTTTTAAAATAATAAATTATTTTTTAATAGAAATACTGTAAATAAAGATAAATACATAAAAAAATAAATTAAAGTTTGTTGATAAAAAGGAGAATGTATATGAATAATAGATTAGAAGAATTATTAAGAATAAAAGAAGATATTGAAGCTGAAATTGAGATGTTAGAGAATGAGGAAAGTTGTTGATTCTACTTTAGAAGATCTTACAGTAGATTTACTTGAAGAATTAGCTGAAGCTGATGAAGATACTTGTATTCATTGTTTGATAAAGGAATTTTTAAGAATGGCTTATGATATAGGGTATGAAGATGCAATGCTAAGTGTTGAATAGTAGTTAAAAGTGAAATTTTATATAAAAATTAAAATAGTCGAGGTGAAACATCCTCGGCTTTTTATTGTTTAATTAAGCACATTTTAGAGTGTGTTTATAGAATAATAAAAATTAACAAAATATATTGATAAATGTTCGATGTATGGTATAATATTACATGAGGTGATGATTATGAGCAAAGTTCAAGTAGTAAAAGGTTTTAATGATGCTAATGTATTATTAGAAAAAAGGATATAGGATGCTGAAAATAGATAGAGATAGAAACAACAGGGGAATATCTTATATTTATTTTTTGAATATAGTGATGAATTAAGAAAAAAGATTTAAAAAAGATCTTGAAAAAAAGTTTATTATAAGTAAAATAAATTAGGTGTAGAAAGGATTGATTTTATTATGCTATTAAGTAAAGAGGCAGAAGTTACGATTACAAGTAAAAACTACCAAATATACAAAGATAAAGGATATATTTTTGATGTAAAAACACATAAGGGGAAGATTGTTATCCCTAGAGGAACTAAGTGTAGGATAAAAGTTAAAGATTTAGATAAGAAATCGTCTGTAAAAATAACATATAGATGTGATTATTGTGGAATAGAAAAAGAAGTATGTTACAAAGACTACATGAAGCATTATCCAGAAGGAACTAATAAAGAAAAAGATGCTTGTTTAAAATGTTCTAGTAAGAAAAAGCAAGTGAAACCTTGATGAGTAAATATGGGGTTAAAATTGCATGGAATTAAACGAAGTAAAAGATAAAATTAAAAATACAAATATTAAAAAAAATACGGAGTGGTATGTACTCTTAATACTGAGGAAAATAAAAATAATAAATCAAAGAAAGCTTCTTAAATAAATATGGTGTTCCATATTACACTATGACAAATGAGTGTAAAGATAAAGTAAAAAGATACCAATATGAAAAGATTTGGAGTAGAATACTATTCTAAAACTGATGAATGGTTAGAAAGTGTTAAGAAAAAATGTTAAAGAAAAATATGGGGTAGAAAACATATCTCAATTGGACGAAATAAAAATAAAGAAAGCGGAGACGTTTTATAAGAATTCAACTGTAGCAACGTCTAATCAACAAAGGTATTTATTTGATTTATTAGGTGGAGAGTTGAATTATAGCTTGTAGTACACCTAGCTTAGATATTGCTTTTCCAAAAGAAAAGATATACATCGAATACAATGGTTCAGGTCATGATCTATGTGTCAAGATGGGCAATATGACACGAGAAGAGTTTGAAAACAGAGAAAGAGCTAGGTATTATATAGAAAAAAATTGGAATCGCCGTGCGGATGGGAGACTTCATCGTGTCGATA
>VOFK01001454.1_pt1 | contig 20329 bp, 28 predicted proteins | sample 5384121 | NCBI WGS metagenome assembly VOFK01 (sample SAMN12384730, study PRJNA508395) | human gut metagenome | isolation source: healthy gut J | host: Homo sapiens | reverse complement strand
ATTTTCAAAAAGGAGAATGTATCAAATGAAAAAAGATTCTTGCAATGCTTCTCGCACTGTGCATGGTCTTTGCTCTGTGCGCCTGCGGACAGTCCGCAGCACCTGCTGAGCAGCCTGCCCAGCAGGATGCCGCTCCTGCCGAGGATGCAGCACCCGCAGAGGATGCCGCCGCCGACGAAGCGACCGGCTCCGTGTACTATCTCAACTTCAAGCCCGAACAGGACGAGCAGTGGAAGGCGCTTGCTGCGAGCTACACCGAGCAGACCGGCGTGCCCGTGACTGTTGTCACTGCTGCTTCCGGCACCTATGAAGAGACCCTTGCTGCCGAGATGGCAAAAAGAGCGAGGCACCCACCCTGTTCCAGGTCAACGGCCCCTGTCGGCCTTGCCAACTGGAAGGACTACTGCTACGACCTCAGCGGTTCTGACCTCTATGGCGAACTGACCAGCGATTCCTTTGCGCTCAAGGATGGCGACGCAGTTCTCGGTATTGCCTATGTTATAGAGTCCTATGGCCTCATCGTCAACAAAGACTCTGCTTGAGCAGGCCGGTTACACCGTTGCTGACATCAACTCTTTCCGACCTCCAAGGCTGTCGCAGAGGACATCACCGCTCGTAGAGGACGAGCTTGGCTTCGCGGCCTTCACTTCCGCCGGTATGGACGGTTCTTCCGACTGGCGCTTCAAGACCCACCTTGCAAACCTCCCCATCTACTTTGAGTATCAGGATGAGGGCATCGGCAGCACCGACGCCATAAAGGGCACCTATCTCGACAACTACAAGGCTATTTGGGATCTCTACATTAACAACTCCACCTGCGATCCTAAGGATCTGGCCAGCAAGACCGGCGACGATTCCCGCAATGAGCTGCTTAACGGCGAAGCTGTGTTCTTCCAGAATGGTTCTTGGGAGTACGGCAACCTGTCCGGCTCGCTGACGACGAGCTGGCGATGATTCCCCATTTACATCGGTGCGGGTGATGAGGGAAACCAGGGGTCTGTGCACCGGCACGAGAACTACTGGTGCGTCAACAATGAGGCTGACGAGGACGACATCCAGGCAACTCTCGATTTCCTGTACTGGTGTGTCACCTCTGAAGAAGGCACGAACGCTCTTGCCAACGACATGGGCTTCGTTATCCCCTTCAAGGCCGCAGTTGAGTCCAGCAACCTCTTCGTCAAGCAGGATGCTGAGTACACCGCAGAGGGCAAGACCCTGTGTTTGGAACTTTCCACCACTATGCCCTCCGAGGAGTGGAAGAACGGTGTCGGTTCCGCTCTGACCGCCTATGCGGCCGGCACGGGCGACTGGGACGGCGTTGTCACCGCGTTTGTCGATGGCTGGGCTTCCGAGTATGCACTTGCCAACGGCTGATAGAAATATCACCGAAAGCTAACCATTAAAAAGGGTGGGCATCCGCCCACCCTTTTTTCTACACCCGACCCGTATACCGTATGTGAACGCATGCGGTGCAGGGGTCAGGTATAAGAAAATCATCATAGGAGGAGATTGAGTTGGAAAAAGCAATCAAAAAGTATTGGCCGCTGTTTCTGCTGCCGACACTGGCCGCTTTTGTGATCGGGTTCATCATCCCGTTTGTACAGGGCGTCTATCTGTCGTTCTGCAAATTCCAGACAGTCAACAAGGCGACGTTCGTGGGTGTGTCGAATTACGTGAAGGCAGTGGCAGACCCCGCTATTCTCGCAGTCATTCTGGCTGACGGTGCGCTTCACTGTGGTGTCAACGCTCGTGATAAATCTGTTCGCGCGCTGACGGTGGCACTGCTCCTGACACGCAACATAAAGGGCACGAACCTTTTTCAGAACAGTATACTTCATGCCAAATCTTATCGGCGGCATCGTCCTAGGTTACATATGGCAGATACTGCTTAACTGTGCGCTCACTCTGCTCGGCAAGCCCCTGCTCGCGCTCAACTCGACATACGGCTACTGGGGGCTTATCATACTGATGGCGTGGCAGCAGATAGGCTATATGATGATAATCTATATCGCGGGGCTGCAGTCGATTCCCGAACGACTTATATGGAGGCGGCGAAGATAGACGGTGCAAACTCTTGGCAGACACACTGTGGAATGTGAAGCTGCCAAACCTTATGCCGTCCATCACGATATGCCTGTTTCTCACGCTCACCAACTCTTTCAAACTCTTCGATCAAAACCTTGCACTCACGGCGGGCGAACCAGCCCATGCCTCTGAGCTTATAGCACTGAACATCTATAACACGTTCTATGTCCGCTCCGGTGCACAGTGGAAGGGCATCGGGCAGGCGAAAAGCAGTCATATTCTGCATCATCGTCGTCATTATCTCGCTCATCCAGCTCAAAGCAACGCGTTCCAAGGAGGTGCAGCAGTAATGGAAAAGAGAAATCGTATAACCAATGGCATTCTCACATTTGTTTTTGCAATACTAAGCCTTGTGTGGGTATATCCGGTCGTTATGGTCGTACTCAACGCATTCAAGGTCGAGCGCGCCATCAGCACTAATACCGTGTTCAAGCTCCCCACGGCGGACACGTTTGCAGGGCTTGCAAACTTTGCCGATGCGCTCTCATCCAAGGGGTTCCTCTCAGCGTTCTGGTACAGCCTTGTTATCACGGTCACGTCCGTGGTGCTGATTCTTATGCTGCTCAATGTGCGCGTGGTTCATCACGCGCGTGAACACATGGGTGTCGAAGCTATGCTATTTCCTGTTTGTGTTCTCAATGGTCGTACCGTTCCAGATGCTTATGTTTACACTGTCAGCGCTGTCGGATAAGCTCGGTCTCAATACGCCGTATAATATCTGCATAATCTATCTTTGGCTTCGGCGCGGGGCTTGCGGTGTTCATGTTTTGTGGCTTTGTCAAGTCTATCCCGATTGAAATAGAAGAGGCGGCGATGATAGATGGCTGCGGCCCGCTGAGGACGTTTTTCTCCGTAGTGCTGCCCATGCTCAAGCCTACGCTCGTCTCCGTCGGTATACTGGAGACGATGTGGCTGTGGAACGACTATTTGCTGCCCCCTATCTTGTGCTCGACCGCAAAAAGTACACAAACCATCCCTATACTCATTCAGTATTTCCGCGGAAGCTATGGCAAGGTCGAGATGGGGCCGATGATGGCGTGCATAGTGCTGACCATTATACCCATAATCGTCGTCTACGTTGCCGGCCAGAAGCACATCATAAAGGGGCGTCGCGGCAGGCGCTGTGAAGGGCTGAGTCCCGGCGCGGCAAAACGCAATTACGCAAAATATAAAAAAGCAGGTGATTACCATGAACCGCAGCAGCGGTATACTCATGCCGATGAGCTCTCTGCCGTCGAAGTACGGCATAGGCACCATGGGCAAATGCGCATATGAATTTGTGGACTTTCTCAAGGCGGCAGGACAGAAGTACTGGCAGCTTCTCCCCCTCGGGCCGACAAGCTACGGCGACAGCCCATACTCGTCCTTCTCCACCTTCGCGGGAAATCCGTATTATATAGACCTCGACACGCTCGTGTCCGAAGGGCTTCTCCGCCGGGCGGAGCTCAAGGACGTCAACTGGGGCGAGGACGAGGCGAACGTAGACTACGGCAGAATATACGAAAACCGCTTCAAGGTGCTGCGCCTCGCATATGAGCGCGGGCATGAGAAGCTCGCGGGCGCGGTGGAAAAGTTCCGTGCGGAGAACCCGTGGGTGGAAAACTACGCGCTGTACATGGCGGTGAAGGCCTCCTTCAACATGGTGAGCTGGATGGAGTGGCCGGACGAGGCCATCCGTATGCACACGCCGGAGGCCGTGCGCGAATACGGCGCGCGCCTGCGCGGAGACGTGGACTTCTACGCATTCCTGCAATACCTCTTCTATGACCAGTGGCAGAAGCTGCACAGCTACGCGCACGATAACGGCGTGCAGTTCATCGGCGATATCCCGATATACGTCGCAATGGATTCTGCCGACGTGGAGCGACCCGCAGTTCTTCCAGCTTGACGAGAACAACACGCCGGTCGAGGTCGCGGGCGTGCCGCCCGATGCATTCACGGCCGACGGGCAGCTGTGGGGCAACCCGCTGTACGATTGGGACGCCATGGCCGCCGACGGCTACGGCTGGTGGATAAGGCGCATAGACGGGGCGAAGAAGCTGTATGATATCATACGCATCGACCACTTCCGCGGCTTTGACAGCTATTGGGCCGTGCCCTACGGCGACAAGACAGCCGCAAACGGCAGATGGCGGCCCGGCCCCGGCATGGGTCTTGTGGGCGTGCTGACATCGTGGTTTTCGGATCTGCGGCTTATCGCGGAGGATCTGGGCTACATCACCCCCGGCGTGAGGAAGCTTCTGGCGGACTCCGGCCTGCCGGGCATGAAGGTGATGGAATTCGCCTTTGACGCGCATGGGGAGTCGGACTATCTGCCGCACCGCTGCGAGAGGAACAGCGTGTGCTATCTCGGCACGCACGACAACGACACGGTGCTGGGCTGGCTGGAGACAACGGGGAAGGATGACCGCCGCTTTGCAGAGCGCTACATGCACATCACGCCGGATGAGGGCTGGTGCTGGGGGCTTATCCGCACGGGCATGTCCACGGCGTCCGACCTGTTTGTGATGCAGATGCAGGACGTGCTGGAGCTTCCGGCCTCCGCGCGGATGAACGTGCCTGGGAACGCCTACGGCAACTGGCGCTGGCGCATGCTGCCGGGCGCGGCGAACAAGCGCCTTGCGAAGAAGCTGAGAGAGTACACGGAGACCTTCCGCCGCCTCGACGCGGAGCCAGCAGCGCAGAGCGAGAACAAAGCATAAAATATAAAAGGCGCGCCCTGAGACTGTCAAAAAGAATCCATGCTGCAAGGTAATGGAACAGAGCAGCGGGGGAGCTTGAGGGGGCAAGGCCCGCCTCAAATCAGATAAACCGCCGCAGAAAGGCTTGATACATCAAGGCTTGGCGAAGCAGTATTTTGAATGCTTTCAAAATACTGGCGGATAAGCGCGGTCAAAGAAGTTCGCAGAAAGTTTCGCGTCCGCAGACGCGAAAGCATTATTATACGTTTTCTGCCGCGACATGTGCGTGGCAGAAAACACTTTGCGCGGAGTGAGCGTCGAATTGTCCGCTATCAGCGGACAACAGAGGCGCAGAACGCAGCGAAAGCCGAAAAAAGTGGCAAGGCCACTTTTTTTCGACAATTTCGGCGCGCCCTGAGTGTTGTTAGAGAGAATATAGTCAGCGTCAGCCGATGCCGCCGAGGAGCGCCCCGGCGACGAGGGCGACGAGAGTCAGCGCGCAGTAGACATATTTGCCCGTCGGATAGAACCACTTTCCGATGGGCTTTTCTATACCCTCGCTGACGGCCTCTATCGCCGTCTCCTTTTTCAGCACCCAGAAGAACATCACCGCCGCAAGGAACGCGCCCAGCGGGCAGATGTATATGGACACGACGTCCATCCACTGAGAGGTCCACGGCTGGATGACGAGAGACACGGCCATGCCGATGACGCCGATGACGGCCACGGAGACGAGGCGCTTGACGCCGAACTGCTCCTGAAGCCAAGCCACGGGCGCTTCATAGAGGTTGATAATAGAGGTGATGCCGGCAAACAGCACGCACACGAAGAACACCGCGCCGACGATGCGCCCGCCGGCCATGCCGTTGAGCACGTTGACAAGGTAGACGAACATCAGCCCCGGCCCGCCCTTGGAGGGCTCCACCCCCGGCGGCCATGGCCGGAAGAATGACGAACGCGCCAGAAGCGCTGCGAGAGTGTCGAACACGGCGACGTTGCGCGCGGAGGAGGGGATATCCTCATCGCGGGAGAAGTACGACCCGTATATGACGGAGCCGTTGCCCGCCACGGACAGCGAGAAGAAGGCCTGCCCGAACGCGTATATCCACACCTGCGGATCGAAGATCCTGCCGGGCTGGATGGAGAAGATGTATTTATAGCCCGCGGAGGAGCGCCGGGGAGGGTGGCGATATACACGCCGAGGATGACAAAAAAGGCCGAAGAGCGCCGGCATGAGGATCTTGTTCGCCCGCTCGATACCACCGGCGACGCCCAGCGCCATTATCACAAGCGCAATGACGAGGCCGACGATCTGCCACACGCTGTTGCCGATGCCGAAGAAGCCGCTTCCGGCCATCATGCTCACGGCCTCGCCGAGAGTTTCGGCCTCGGGGGCGGTCGCGCCGAATGCGCCGCCGATCGCGCCCATATCCGTGCCGAGGGCGTAGAGGCTTCCGCTGAGACCCATGAAGCAGTACTTGAATATCCAGCCCATCACGACGGTGTAGCCTATCGCAAGGCCCATCGCCCCGATTATGGGCAGCGCGCCGATGAGGCGGCCGGGCTTCGTGCTGCCGAAGCGTTGCTGCGTGCACTTGCCGAACGCGCCGACGGGACCGGCCCCGGCCCAGCGGCCAAGGGCGAACTCCTCCATCACGCCGGTGGAGCCGATAAGCGCCACGCAGATGATATACGGGATGAGGAAGGTCATACCCCCGTAGGTGGACACCATTATCGGGAAGCGCCAGATGTTGCCCATGCCGACGGCAGAGCCGATGCATGCGAGGATGAAGCCCCATTTGGTGGTGAAGCCGTCCTCCGTCCTGTGCAGCTTCGCGCCGCCGTTTTCCTTGTTTGCCATGTGATTCCCTCCGAATATATTTTTATTTGGATTCGACTGACGCGGGGCGGTATGTGCCGCCCCACCGTCCAGGAATGCTTTTTTATTGTCCGCCTGTCATGGGCGGGAATGCGCCGGTGAATACCGCTCAGACGAGCAGAGCCGCGCACAGCGCGGGATTATTCGCGCCCTGGCACGAGGCCGTTATCGCCCCGGCCTTCACGGCGGCGCGGGCGCTTTCCTCAAGCCCCAGCCCGCGCAGACCGGCCCAGACTATCGCGGCCGTGGCCGCGTCGCCCGCGCCGGTGGTGTTGACCACCGTGACGAATTCGCGCGGCAGGCGCACGAGCGTATCGCCCTCCGCGGCGAGCATACCCTCCTCGCCGAGACTGATGAACACGCGCCTGACGCCCTTTTCGATGAGGGCGCGTGCCGCGCGCTCAGGGTCGGCCTCGCCGGTGAGCTTTTCGGCCTCGTAAATGTTCGGCTTTATCGCCGTGAGCTTGTCCAGCACCGGCAGCAGCCGCACGGCCTTCGCCGTGGAGACAGGGTCGGCGTACAGCGGCGCGGTGCAGCTCTGTGCGGCGTACTCGATGGCCTCCGAGCTGAGATTTGCATCCAGTACGACGGCGCCGAAGGAGTTCAGCGCATCCATGTGCGCGGCGATGTGCGCAGGGGTGATGCAGGAGGTAATCTCCATATCGGCGATGCCTATCTCCATATCGCCGGTCTCATCGGTGACGTAGAGGTAGGTGGAGCTTCGCATGTCCGGCATGATGCGCGCGAGCGACAGGTCAATGCCTAGCTCCCGGCAGCTTGAAAGGATGCCCTGCCCGTACACGTCGCCGCCGACGGCGGTGACGAGGCTGACGTCCAGCCCCAGCAGGCGCAGATCATGGGCGATATTGCGCCCCACGCCGCCGGGCCGCGCCGTTATGACGCCGGGGTTTGAATCGCGCATGACGAGCTTTTGCAAACGGGCTTCCGCCGATGTCCATATTCACGCCGCCTATCACGGCGGCACGGTCATTGCTTATATGTGCCATATATTATCCGCATACTCCCTGATGGCGCGGTCGGCCGCGAACACGCCGCTCTGCGCGGTGTTGACGAGCGCGAGGCGCGCAAGCTCCGCCGGGTCGCTTATGCGGCTGTACAGCCGCTTCTGGCAGTCGGCGTAGGCGCGGTAATCCGCGACGAGCATGTACGGGTCGCCGCCGTAGAGCAGCTTGCTGACAAGGTCGGAATAGCTCTTCCCGTCGGAAAAGCCCTGACTGAAGCGGTCAAAGACGCGCATGATCTCCTCATCGCGCGAGGCGATGGCGTTGGGGTCGTAGCCCTCGGCCTTCATCCGCTCGACCTCCTCGGTGCGAAGGCCGAAGAGGAACATGTTCTCGTCGCCGAGGCGCTCATACATCTCCACATTCGCGCCGTCGAGCGTGCCGATGGTGACGGCGCCGTTCATCATGAGCTTCATGCAGCCGGTGCCGGAGGCCTCCTTACCGGCGGTGGAGATCTGCTCAGACACCTGCGCGGCGGGCACGATGGCCTCCGCCGCGGAGACGCGGTAATTCTCCACAAAGTAGACCTGAAGCTTCCCGCGGCACACGGGGTCGTGGTTGATGTCATTTGCGAGGGAGAGGATGAGCTCAATTATGCGCTTGGCCGTCCTGTACCCGGCCGCGGCCTTCGCGCCGAACACAAAAGGTACGCGGAACGAATTCCATATTCGGGTCGTCATGGAGCTGCTGCTGGAGGCTTGCGATGCTCATGGCGCACAGAAGCTGGCGCTTGTACTCATGCAGACGCTTCACCTGCACGTCCATAACGGTGTTCGGGTCGAGGGCGAAGCTGTCGTTGCGGCGGGCAAAGTCCGGCAAAGCGGAGCTTGTTCCGGTATTTTATCTCGTTCACGCGGCGCAAAACCTCGCTGTCGGAGACGAAGGCGTTGAGCTTTTCGAGCTCCTCCGGATGGGTGAGGTACCCGTCGCCGCCGAGAAGCTCGGTTATAAGGCCGTCCAGCCCCGGATTTATCTGGCTGAGCCAGCGGCGGTGGTCAATGCCGTTGGTGACGTAGGTGAAGACGCTCCGGCCGGATCTCGCACACGTCGCGGAAGAGGTCGCGCTTGAGGATGTCGCCGTGGAGCTGAGACACGCCGTTGACCTTATGGCAGGTCGCAAGGCACAGGTTTGCCATGTGCACCTGACCGTCGCGGATGATGAGGTTGCGGCCGACCTTCTCCCCGCCGAAGTGCGCGGCAAGCGAAATCGCACCAGCGGCGGTTGATCTCGCACATGATTTCCCATATACGGGGCAGAAGCTGCTGGATAAGGTCCTGCGGCCAGCGCTCCAGCGCCTCGCTCATAACGGTGTGGTTGGTGTAGGCCACGCTGTTTTTCACGATATCCCAGGCCTCTTCCCAGCCCATGCCGTGCTCATCCATGAAGATGCGCATAAGCTCGGGAATGATGAGGGTGGGGTGGGTATCGTTTATCTGGATGGTGTGGTGCTGGGCGAAAGCTCTTTATATCGCCCCACGTGCGGATGTGCTTGCGCACGATGTCCTGCGCGGTGGCGGAGATGAAGAAGTACTGCTGCTTGAGACGCAGAGCTTGCCCTCGACATGGTCGTCCGCGGGGTAGAGCACCTTCGTGATGACCTCGGCCATGGTGCGCTGCTCAAGGCTCTTGACGTACGCGCCCTCGGAGAAGAGGTACATGTCCAGAGAGTTCGGGCTCTTTGCGTCCCAGAGGCGCAGGGTATTGATCTCCTTCGCGCCGTAGCCGGCGATGAGCATATCGCGCGGCAGAGCGATGACGGCGGTGTAGCCGGTGTGCTCGGCGTGGTAGTGGCCGAAGTTATCCCAATGCGGGGAGACCTGCCCGCCGAAGCGGACCTCGACCTCGTCCTCATGGCGGGGCACCAGCCAGCTCTCGGCGGCGGTGCGCCAATTGTCGGCGACCTCGGTCTGCTTTCCGTTGGTGAACTTCTGCTTGAACATGCCCAGCTCATAGCAGATGGAGTACCCCGTGGCCTCCAGCCCCCAGCGTGGACATGCTGTCCATATAGCACGCGGCGAGACGGCCAAGGCCGCCGTTGCCGAGACCCGCGTCCGGCTCCTCCTCGAAGATATCGGACGCATTGCGCCCCATGTCCTCAAGCGCGCCGGTGACGGCCTCGGAAATGCCGAGGTTGTAGGCGTTCTTCATAAGGCTGCGCCCCATGAGGAACTCCATCGACATATAGTGCACTTCCTTCACGGCATGACGCGGATCCTCCGCCACGAGAAGGCGGCTCATGATCTCACGTATGACTATGGCCGTGGCCTGAAAAAGCTGCGCGTCGGTCGCCTCGCTGCCCGTAACGCCGAAATGGGCACAGAGCTTATCCTCTATGGCGCTGCGAACCTCGTCGCGTGAAATTTGTCCTTTCATTTGCTGTACCTCCGAAAAAACTGGATTGAGCGCCCCGCCGGGCATTTTCCGGCAGGGCATATAAAAAGCAAGGCCGCAGGCCGGATTGTCAGCCGCCTGCGGCGCTGCCTTATTATCGGTCAGATCTTGCTGCCCTTGGGCACGACTATCGGCAGGCGCGGACTGCCGGAGAGGGTGAGGCCGGGGGCGAAGCTGGATATCTTGTCAGAGATCACGTAGCTGAGCTCAGTCCCTTCGCCGATCTCACAGCCGCGCATGATGATGCAGTTTTTCAGCTCCGCGCCCTTGCCGATGCGCGCGCCGGAGGAGATGATGCAGTTTTCAATGCTGCCCTCGATGACGCAGTTGTCGGCGACAAGGCTGTTTTTGGACACGGCGCTCTCGCCGTAATAGGTGCTGACGCCCTCCTTGATGCGCGTGCGCACGGGGCGCGAGGCGGGGAATATCTCGCCGCGCTTTTCCGGGTCGAGCATGTCCATATTCGCCCTGTCGAACGCCTGAACGGTGCGGATGGCGCAGGCGTAGCCGGGGTGGACGTAGGTGCTGAGGCGGTTGCCCTCCTCAAGATACAGCGCCACGGCGTCCTTATGGAAGCGGTAGAGGTTGCGCGCCTTGCACTTGTCCATGAGGTCTATGAGCGTATCCTTGCGCACGATGAAGCCCTCAAGAGACGGCACGCCCAAGCCGCCGCCGAGGCGGTCAAAGAGCACGCGGCTGACAAAGCCGTCCTCACCGACGATGTATCTGTGATGGAGCCCCTCGGGGTCATGGTCGGCGCATATGGCCATCATATCGGCCCCTGCGGCGAAGTACTTCCGCTGTGCGGCCTCAAGGTCGATATTGGCGCAGAGGTTGCCCAGCATGAGCACGATGTGACTCTGCGGGATGTCCTTTATATACGCGGCCACGGCGTTGATGGCCTCGATGGTGCCGGTGTAGTTGCCGCGGTGGTAATCGGGCAGGCCGAAGGGCGGAAGCATCCTGAGTCCGCCGCTCTTGCGGCTCATGTCCCAGGGCTTGCCGCTGCCGATATGGTCGAGCAGGGACTGATAATCGCGCTGGACGATGACGCCGACATCGAGTATGCCGGCGTTGCGCATGGAGCTGAGCGCGAAGTCGATGAGCCTGTAGCGCCCGCAGAAGGGCAGGGAGGCCGCCGTGCGCGCGTTGACGAGCAGGCCAAGCTCAGGCGAGGCGCTGTAGGCAAAGATAATTCCGTGAAAATCCTTCATTGCTCAAACCTCCTCACCGGTGTAGATCATCGCGCCCGCGGCCGACAGTGCCGCCCGCCCTGATCTTTATATCCGGCCGCAGGTGGCGACGCCCCACGCGTCCGTTCCGTCCGGCGGCGCGCCGACATGCGCGTTTTCGCCGATGACGGTGTTCTCACCGATGATGGCGTACTCCACCGTCGCCCCGGCCTCAACGACTGCGCCGGGCATCAGCACGCTGTACAGCACGCGCGCGCCCTTTTCCACGCGCACGGAGGAGGAGAGCACGGAGTTTTCGACATGCCCGTCGATATCGCAGCCCTCGGTGACGATGGAGTGGACGATGCTGGCATCCTTGCCGGTGTAGTGCGGCGGGCATATCGGACTGCGCGAGCTTATGGGCCAGCTCGGGTCGTAGAGGTTGATGCGGTTTGTGGAGAGCATGTCCATATTTGCATCCCACAGACTCGTTATCGTGCCGACGTCGCGCCAGTACCCCTCAAAGCGGTACGGCCACAGCTTCTCGCCCGCGGCAAGCATGTTGGGGATTATGTTTTTGCCGAAGTCCTTGTCGGAATTCGGGTCGTTTTCATCGGCGATGAGGTATTCGCGCAGCTTCCCAGTTGAAGATGTATATGCCCATAGAGGCAAAGGTCACTTTTCGGGTGGGCGGGCTTTTCCTCAAACTCCGCCACATAGCCGTCCTCGCCGACGCTCATTATGCCAAGACGCGTGGCCTCTGCCATGCTGACCTGCTGCACGGAGATGGTGCAGGCGGCGTCATGCTCAAGATGCTCACGCAGCATGGCGGAATAGTCCATCTTATAAATATGGTCGCCGGAGAGGATGAGCACGTTTTCGGGTCATAGCTCTCTATGAAGCCGATGTTCTGATAAATGGCATTTGCCGTGCCGGAAAACCACGAGCCCTTTTCGCCCGCGCTCTGGTACGGCGGAAGAATGTACACGCCGCCGTCGGACACGTCGAGGTCCCACGGCTGGCCGCTGCCGATATAGCTGTTGAGCTGGAGCGGACGGTACTGCGTCAGAACGCCCACGGTGTCGATACCGGAGTTTGCGCAGTTGGAGAGCGGAAAGTCGATTATTCTGTACTTCCCGCCGAAGGGAACGCTTGGTTTTGCGACGTTCTGGGTCAGCGCGTAAAGCCGGGAGCCCTGACCGCCTGCCAAAAGCATCGCTATACAGCTTTTCTTCAATCGCTCATCTTCTTTCGCACAATATTTTCAGCCCGGTCACAAAGCCCGGCGCTTATTTATTATTGAACCTGTTCATCGCGCGCTCCGCCCCGTCGGTGATGTAGCACTCGACAGCGGCGGCGGCGTTCTCCGCCGCGCGCGCCATATCCTCCGCGTCCTGATTCTTGAAGGTGGACAGCACCCAGTCCTTCACGTCGTAATCCGGGTGCGGCGGCGCGCCGACGCCGAGGCGTATGCGGGGGAACTCCTCCGTGCCGAGCAGGGCGATGATGTTTTTCAGCCCGTTGTGCCCGCCGGCGCTGCCCTTTGTGCGGATGCGCAGCTTGCCCACGGGAAGCGCCATCTCGTCGGACACGACGATGATGCGCGCGCTGGGGATCTTATAAAAGCGCGCGGCCTGCGCCACGGCCTCGCCGGAGAGGTTCATATACGTCTGCGGCTTCATGAGAAGCACGCTCTCCCCGTTGATGACGCACTGTGCCGTCAGCGCCTTGAAGCGCAGCTTGTTTATGCGCACGCCGGCGCGCTCTTCCATCGCGTCGGCCGCCATGAAGCCGGCGTTGTGGCGCGTGCCCGCATATTTGGTTCCGGGTTGCCCAGAAATACCACGAGCCACGCCGCGGCGCCCGGCTTATTGAAAAGCATGGTGAAACTCTTCCTTTCGCGTCTCCGCTCAGTCGAAGAGATTGGAGATGGAGACTTCCTCGTATATTCTTCTGATGGCCTCGGCGAATACCGGCGCCGTCGAAATGTATTCTATCTTGCTGCATGCGGGCTTGTCGGAGGGGTAGGGGATGGTGTCGAGCAGCAGCAGATCCTTTATGCAGCTTTCGTTGATGCGGTCTATCGCGGAGCCGGAGAGAACGCCGTGCGTTGCGCAGGCGTAGACCTTCTTTGCGCCGCCTATCTCGCTGATAGCCTTGGCTGCGCCGCAGAGGGAACCGGCGGTGTCGACGATGTCGTCAAGCAGGATGCACGTCTTCCCCTCGACGTTGCCGATGATATTCATGACCTCGGACTGGTTGGCGCGCTCACGGCGCTTGTCAACGATGGCCATGTTCACGCCCAGCTTCATGGAGAAGGCGCGCACGCGCGCGGTGCTGCCGACGTCGGGAGAGACGACCATAACGTCCTCATTGCCCTTGCCGAACATCTTCACAAAATGGCGCACGAAAAGGTGGCTACCCATGAGGTTGTCCACAGGGATATCGAAGAAAGCCCTGTATCTGCGCGGCGTGAAGATCCATCGTAAGCACTCTGTCCGCACCGGCGGTGGTGATAAGGTTCGCGACGAGCTTTGCGGAGATGGGGTCGCGGCTCTTCGCCTTTCTGTCCTGCCGGGCGTAGCCGAAGTATGGGATGACCGCCGTGATGCGGCCGGCGGAGGCGCGGCGCATGGCGTCTATCATTATGAGAAGCTCCATGAGATTGTCGTTGACATGGTTGCAGGTGGACTGCACGATAAAAACGTCCTTGCCGCGGACAGGTTCAAACACGGAAATGGAGCATTCACCGTCGGCAAACTGCGAAACGGACGCGTTGCCGAGACTCTTGTAAAGCTGCGCGCAGATATCCTCTGCCAGCGCCGGGTTGGAGTTGCCGGTGAAAACCTTTATTTCCTTGCCGTGTGATATCATTTCTCTTTGTCCTCCGTAAATTTCATTATTCTTTACCCATACGGGCAGCCGCTTCGAGTCCGGACTTCTCCGCCTGCGGCCAAGCCCTCTACCACTATTTTATTATAACATACAACACCCTGTTTGGGAAGAGAAAAGCGCGCAATATAACAAATAAAAAGATGATAAAAAAACACATTTACAAGTGCGGGATTTTTGTATATAATAATTTTTCAGTGACATATAATCTGATGGAAAGTAGGTGGATGCAAATGCTGGAATTTGAAGAATATAAGGTAAAGCTGAATAACGCCAAGCCCACGCTGGACGTGCTGCGCGACGCACTGAAGCTCGAGGCGGCGCAGAAGGAGATAGAGGAGCTTGAGGCCGCGAGCGAGCGCGACGGCTTCTGGAACGACGTGGAGAACTCCCAGAGGGTGCAGAAGCGCCTTAAGACCCTCAAGAGCAAGTGCGAAAACTACGCCAAGCTTTGCGCCGCGTGGGACGACATGTACACCATATGCGAAATGGCCATGGAGGAAAACGACGACTCCATGCTCGACGAGCTTAAAAGCGAGTTTGCCAAGTTCAGCGAGGCCGTGGAGGCCACGCGCCTGGGCACGCTCCTCACGGGCGAATACGACGCGAACAACGCCATTCTCACCTTCCACGCCGGCGCCGGCGGGACGGAGGCGCAGGATTGGGCAAGCATGCTTTACCGCATGTACAACATGTGGGCCGACCGCCACGGCTATAAGGTGAAGGTCATGGACTATCTCGACGGCGACGAGGCCGGGATAAAGAGCGCCACCATAATGATAGAGGGCGAGAACGCCTACGGCTTTCTGAGAAGCGAGCACGGCATACACCGCCTTGTGCGCGTGTCTCCGTTTGACGCCTCCGGCCGCCGCCACACGTCGTTCGCCGCCGTGGAGGTCATGCCCGAGATCACCGAGGACAGCGAGATCGAGCTGCGCGACGAGGACATCAAGATGGACGTGTACCGCTCGTCCGGCGCGGGCGGCCAGAAGGTCAACAAGACCTCGTCCGCCGTGCGTCTGACGCATATTCCGACCGGCATCGTCGTCTCCAGCCAGGTCGAGCGCAGCCACTTCCAGAACCTCGAAAACTGCAAGAACATGCTCCGCGCGCGTCTGGCCGAGATCAAGGAGCGCGAGCACCTGGAGAAGATCTCCGACATCAAGGGCGTCCAGCTCAAGATCGAGTGGGGCAGTCAGATCCGCTCCTACGTGTTCATGCCGTACCAGCTCGTCAAGGATCACCGCACGGAGTATGAGGACGGCAACATCGACAACGTCATGAACGGCAACCTCGACGGGTTCATAAACGCCTATCTCTCCATGCGCGCCGCGGACTGAGCGCGCCGGGCATAAAATCAGAAAACAATGGCGCGCAGGGTCTTTCCCCGCGCGCCGTTTACGGTTTCACCTCCCGCTGGGGCCGGGATCGTGATCGCCGAAGATCATGTCGTCGATATCGTATTCCACTGACTTATACCTCCTTTGTTTTTCAGCATACACTCAATATATGCCCGCAGAGGCATATTATGAACGGCGCGGGAAAAATATTTTGTCAAAAACTGAAAACTTGGAATAAATCGCGGCAAATAAGCTTGATTCACACGGGTAATTGAGTTATAATATTTTGGCTGTTTTTATCAGCGCTGTTTTTAATCAACATGAAAAAGGATGACACATAATGAGCGCATCAACCGAAATCCGTCAGGCCGCGCGTGTGGCCGGCACTGACAAGAAAATGCTCGCCGCGCAGGAAGAGGCGAAGAAGAACGCCAAGGAAAGCAAGCGCCGCTGGACGATAGGCACCATTCTCGTGGTGCTGCTCATCGCCGCGATAATCTTCCTCGACTCCGGCTTCCTCTACAAGAACACCACGGCCGTGACCGTGGGCGGCGAGAGCTACTCCCCGGCGGAGATGAACTATCAGTACGCCACGCAGTATTACACCTGGACGAGCCAGTACGGCAGCTATGCCAGCATATTCGGGCTGGACACCTCCACGGGGCTTGCGGGGCTTTCCGCGCAGGATTGCAGCATGACCGACGGCGGCACGTGGAAGGATTACTTCCTTGACGTCGCGCTCAGCCAGCTCACGCAGGTGAAGGCGCTCAACGACTACGCTGCGGCCAACGGCATCGCCCTTACGGATGAGGAGAAGGCCGCGATAGACTCCGACATTGCGTCTCTCGGCTCCTACGCGACGCTTCAGGGCTACTCCAGCGTCAATAACTTCCTTGCCGCCAACTACGGCACCGGCGTCAACAGCAAGGTCGCGTCCAAGATGGGCACCGCGTCCTCCCTCGCCAGCAAGGCGCTGAGCGAGTACCCGACTCACCTCACACTGCCGACGAGCTTGAGGAGCACTACAAGAGCTACAACGGCGAGAGGGATTACTTCGACGTGGCTTACTACTACATCGCGGCGGAAAAGGTCGCCGGTGAGGACGGGAACGAAAGCGCCACCGATGAGACCGTCGCCGCGGCGAAGGCCAAGGCCGACGCGATACTTGCCGCTTACACAATGAGCTTGAGGGCGACGACGCTGTTGAAAGGCTCAACGCCGCCATCGCCGAGGCCGGCGAGGAGGGCGAGTGTGTCCACAACAGCAATACCGCGGGCAGCGCCCTCGGCGCGTACAAGGAATGGGCCATGGGCAGCCGCAAGGCCGTCGGTGACGCCACCGTGGCTGAGAACTCCACCGCCGACGGCTACTATGTCGCAGTATTCATTTCCCGCAACGACAACCACTATAAGCCGCCCAGGTGCGCCACATCCTCATAAAGGCCGAGGCCGATGAGAACGGCGAGTACACCGACGAGGCCAAGGCCGCGGCAAAGGCGCGCGCCGAGGAGATATACGCCGAGTGGAAGGCGGGCGACGCGACCGAAGAGAGCTTCGCCGCGCTGGCCGAGGAGTATTCCGAGGACACCGGCTCCAACACGAACGGCGGCCTTTACGACTCCGCGCGCAAGGGGCAGATGGTAGAGGAGTTCGACGCGTTCTGCTTCGGCGGACATAAGAGCGGCGACACCGCCATCGTCTACGGCGAGTCCGCGGGCAGCTATGCGGGCTACCACATCATGTACTACGTCGGCGAGGGTCAGCTTTGCAGCGAGTCCATTGCCGAAAGCGATATGAGGTCTGCCGACCTTGAGGAGTGGCTCGACTCGCTCATCGCAGACTATGAGCCGGTCAAGAGCTTCTGGTTTAAGCTCGTTGGCTGATTTTGAAGCGCAGAGATCCGCCGAAGGCCAATGTCTTTCGGCGGATCTTTTCTGATATGGGAGGATGCTATGGACGAAAGAACGCTGCGCGCGCGTATGCTGCTGGGCGACGCGGCCATGAAAAGGCTTGAAGAAAGCCATGTCGCTGTGTTCGGGCTGGGCGGCGTCGGCTCATGGTGCGCAGAGGCGCTGGCGCGCTCCGGCGTGGGGCGGCTGACGCTCATAGATCAGGACACGGCCGGGCGCAGCAACATAAACCGCCAGCTATGCGCGCTGGAATCCACCCTCGGCGCGCCGAAGGCGGAGGTCATGGCCGCGCGCGCCCGCGATATTGCTCCGAGTATAGACGTGCGCACGATAGTGGGCTGCTACACCGCGGAGAGCAGAGAGGAATTCCTTGCCCCGTATGACTACGTCGTTGATGCGATAGACCTCGTCTCGTGCAAGGTGGATCTCATCATGTCCTGCCGGGAGCGCGGCATTCCCATCATATCCGCCCTCGGCACCGGCAACAAGCGCGACGCGGCGCTGCTGGAGATAACGGACATATCGAAAACGCGCGGCTGCGCGCTGGCGCGCGTGGTGCGCAAGGAGCTTCGCAGCCGCGGGGTGGAGCATCACACCGTTGTCTACAGCCCGGAGGAGCCGATGACGGCGCGCCAGCTCGAAGCGCCGCCGCCGGGGCGCAGAAGCGTGCCCGGTTCGCTGGTATGGGTGCCGGCAAGCGCGGGGCTGCTGCTGTGCCAGCATGTTGTGACGGAGCTTACAAAACGCGCGGACTGAGCGCAATATCATACCCGAAGGAGGGCGGCGCATGTATAAGCCATTGGCGGACGAGATAAGGCCGCGCAATATTGACGAGGTCGTGGGGCAGCGGCACATTCTCGGCGCGGACGGGATGCTGCGGCGCATCATTGCCTCCGGGCAGATACCGAACATGATATTCTACGGCCCGTCGGGCACGGGCAAGACGACGGTCGCGCGCATCATTGCCGAGCGCACGAACCGCACGCTGCGCAAGCTGAACGCCACCACGGCCGGGATATCCGACATAAAGCGGATAATAGACGAGCTGGACACCTTTCTCACGCCGGGCGGCGTGCTGCTGTATCTCGACGAGATACAGTACTTCAACAAAAAGCAGCAGCAGTCGCTGCTGGAATTTATAGAGGACGGGCGCATCACGTTGATTGCCTCGACGACGGAGAACCCGTATTTCTGCGTGTTCAACGCGATACTCAGCCGCTCCACGGTGTTCGAGTTCAAGCCCGTGACGCCGGAGGACGCGGAAAAGAGCCGTGCAGCGCGCGATAGACATCATGAACGCACGGCGCGAAGCGCCATTGACGGTTGAGCCGGGCGTCACGAAGCGGATCGCCGCGGCGTGCGGGGGCGACGTGCGCAAGGCCATAAATGCGGTGGAGCTTCTTCACCGCCGCGGCCGGAAGGACAGTCCTGACGGCGGAGGACGCCGCCGCCATCACCCAGCGCGCAGCGCCATGCGCTATGACCGCGACGGGGATGAGCATTTCGACTGCCTGTCGGCGCTGATGAAGTCGCTGCGCGGCTCCGACCCGGATGCGGCGATGCATTATCTGGCCCGGCTCATCGAGGCGGGCGACCTTGTCGGCATATGCCGGCGGCTGCTGTGCTCCGCCAGCGAGGATATCGGCCTTGCCTATCCGCAGGCCGTGCCGATAGTGAAGGCCTGTGTGGATTCCGCATTGCAGCTCGGCCTGCCGGAGGCGCGCCTGCCGCTTGCGGAGGCGGCGCTTGTGCTTGCTACCGCGCCGAAGTCGAACAGCGCCTGCATGGCCATCGACGCCGCGCTTGCGGATATCCGCGCGGGGCACGTCGGCCCCTTCCCGCGGGAGCTGCAGAATGTCCACGCCGACGGCACGGGCTTTGAGCGCGAGCAGGGCTATAAATACCCGCACAATTTCCCCGGGCCATTGGGGCCTTGCAGCAGTACCTGCCGGACGATCTTAAAAACGCGAAATACTATTCCTACGGTGACAACAAGACCGAGCAGGCCGCGCGCCGCTACTGGGAGGAGATAAAAAAATAATGGATATTCAGGTGGGCGACGTGCTGGTGATGAAAAAGACCCACCCCTGCGGCAGCCGCGAATGGGAGGTGCTGCGCACGGGGGCGGATTTCAGGCTGCGCTGCTGCGGCTGCGGGCGCGAGGTCATGGGCGCGCGGACGAAGTTTGAAAAGAACGTGCGCGAGGTGCGCCGGTGAACTGGGTGTACATCCTGCGCTGCGGCGACGGCAGCCTCTATACCGGCTGACGAACGACCTTGAACGGCGCGTGGAGGCGCACAGCGCGGCCGCGGCGCGAAGTATACGCGCGCGCATCTGCCGGTCGAACTGGTCTACAGCGAGCGGCACGACATCTTCGGCAGGCGGTATTACGTATTGCTGGGCGGATGAGTCCGTGGCTTGGGTCAGGCCGGCAATCTGACCGCTGCCCACTGCCACTGCCTCACATCCTGGTGTGGCCGCCTGGCTTCACGGTGCGGCCCGTAACATTCGCCGTGGCCTCTGGCAAGTGACCCGGGACAGGGCCTCGCCGCCGACAAAGCGGAGAGTAGAGGCGGTTTTTCACCTTTCTTATCCTCACACACTCCAGCATCCAGCGCAGTGGTGGTAGCAAATGCCCTCCTAAGCACGGCCCGGAGCATCTCGGTCTTGCTCTTGGTGTCCAAGCGGAGGTTAAACATGCCGGATTTTGGGTCCTCGCGACAGCGGTTGCCGTGGAGCCAAGTGAGTGAAGATCACGCCGCTCGCCCCGGGGGGAATGGCCTCGATGGCCGGTCATGTAGCTCAGAGGCTCTCGTACACCGTTCCTGGCTCTCGGCCACGTTTGTTTTTTGCAGATGCCGATCTCGTCCAGCACCAGGTGCCTCCTTGACCCACTTCTCGAAAGCATTTGCCAGCGGTTCCCATCTCAGCAATACGCACCGAACGAAGTACGTTGA